>ERZ795031.876-NODE-876-length-34943-cov-9.184562_pt1 | contig 34943 bp, 30 predicted proteins | sample MGYA00375123_ERZ795031 | MGnify/ENA primary metagenome ERZ795031 (study PRJEB30166, sample SAMN05720159) | activated sludge metagenome | isolation source: anaerobic digester from wastewater treatment plant | place: USA | collected 2015-04-21 ...
CGCCACCAACGCGGACAGCCTCCTGGCCTTCAACTATCAGAGCATCCACTGGACGGACGAAGAGCGCAAAGCCTTCCACGCCAAACATATCCGGAATCACTATCTGAAGCAGTTCAACGAGGAAACCATCGTACCCCGCCAGTTTTCCACCTGCGGAGAACCCTGCCCAGCCGTCTGTAAAAAGAATCACGGCATCTATAAAAAGGATTACGAGCCCTATCAGACCATGGGTCCTCTATGCGGGATATTTGATCAGCGCGCGGCCGAACTGCTTAACCGGGAGGCAGATACATTGGGCTTTGACGCCATCAACGCGGGAGGTATGCTGGCCTGGATGATGGAGTGTCTGGATGCCGGCCTGCTGAAACCGGAAGAGCTGGGTGTGGATGTCAAACCCCGTTGGAACCTTACAGATTTTGACACGGTGACAGACTCCCTCCACAACGCTCAACTGGGAGTGCGGCTCCTGAATGCCTGTGTGGGACCGGACCGCAGTGTGAACATCAGTGAGGGAGTCCGCAAATATGCCCGTCGCCTCGCCAGAGTGAAAGGACAGGCCATCATGGACCGCCTCGTGATCAACTCCTTTGCCCGCAAGGGCTGGATGGTGCCAAACCAGTATTGGACGCCGGGGGCGCTGGCCCCCATGCCGGCCATGGGACGCTACTATATGTACTATGGCCCGCAATACTTTGAGCCCCGTCAACTGGGAAAAATCTGCGCCGATCGCATGAAGACGGAACTTATGCTGGACAATCTGGGCTTTTGCCGTTTCCACAGGGCCTGGGCGGAAGAGATGCTTCCCGAAATCGTCGAGGCCCTCTATGGCCTGGGAGCCAAACTGGAGCTCAGCAGCCACATCACCGCCCGTCGCATCAACTGCCGCAACGCATCTGTCTTTTGGGAATCCAGCCGCAACATCGACTTTACCCGCAGCTTCCTGCTCCGTCATAAGCGGCAGGGCAGCTCAGATCCCAGCCTCGAAACATGGCTGGCCCGCTTTGAGGCCAATCCTCACGAAGCCGCCCTGGACTGGTGGTATGAAATCCGCAAAGGCATAGATGAAAGTCTGAGAGAGAATTAGCGTCGGAATAATCTCACCCAATCCTCACAGCCCTGATTGCCTTCTTTGCAGCACCCCTGCCCCTCCGATGGGCCACCTGTGCCAATGTAAAGGAGAGGCAAAGGAGAGGTAAAGGTGGTGCAAAGGAGGCTGAAGAGGAAGGGTTGAAAGATGGTTGAGGATAAAAAGAAAAACCCGCTGGGTTCAGCGGGTATAAGGTCTGTGCAATCAGGAGCTTATGGCAGCCAGTCGTCCTTAACGGTGGGTTTTTCCTTGGGGCTGGGGTCCACCACTTCATAGACGGAGTTGTTGAGGCTGTATTTCACCTCCACGCCTTCCTTGCCAAATTCCTTGGTAGAGACGGCGGTGATGATCTTGTCGTCATAGGAATAGTCGAACTTGAAGTCTGGATTGGGAAAGCTGCCAATCTCGTCCAGGGTGATGGGGTAGTCTCCAAATTCGTCTTGTTTACGATAGTCTTCCATTGCCTTAATGATACGGTCGAACACAGGGATAGTGGATTCAAACTTTTGTTGGGCAATGGTTTCCTTTTCCTTGTCGATCTTCATCTGCTGCATGCCAAAGATAAAGACCAGCACCAATCCCACCAGCATCAGGATCATGATAAGCTCAATCAGGCTGACTTTGCGGGTCATTTCGTTGCTTTCGATCTCGGAGCTTGTTTTATGGATCGGAGGCTTGGGCGCGGCTGGCTTGGGCGCGGGTGCTACAGGAGCTGGTGCTACAGGAGCTGGCGCTGGGGCAGCCGGTTTGGGGGCCTCGGGAGCTTCTGGTTTGGTTATGGTGGGAGTTTCGATGGTCCCGGACGCGGCGTCTTGTAAGGGCTCTTCTGGCAATGGTTTGTCTAGGACATCAGGTGTCTCAATGGTCGGATTCTCGGTATTCTCGGCCATGTTATCCTCCACGGAATTTTTCATTTAGCTCAGGATTTTAAAGTGGCTCATTTTGTCAAAGGATTTATTAGATGCCCCAGAAGCGGAAGGAGCGTTCCAGCATCAGTTCATGAGACAGACGTTCGTCCTGAGGCTCATATTTGAAGGTGTATCCCAGCTTGAACTGCTGAGGCAGAAAGAGCCGCAAGGAGGTGTCGTGTGATACCAGGATACGGGTGCGCTGCTGGAGGTCGGTGGCTTCCTGCAGGCTGAGGGTGTAATCCAAAAACAGCTTGCGGCCCAAATACTTACTGGCCGAAACTGAGAGGTTGTTGAGCAGAATCGTGGAGCTGAATTGCGTGATGTCGTCCATCAGGTGCTGCATATCCACATACTCCGCCAATTGATTGGGGTCGTTTGAGTATTGAGTGAAAAGGTTCTGGATAAAACCGACGTTGATGCTGAAGCTATCCAGTTTTAAAAACCGTCTCACCTGATTCTCAAAAGGATAAAACATGGGCGAAAGCAGCGAGGCGTTGAGGTTGTCGGAGATCAGGCTGAGGGCTTCATCCTGCAGGAGGTTTTGCTCCTGAGTGCCGGTTAATTCGTTGGTGGGCTGGCTGTAACGCAATCTTGCCAGGATGTCGGTGATAGATCTGTCTCTGGGGTTATCGCTGCTGAGGTTGAATTCCAGCCGTTCCATGAGGGGCTTGGAACTATCCCGGTTGGTGGTGACGCGGAGCGTGATGATGGTGCCGTCAGCGCTGCGCTTGAAGAAGGAGCCGTCGATGATCAAGAGATTTTGGGATTCCAGGATATTGACGTTGAGATATTCAGCCTGGAACACCGTCCCCAAAAAGTCTATCTTGCCGCGTTCGGAGCTGAAGCTGGCCTCTCTGGCAGACCAGGTCTGCCCGTCATAGACCAGGTGCAGCAGGCCTCCCGGCTGGATATCGAGGCTGGCGGGATAAGTCACATAACGGATGTTGTCTCTCAGATGGATCATCAGGTCCAGACTGAAGGGCAGGGGGGCTGGCTCAGACGCGGTGGTCTGGGCTTCCGGTCTGGAAAGAGCTCCGCGGAAGCTGTAAACGAGGCTGAGCAGGTTGTCCGTATTGGGAGGATACAGAGCCTGTCCCTCCGAAAGATAGAGATCGCCTTTGATCTTCATGTCGTCAAAGGGTCCCAAAACGGTAAGATAGGGATTGTCTCTGCCCCGCATAACGATGTTGCTGAGGGTGCGCGGAGCAGTGAAGTAGGGGATGTTGGCCAGGATGCCGGGTTCGTCGATAGCCAGCTTCAGGATCCCGAGGTCCAGAAATCCCACAAAGAAATGGTTGCTGCTGTCTTCCTCAAACTCGTTGTGAAAGCGCATCCTGCCGTTGCCCATGATAAGGCTGGCACGATCGATGCTGACACGGTTGTCTGTCACCGAAGCGGCCATGTTGATGGCTGTGATGGGTTCCGTCTGGTCTTTGAGCTGCAGATAACCGCTGCGGATATCGATATTGCCTTTGGTGATAATGAATTGCTCTTCCCGGGTGCCGATTTCCAGATTGAGGTAAGAGCGTCCACCGGCATCCAGGACCATGGCCACGTTATTGTTCAGCCAGTCAAACAGTTCGCCGTCGGCTTTGACCTGCAGTCGGCTGTTGCCGTCGAAGAAAGTCCCGCTGAGCAGGTTATAGTCCAGGGCTCCAGATCCGCTCAGCTTGGCCAGGCCTTTGGAACTCACATACAAGCTGTCAACCGTGAGCTTGGTTTGGTCCTGAGTGGCTTCCAGGCGCAGGTCTTCCAGTTCGATGACGTCTGGAATCACCAGTTTCGGCGCGCTCACCTTCGCTCCGATCAACATGCCTGGATGGGCGGAACCTTCCGTGCCATAAGCAAAACGCAAATCTCCGCTGAGGGCCAGTTCCAAAGGCAGATCGGGCACTATTTCGGAAACGGGGAGCTGGTGCACCCGGCCGTTGACATCAATGCTCAAACCCTTGCTGAGGTCCAGTTTGGCACTCAGGCTGGCGATCTCTCTCTGCGGGCCGCGAGCCTCTCCACTCAGGGAAATCGCCGCGGGCGGTCCTCTGAGTTCGATGCTGGCCGCGATAGGCTTGATGCCATTGACCTGGATGCTCCCCACGTTCAGGGAGCCCACTGCAATGCCTGGCGCCTCCAGATTATAGGTCCCGCTCAGGTCAATGTCATTGATCTCAGGCAGTTGCAGGTCCAGATCGGGAAAGAACCTTGCGACCATGGAAGTGGAAAGGTCGGTGACAGAGATACTGACAGTCGCGTTGGCGATATTGTCCAAAGGCAGGGTACCGCTCAGCCAGATCTGGTCGTTGAGGTTCAAAGAACTCAGGTTGACCTGTTTATCCTTCATCGTGGCGGCCAGGTCAAACTCCAGTTCCGCTCCATTGAGGCTGCCTTTGCGGCTGTTTAGAAAGAGGGCCGCGTCTCCGGTGCCGAGGTTGTAGGACCCGATCGCGTTGATATGGGTGGCGTAGTCGATCTCACCCTTCAGGGCCAGATAGAGGTCTGTTCTGGCAGCGATAGTGCCGTTGCTCATAAAGCCTTTCACACTCCCACGCACCAGAGGAGCGTAGCGGTAGATCAGCTCATGGGGATAGATTTCACTCACCGCGATGGTGTTGAATTCCGCGTCCACGATCAAGCTGCGGTCCAGCACGTCTCCGACGGCGGTCAGATGCTGTCCGTCCGCGCTGTTCAGATCGCAGTTTATGTAGTAACTTTCTGTCTGATTGAAGGTTGCGGGGAAAAGGCTCAAGCTGCCGCTCATCTTATCCAGAGAGATATTTCCCTTGCGGAGGCTGAGCTCTCTGAATTCCGCTTTGACTTCCGGAAGGCTCTCATACAAGGCCAGTTCCAGATCGGCGTCCATATTCACGGCAATGTCTCTGGCCCCTGCCAGAGGACGTCCATCGACGGCGGCTTTGAGGGAAAGGGCAAAGGGGTCCAGGCTGCCCGCGGCTTTGATCTGGTGGTCCATCCACACGGCTTCGAGCGCTTCAAAGCTGATCAATTCATCCTCATATTGGCCTGTCAGCCGAACAGAGGAAATCTGCTGTCCCGCCACGCTGATCTGGTCGGAACTGGCGGTAATTTTGGCCTGGGGTTTGGCAAAGCTTCCTTCCGCCTGAACTGCCGCGCTCACGATTCCGGAGAGGGATTTATCGATCATGGCGAGGTCCAGCCTCAGGTTTAGCGCGCTGGGATCCAGCCTTGGTCTGGAAAGAGGGTCTTTCAGATTGATCTGGCCTCCCACCCTGCTGCTGCCTACGCTGGCAGTCGATAAGGCTACCTTGAGCGAACGCTTGTCCAGCTCAGCACTCAAAAAAGGGAGTTGGACCGGGTAAGCGGAGAGCAACTCCGCGCTCGTGTTCCAAAGGAGAGCTTTGGCCTCAAGCTCGATGGGGTCCTTGATGTGGGCCTGGCTGGCACTGAGCTCCAGATTGAGCTCCGTCGTGGGATACCCCAAAGCTGGATGGTAGATATAGCTGGGAACAAAGGATGTTAGCTGCCCGGTGAATTTGGCGACCCTGCCTCTGTCCAGAGCGCCGTCCAGGCTGATTTTACCGCCCGTGTTGGATATCGCCTTCAGGCTGAGAGAAGTGGTTTGGATGTTATCTGCCACGATTTCAATGCTGTGCAGCGATTCCTTGATCAGGAGCAATTCTCCCCCCCCCAAGCTGAGCGCGATGCCGAGATCGAGGTCCACGCTGCCGTTTTTGAGCTCCAGATGTTTAAAATATCGGCTCAGATCAGGAATCTCAAACCGGGCGGCAGGCTTTTTGGGCTCTTTGGATGGACGGATCAGGAGGCTGAGCCGGGGTGAATTGATCTCGACATTCTCCAGTAAGTGCTTGATTTTGAAGCCACTGAAGATAAACTTGAAGAGGTCATAACGCACCCGCAGATTATCCACCCGGAAGCTCATACTGCTGTCGGAAGCGGCAAAGCTCACTCCCTCAGCATAGACCTGCCGGTCTCCCAGATTATAGGTCTTGATCCGCAGTTTCCCCCCCATCGCGTTTCCAGCCAGTTCCTCGATGTACTCCTTCACCCTGCTTTTGAGTCCCAGACCATACCAGGCCGTGAAGAAAACGGCATTGATCAGGAGCAGGATGATTACCAGAGTGAGGAACAGACGGGAGCGTTTCATAGCTTACAGCAGACGCACCTGGCCTTTGGAAAGCTCAAGAGTCTGGTCGGCCAGCTTGGCCTGCTCGCGATCGTGGGTTACTACCACAAAGGTTTGCCCCAGCTCTCGGTTGAGTTTTCTGATCAGGTTCCACACTTCCAGGCTGTTGCCGGGATCGAGATTTCCGGTGGGCTCGTCGGCCAGAACAATGGCGGGCCGTGTGATCAGGGCCCGGGCCAAAGCCACCCGCTGCTGTTCACCTCCGCTGAGCTGATTGGGATAATGACTGACGCGCTGACCGAGAGACAGCAGTTCCAGCAGCCGGTCCGCTTCGCTGAGGGCGTCCTTCAGCTTCTGGCCAGCGATCAGTAAGGGCAAGGCGACGTTTTCACGGGCGCAGAGGTCCTCGATCAGATAGTGAAACTGAAACACGAAACCGATGTCCTGATTGCGGATAGCCGGGGCGTCAGGACTCTGGGAGCTGGTCTGTTTGCCCTTGATGAAGACCTGGCCGCTATCTGGCTCATCCAGCAGGCCCAGGATGTGCAGCAGGGTACTCTTGCCGCAGCCGGATTGGCCGGTGATGCTGATCAGCGCACCCTGCTCCACCTCCAGGCTGGCCTTTTCCAACACAATGATCCGCTGGTCGCTGTCTGTGTAGCTTTTACTGATCTCGCGGGCTGATAATATGTTCAAACCAAAAACTCCTTCAGGGATTTCTAAGCAGGTCGATAATCTGGAGCCGGTCCACCCGTCGGGAGGGTACCCACACACAGATCAGCACCAATACGGCTGCCACGGCAAACACGGCCAGCAGGTTTGGCAGCGAGATATAGTGCTCCAACCGGTCGATAAAATACACGTCTCCTTTGAGGCGATAGAAGCTCTGCTTGACCACCATCCAGGATAGCAGGGCTCCAAAAGCCTGGCCCAGAATAATCGCCGCAAAACAGACCAGCAGCACCTGATAGTCTATGACCCTGCGGATCGTCCGGGCAGGAGCACCCAGGGTTTTGAGCACCGCGATCTCGTTTTTCTTGTCAAAGATCATGGTGGAAACAGCACTGATCACATTGATTCCGGCTATCAGCACCAGAAAGCTGAAAACTATGAAGATCAGCCACTTCTGCATGGCGACGGTGCGCATGAGACCGCTTCCCACCACGGGATAAGCGCTCAGGTCGCGACCCAGCAGGGTGGAATACTGGTTGGCCAGATTGTAGGCATCCTCCATGCGACTGCCGCGCAGTTTGATGTCCATATAGGCGTAGAGGTCGTCGGTGAAAAGGATGGACCGCGCGTCCGCGATCGTGCCGATGATCATGGCCCGGTCAAATTCATAGAAGCCTGATCTGTAGATTCCCGCCACCTCAAAGAGGTGCTCTCCGGAATAGATGCCCATCGGCGTGACTCTGTTCAACTGCGGGTACAGCACCCGCAGCGTGTCACCCAGCGTAACGCCAAACTCATCAGCAAGATAGTGGCCCACGATGATCTGTCCGTCCCGGAGAGTGGCCTTGCCTTTGATCACATACTTGGCATAGTGGGGAGTCTGCCCGGCGGGAGTCTCATAAGCGTTGAAGATACAGCCGCGGGTGTTAGCCTGATCGATTGCCATCAGATTGAGCCCGATCGAGGGAGTGATGGAGCTGATCTCATCCAGGGGACCGAGGCTTTTCCTGATCCGCTGGATCTGCTCCGCTTCCAGAAACTTACCGTCGGAGCGCTCTATCCTCACATGGGCAAAGGAATCCAGCAGCACGCTTTTCAGGGCTCGCTCATAGCCTTCAAAGAGGTTGAGCCCAGCGCTCAGGATGCCCACCGAAAGCACGATTCCCAACACCATAAACACAAAGCTGAAGCGCAGCAGATTGCGCTTGGGAGCGGTCAAATAACGGGAGATAAAGAACTTCTCGGTGCTGTTCACGTCTGCCTGGTCCTTAGTTGCCTGGGGCTGAATCTCCGGCGGGGCCTGTGATCCTATCCACATTGACGGTGCTTTCGATCGAAATCGGCAGTCTTTGCCGCGAAGTGACGCGGTTTACGATCAGCTCCGAGATCAGGCCCAGAGAGATGAACTGCAGGCCTCCCAGGATCAGCAGAATGCCCAGAAAGAGCAGAGGCCGGTTGGACAGCGGCTGGCCCCAAAAGATCTTGAGAATAGACAGATACAGCGTCAGAGCCCCTCCCAGCACGGTGGAGATAAGTCCTATCCTGCCAAACAGATAGAGCGGGCTCTTGCTGTAATGAGTGACCATCTTGACGGTGAGCAGGTCAAAAAAACCGCGCAGATAACGCTCGATCCCGTATTTGGAGCGTCCAAACTCCCGGGCCCTGTGCTGGACCGGAATTTCTGCCACCTTGTAACCCAGCGAGTGGGCCAGGGCGGGGATATAGCGATGCATCTCGCCATACAGGCAGAGCTCTTTGACCAGCGAGAGCCGGTAGGCTTTGAAGCCGCAGTTGTAGTCCCTCAGCTTAAGCTTGAAAGTGCGGGCAGTGACCCAATTGAACAGCCTGGAGGGCAGCACCTTATGCCAGGGATCATGACGCTTGCGCTTCCAACCCGAGACCAGATCAAAACCTTCATCCAGCTTCTTGAGGAAAGCGGGGATCTCCACCGGATCATCCTGCAGATCGGCATCCATGGTAAAGACCACGTCTCCGGATGCGATCTCAAAGCCGTTCTGCAGAGCAGCGGCCTTGCCGAAATTGCGGCGGAACTTCACAATCCGCACCCTCGGATTCGCTGCGGCCAGAGATTTCATGATCTGAAAGCTGGCGTCCGTGGAGCCGTCGTCCACAAAGATGATCTCATAGCTGTGGGGCTGGCTGTGCTGATCTATTTCCTGGGCCAGGCGCTGCAGGGAATCTTGTTCGTTCAGGGCGGGAATCACAAAAGAAAGGTGCATAACTCCTCTTATATCAATATACTGGCTAAAGTGAGCGCCAGGCCGGAGCTCAGGGGAATCTTTACATTGTCGTCCACGGGGATTTTCCAAAGCTCCGCCAGGGTGGCCGTCAGAGCTCCCACCACTGCCAAAAGGGGATTATCCAGAAACACCGCTCCAAAGATCAGGGTGCTCAAAAAACAACCCAGACTGCCTTCCAGGGATTTGGACATCCCCAAAAACTTGCGTTTGCCCCAGCTCATACCCACCAGGGCCGCCGCGGTATCTCCAATGGCCAGAAAGGCCATGGAACAAAAGGCAATCGTCGGTTCAAAGAAGGCCACGCAGAGCATCGAGGAGAAGAGCAGGTAGGTGGCCCCCGTAAAGTCCCGTAGCTCGTGTTTTCTGAGGATCATCCCAAACAGCCGGTAAAAGGTGTGGCGGAAGGACCTCTGCCACAGCCGGTAAAACTCTATGGTGAGGCTGACCACGAAGGCTGCCAGCAGCAGCGCAAAGGCCAGACGGCGATGACTGAAGCCCAGGATATACTTGTAGGAGAAGGGAATCAGCAGCGAGCTGAGATGGATGCTCTTGCGCAGTTTTTCGCTCAGCTTGATCATGATAGCTCTGCCCGGCCGGCATTGGCTTGCGGGCCTGTTTCAGCGCGGTGTGAACCCATAACAGGGCTTTGGGTGGTTTCGATCTTCATCGTCCCGCTCATGGCTGAGTCCTTTATCTTCTTTTGGCCGTGCGGCTTGCTTACCAGGGCTTTCCCGCTCTGCCGCCCACGCCGAAAATCAATCTTTATCTCAATTACCCGGTGGCCTGAGCTTGTAATCCATGACCCTGATGCTGCCAGGGCTCTTCCAGTGAAAAATGATATCCAACTCTTTGGAAGATGGGATGTTAACACTGTTATACTCGATCTGATAGTGCTGCTGAAGGGAGAGGAGCGTGGTGGACTGCAGCATCAGCAGCGGCTCCGGATTCTGCATGCCGAAGGGAAGCAACTGCTGGATATAATTCCAGTTGGCCAGAGACAAATCTTCCGGGCGGGCCAAAACGTCTATTTGATGCAGGGAAGCGATCACCTCCCGCAGCTGATTCTGGCTCAGATAGTCGTTGTAGCACTCCAGAAAGGCGTCGTAGGACGCGGCGTTCATCGTAAACCCGGCCGCTCTGGTGTGACCGCCAAACTGGAGCAGATGGTCTTTGCAGCGGGTGAAGGCTTCCACCATGTTAAAACCGTCTCCGCAGCGGCCCTCGCAGACCATATTGCCGTTGTGGTGTTTGAGCATGATGGTGGGAATGCCGAAATTGGAGACCACATAGGTGGACGCGGTGCCCAGCAAGTTGTAGGGGATCACGTCCTCGTCGTCATAATAGATAAAGGCGTTGCCGTCAAAACCGGCAGTGATGGTGTCCAGAAAGCCAAACACCCGGTTCAGCTCTCCTTCCCACTGCTTTTTCTGCACTTCCAGAGTCTGGAAGAGCACGGCTTTCTCGTCACCCATCTGCAGCAGGAAACGCATCCCCATGTGCTGGCCGCCGTCTTCACGTCCATTGGCGATCACGCGGGAGGCGTAAACGATGAAATTGAAGACGTCCATATCGCTGCTGACGCGGTTGAAATTGCGCAGCAAAAACTCTATGGAGGGGTCGTTCACCTCGCTCCAGTGATTGATCACATGGCGGACGAGCAGGCGGTTCAGACCGATCATGGGCATTTTGTCTGCAATGGAGCCCACCGCCGTCCAAAAATATGCCGAGGCGGGGATTTTGTGGTCCAGCAGGCGGCCCAGATAACGGATCAGCATCAGCACCACTCCCACTCCCGCCAGCGCTTTGAAGGGATAAGCGCACTGGGGAAGCTGGGGATTAAGCACCGCGAAAGCCCGCGGAAGCTGGTCTGGCTGGATAAGATGGTGGTCCACGATCAATGTATCGCAGCCCATCGCATTGAGCTTCTCCACTCCGCCATAGGACGCGATGCCGTTATCTACCGTGATCACAAGCTTATAGCCTTCCCTCCTGACATACTCCACAAAGTCATCCTGGATCCCGTGGGATGTGGTGTTGCGGTTGGGAATATAGTAGTTGTGTCTCTGGTAGCCGCAGGAATTGAAGAATTGATAGAGAATATAGGTGCTGGTGATGCCGTCAGGATCGTCGTGGCCAAAGATCACGAGGGGCTCGTTGTTGTACATGGCCTTGCGGATCCGGTCCGCAACCTCGTCGATATTGGCAAACAGGCTTTCATCCGGCAGGGCCTCGAGACCGGGATCGGAATCAAGGTCCAGCTGGGGACGCGAGCCTTTCAACTGGTCTACAAAAGACGCCGTGGGGCTTTGTGGCAAGCTCCATTTATCTACCATTCATTCAACTCCTCTTTTTCCGGGATGTCTCTGGGAGCGGTGCGATCGCTGGCCTTGCCGATGATATCGAAACCGGTGAGGCCCAGCATCATCATAAAGGACAGATCGGAGAGCTTGTTTTGGGCCAGAGAGCCGCGGTTCAGCACCTGGAAACCCAGGTCCAGACGGTTGATGTCGCGTTTGAGCGGAAAGCTCAGCCCCAGGCTGAGAGCGTATTCTTCCACCGCTGAATCCTCAACCATGAAAGGTAAATGCCGCCAGGAAAGTCCACCCCGCAGAGGGATCTTGGACCAATAGCTTTCCCGGGTTTCGGGTTGGGGCTCGTAAGCCCAGCCGATTCCAAAGCGGTAGGCGTCATCCATCTCAGGATTCACCTGGTTCCAGGCCTCGTAATAGGCATCAAAATTGAGCTTGTGCTCCTTGAGGGGAAGATAGCTGAGGCCAAATCCAGCCTGGTGAGGCAGTTCATATTCATAATCTATGGCCGCTTCGGTGGTGTGCAGCGAGGAGCGGATGCTTTCGCCTTTGAGGACGATGCCCAGGCTGTAATAGCCGCCCAGACTGAATTTCTGATAGCTGGCCATGGCCCCCAAAGTGAGGGAGGGATTCTTGTAAGACCTGGAAAGCTCTTCATGCGTGTTGTAGGGCGCGTAACCGGCTTCCTGGTCCAGGCTGCGCACATCGTGACCAAAGTAATAATTACCGCTCAGGCCCAGGCTGTAATTTCCCAGTTTGTAGTTGTAAAACAGATCTCCGCGATAGAGATAGCGGTCCATCTTCTGCCGTTCGGTAACCTGGAAACCGCCGCTGGTGAAGGTGCCCTCGTTGTTTACCAATCCCGATGCGTAGGAATTGAATTGAAAGCCCAGACGGTGTTTTTTGACCGGGATACTGAGGCTGAAGTATGGCAGATCCAGCGAATTATCCACAAAGCTGCGTCGGTTGCCAGCACTGTCTTCAGACTGGTACCGGGTGAATCCGAAGAGCAAGCCGGTGGCCAAAAGGGTGCGGTTGGATGAGTTGTGAAGGGCTGGATTGGCAAAACCTGAATTGTAGCGGAAGACGTCCGCGGAACCGGTGTCTCCCATACTGAGGCCATAAACGTCGTTGCCGTAGTAACGTACCGGAATTCCGTCATAAGCAAAGATGGAGTTCCCGGCCCCCAGTAAGCCCACGACAGCCAAAACTGCCGTCAATGCGATGTATCGTTTCATTTTATCCCTTCGGTCCGCTTGCGGGACCGGATTCCCATCCGGCGCGCCGCGTTATGGAGCGGATCAGCGTTATTCTTTTGTGTCATGGTTCTTTATGAGCTCCTCTGGCGATGGACTTAACCGCTCTTTCCAGACTGCTGCTTTTCTTTGTTTTCATTTCTTTTGTGGCTGGCTTTATGATGCTGTGGCTTTACCGGATCTGGCGGTACCCTGAAAAAGCGGTGAGCGTTTTCATAGGCGTGTTCGGCGATCTGGTTGGGAGTCATCTCTCTGATCTGGGCGATTTTCTCCGCTACCAAATGCAAGTGCAGCGGTGAGTTGCGCTCTCCTCGATAGGGATGAGGCGGCAGGTAGGGACAATCCGTTTCGATCATGAAACGATCCAGCGGCATCATCCGGATCACATCATCCAGTTTGGAATTGGCATAGGTGACCGTCCCTGTGAAGGAGATATGCCAGCCCGCTTCCAAAACCTGCTCCGCGAAGATGATATCGCCGGAAAAACAGTGAAACACCGCTTCCTTCACCTCTGCCTGCTTGAGGATTTTGTAGCACTCCTGATGAGCCTCGCGGTTGTGGACCACCACCGGAAGGTCATAATCCACAGCCAGATGGGCCTGATTGGCAAAGACATCCCTCTGCACCGTGTACGGCGACAGATTGCGGAAAAAATCCAGCCCGATCTCACCTATGGCCAGCACATTCTTCTCCCGCGCCAGACGCTTGATCAGCTCGGCATCAAAATCCGTGGCATCGTGGGGGTGAAATCCCACCGTGGCAAAGACATGCAGATGCTTCCTGGCCAGCTCAAGAGAGGCCAGTGAAGTCTCTTTGTTAAATCCAATGTTTATTATGTATTCGATCTCGCTGTTAAAGCACTTGGCGATCAGCGCATCCCGATCCCCGTCAAACTCCGGAAGATCAAGATGGGCATGCGTTTCAAACAGTCTCATGTGCGCACTTTTCCCCAATATTAGTCATCAGACAACACAATCAAAGGGCTTGTATCTTGTCAAAGAGAATTTTTAGCACTCGTAAAAATCAAGGTCAGAACAGGCCAAAATCCAGTTATCAGGGGGTGCTCAGTACAGACTTTCCCCAGGCTTTCCACAACGCTTTGCTGAGTCCTTCCCGATTCGCATTACGGAGTTATTACGGACTCATTACGGACTAAATCCGTAATGAGTCCGTAATGGTGTGCGGCAAGGAAGGAGTAAGAGCTTGGGGAGGATAAGGTATGGGCATACATATAATGATATATATAAATGATATAGGTATATATAGTCAATTCATTGGATGCAATCAGTAATCTCAAGTAGCTGTCAGTAAATGTATAAGGTAGATCGCAACGCTAATCTCTGAGCTTGAGAGATTGAGAAGGAGTTCTTGGATGCCAAAGTCGGCAGGAGTCAGTGTATTCACGATAACTGCTTATGTGGCGGGGATTTTGCGGTCGAACCAGGCCCGCGTCAGCCTCCTAAAAGGATTGTCATCCAGCGCCGCGACTGCCGTATAAAGTCCGCGCCTCATTAAACATAGACCATGCGAGTCTGATGCAGGAGGTATGGGAGTTCTAAACGATATTCTGATCCTGGCTGCCAGGCATGAAAAATAACCCTGTCAACCCTCTCGTACCCATCAACCCTCCAGCTTCAAGCTTAGCGATATTCGTATATCACCCAGCCATCGCGTCCCAGGCCCAGAAAGATCATATCTTTACTGATGGCGACGTCGTGGACTGTGAAGGGGGTGTTGATGGTGTTGAGGTCGTCGATCTGGAGCGGGTTTTTGATGTTGAGGATTTTAACGCCGCCCCGGCCCAGGGCGACAAAGAGGCGGTCATCCATTACTTCCAGGTCCACGATTTCGTTGGGCATGCGGAATTGGTTGATCAGGAGCGGGTTTTTGAGGTCGCGGATATTGATGCCCAGCAGGTTTTTCCCGGCTCCCAGCCAGATCGTGTCTCCGTTTTTGGCCATCACGCGGGCGTCGTTGATCTGATAGTTCTGGCCTCTGCTGACGGGGAACTGCAGGTCGTTGATATCCACTGTCACCAGGCCAAAGTCGTTGAGGGCAAAGATGTTGGGATAGATGGCCACAAAATCACGGATGCCCCAGTTGGTGGAAAAGGTGGAGATGATCTCTCTGAGGCCGCCCTTGCCGATATTGATGATATCGATGCCCTTAAAGCGGTCGGCCACATAGAGGGTGGGACCTTCACGGGTGATCTTGTCGCCGGGCAGATGTTCGGTGAAATAGATCCGGGTGTAGGAGTTTAGTGAATCCACCGGCACGATCACGTTGGCCGGTTCGCGGGTGACCACATAGAGATAGTTATCTCCCACCAGGTCAAAGTCTTCGATCTGGGCCCCTGAGAGATAGGACATCTCGATTCTAGGCTGCCAGGGATTGAAAATTGTGTAGATCCAGATCTGGTTGCTGCCGCGGGTGAGGACCTGCTGGTCGAAAACCTCGATGTTGGTGGCCTGAGCGCCTTTGACATGAACGAGGGGATAGAGGAATTTATCGTCTATAGCCGACAGAGACACCAGCAGTGCTGTGAGGACCAGGATGGCAAAGAATCTTTTCATGATTATTTCTCCGTGAGGGACAGGATGATGTCCCTGGGTTTGATGCCTTCCGCTTCGGCAGTGAAGGATAGCAGGACGCGGTGAGTGAGCACCGGTAAAGCCACAGCCCGGACGTCTTCTTCCGCGGGAGTGACTCTTCCGTCCAAAGCGGCCCTGGCTTTGGCGGCCAGGATCAAGTTCTGGCTGGCCCTCGGTCCGGCCCCCCAGCTTACCCATTTGCGGATGTCCGGGCTGGCGTCCTCGCTTTGGGGACGGGTCTTGCGGGCCAGATCTACGGCGTATTGCAGCACGTGATCGGCCAGGGGCAAAGCTCTGACGGCTGCCTGTACCTGCAGGATCTCTTCAGCGCTGAAGAGTCCCGTGATCTGAGGCTGCAGAACGGAAGTGGTGTTTTTCACAATACTGAGCTCAGTGTCCCGATCGGGATAATCGATGTGGACATAAAACATGAAGCGGTCGAGCTGGGCTTCCGGCAAGGGATAGGTGCCTTCCTGCTCGATGGGGTTTTGAGTGGCCATCACAATGAACGGCAGTGGCAGCGGACGCGTCTGAGTACCGCTGCTGACGGCATATTCCTGCATGGCCTGCAACAGCGCGGCCTGGGTTTTGGGAGGAGTGCGGTTGATCTCGTCCGCCAGGATGATGTTGGCAAAGATGGGGCCTTTGATATAGCGAAACTCGCGGTCCTGTCCGCTGCCCACCAGGATGTCCGAGCCGGTGATGTCGGATGGCATCAGGTCTGGAGTGAACTGGATGCGTCCGAAGCTGAGGTTGAGAGCTTTGGCGATGGTGGAGATCAGCAGCGTTTTGGCCAGGCCGGGCACTCCTTCGATCAGCATGTGGCCATTGGCAAAGAGGCCGATCAGCACTTCGTCGATCACTCTGTCCTGGCCCACGATCACGCTGTGGATTTGTTCCCGCAGGCGGGTTCTGGCCTGTTTCAATTGATCTATACTGGCGATCATCTGCTCGCTATTCATAGAGGTCTTCTCCTTTGAAGATCTTGCGCATGATCTGGCTGCCGTTCAAGCTGAGAGACAGTACACCGCTGATCAGGATCACAGCGGCAGTCAAAAGATGAGCAAATGCCATCACCGCTGAGGCGTCCGCTTTTGTCAACCCAAATCCCGCGGAAAAGATAATGATCATCATCCATTCATTGGAACCGAGCTGGGCGGGGGGCTGTGGAAGCGCGTAGGAAAGGTTGATCAAAGTATAGCCAAACAACACCATCGCAAAGGAATAGCTGAGCCCAAAAGCGGAGAAGATGAGCCAGAAATAGAGCCCGTCCAGCAGCACTCCCAGAATGGTGAGCCCGAGGGCTACCAGCAGCCTGCTCCAATGATGATCAAAGATATTGAGGCCCTGCACGAAGAGCTCGATATAGCCGTTGAGCTTGGAGCGCAGCCGGAAGGGCAGCCATTTGAAGAGGGCCTGCAACACCGCAATCACGTTGTGTTTACGCTTCACGGCCAACAGCAACAGCACCAGTGACACCGCAAAGATCAAAGCCAGGACGCCCAGCAAAATCACCATCCCCCCGGTGAATCTGACTCTTAGGAAAGGCAGCAGGACCAACGCCAGAAAGATGCCCACCGTGTCGAAGCTCTTGTCTATGAAGATGGTGGAAAGGCTGCGCGGCATGGGCAGCTGGTTGCGTTCTTTCAACAGCCAGGCCTTGGTGATTTCTCCCAGGCGAATGGGAATGAGGTAATTGACGAAGTTACCGGTGAGACTGTAACTCCAAACCCTGAACATACCTACCCTTGCGGACTTTCCGATCAACAGGTACCAGCGCAGGCTCCTAATGAAATAGGCCAGCATATAACAGGCCAGAGCGATGAGCACAGGCCTGATCAAGACGCTCCGGAAGCGAAACAGTAGTTCCTCGGTTTCCACCAGCCGTGACCAGAGCAGGATCAGCAGGATGCCCAGGATCAGACCAAAACCCAGGGAGATGAGCTGTTTCCTATTCATAGCGGGGAGCTAAAAGTGAGAGTTGAGCAGGGAGGATTGAAACGGGCAGGGCTCATGGTCTCATATCTCATAGTTGTTCAGTTCTTTTTGTCTCGGTGGTTAATCGGTTTCACCCGCCGGGTTCAAAGAGCATGTAATAGTGATGGGCCCAGATCCGTTTGAAGGCTTGAGGAGCGTGCTTTTCCACAAAAGCGAGCCGGCGCATGCGCTCAGGGAAACCGGGGTCCTTGTCCAGATAGTGGTCCATGATGCAGAGTGGCGGATTTGATTTGGCTGCTTCCACTTGCTTTCGCGCCAGGCGGATACCCAGCTTGCGCTCCAGGAAATCCTCTTTGCTCATCCCGATATCCGGCCAGGGAGGACAATCGAACAGAGCGCTGCGCTTCAGTTCCCAGCCGGTTTTGGAGAGGATTGAAACAATGGAGGGGGGGTCTATATGGGCAGGCTTCAGTTCCGGATACCTGGCAGGGCTATAGTCCTGAAGCTGAGATTGATAGCCCAGGCCCTGGCGGTTGGGGACGCTGATCAAAATGCACCTGGAACTCACTCTGGCGAGCTCTTGCAGATAAGCTCTGAGGTTCTGGCAAAACCAGAGGGCAGAAAAACTGAAGCTCATCCCGAAGGATTTATCGGGATAGTCCAGCTTGGTGTAATCAGGATTAAACCTGCTGTCGAGGGAAAGCTGTGCCTGGCTCCAAAGGTCTCTAATCAGTTCCAGGCGGCTGGCGTCGTGGTCTTCAAGGCTGATCCTGATGCCCTGGCGGGCAAGCTCCATCAAGTTTATTCCACTCAGTCCCGTAAAGCCGAAAGCAGGGCTCTCCAGCACGGAATCGATTTGGTAGCGCTTCACGATTTCCAGCAGGATGTCGTTGAGGATTACCCGCTCGTAGGATGATCCCATACCTTCGTCGGGATGGTGGAAGTAACTCTCCCAGTTGTTGATAATGGGTATGGCCATCTACTTTTGGGTGGCCCGCGAGCCGCGGCTTTTATGGCTCCGCAGGTAATCGTCGATCACGATCTGGATAGAGGGGATGGTGAAAACGGGGGGCAATTCCATCAGTTCATAGGTGGAGCGCACCTCATAAAACCAGCTGCGGGAGATGAGCTCAAAACGACTGGTCCAGAGCTCGTTTTTGAGTTTGCGGGCGATCTTTTCTCCCAGCAGGAAGAGATTGCGGTCCACCAGGATCCAGGATGGGTAGTTTTTCCCACTGAGCTGCCGGGAGATAAAGTGGACCAACGCGCTTAGCTGCACGGGTTCACGGTCCGCCACGTTGAGCGCGAGGCCGGGTTCCCAGTCGTTGGTCAGCAGCCAGATGAAGGCCTTGGTGATCATGTCGATATGGCAGAGATGGATCCAGACGCGTTTGTTGACGAGCGGAAACACTCTGCGGTCGACCATCTTGACCAGCATGTTTGGAAAGCCGTTGTCACCCGGGCCGTAAGTGATGGCAGGCCTCAGGATTGCGGACCTCAGACCTCTGAGGACGGCCTGCTGGATGCTTTTTTCACTTTCGATCTTGGTGAGATGATAATAGTTGTCCGGATTGCGGGGAGAGAGGTCGTTGGCCGGAAGTTCCTGAGGGATAGCACCATAGACACCTACCGAAGAGCAAAACAGCAAGATGGCCCCCTGCTTCAGACAATACTCTGTGAGCTGTTGCGTGCAGAGCAGATTTGCCTTCAGGAAAGTCTCGCGGGAGTATGCTCTCCCACCCCTCAGAGCCCCGATGTGCATTACTACGTCAAAAGAACTGGCATCCAGATACTTACGCAAGCCGGAGATGTCTGCCAGGTCCAGCTCCACGAGCTCGATGCGGCCGACAAATTCGGCAAAGCGTTCCACACTGGTGCCGGGCCTCACCAGAGCAGTGATCCGATAGCTTTCTTCCAGCTTCAGGACAGCCCTGAGGACGGACCTGCCAATCAGCCCGGTGATACCTGTGATAAGGACTGAGCGGGTCATCGTTTGCCAAACAGCTTGTGCCAGCGGCTGCGGGATTTATGGGGCCGTTTGTGTCTGCTCAGATGAGAAGGAAAGTCTACATAGACATAGCGATAGGGGATAGGCTTGTCTTCCAGGATCATGGCCGGATGGGTCTCGGTGAGCAGCTTGACGGTGTGGGCGTCGATCTCGGCCTCGATGGCATCGAGAGCGTCAAAATAGGATTGATAAGGTCCGCGGGTGTGGTCATCGGAGCCCAGAACGTGTGCCCAGCCGTATTTGATCAGCAGCCAGGCGGTCTCTTTCACCTTTTCGCCATACTGGCCCAGCAGGGAACCGGAGTTCACCTGAAGATACAGATTGCGCTCCACAAGACTTTGAGCTTCAAGCGGATGCTTCATGATGCTGACATAACGCTCCGCATGAGCCAAAATGGGCCGGTAGCCTGCTCTCAACAGAGGATAGACATTGATGTGAAAATCTGGCGGCAAGCCGTTGAGTTCACTCTCGATCAGGATGTATTTGGAATCTCCCAGACAGAGGTTTTTTGCCTGTACGTCCTGCAGAATATTGGGCTGCAAAAAGATCTCAAAGCCAGGCAGAAGCTTGATCTTTGCTCCCGCGGCAGTTACAGCCCGCTGCAGTGATTCCAGCTTGGCCAGATATTCTTCGCGGCTGTATTCATAGTGGCCCTTGAAATAGTGGGAAGTCAGATAGGCGTGTGAAATCCCGCCGGAGTCCATTTCCATCAGCTGACGGAGGGAGCTCTGCTCGTCTCTTGAGCCGTCGTCGATATTGGGGATAATGTGACAGTGAGTATCTATCATGAGTTATAAAGTTGTTGTTTTTTAAGGGGATAGGACAAATGGCCTCACGGCAGGCGCTCCTGGATCATCTGGATAAATTCCACCAGGACGTCCCGATTGGCATAGGGTTTGATCATTCGCTCGGATTCGCTTAGCAGCTTCTCCACGGCGTTTCGGGCCTTGTCAAAACCCAGCAGCCCGGTATAGCTACCACGGCTCACGGGCACGTAATCATCTGAAAAATCAAGGTCATCGCCGCCGCGGTTGTAGTCCGCCGCGATGTCTTCGATCATCTGATAGGCCATACCCAGATTGAGGGCATAGGCGTTCATCACCATGCGGTCGTTTTCTTCGACACTGGCCAGCACGCAGGCTATATCGGCAGAAGCTTGCAGGAGGGAGCCCACCTTCTTCATGTCTATATAGCGTAGGGTGTTGATCTTCATCACTTTGCGTTTCATCTCCACATCCACCATCTGGCCTCCGATCATCCCATAACTTTTGGTGTAGGATGCCAGAATGCGGGTAGCGGCCAAAGCTTTCTCCGGCTTGGAGATATGCCCCAACACTTCAAAGGCCAGGGTGTAGAGCGCGTCACCAGTGAGGATGGCGATGGCGTTGTCCCATTTCTGATGGACGGATGGAGCGCTGCGCCGTTCGGAGCGGTTTTTGACGGCCGGATGGTCGTCGTGCACCAAAGCGGCGTTGTGGCAGAGTTCGATGGCCACGGCTGCCAGAACGGCATCGGCCAGGCCTTTATTTTTTTTGAAGCCCGTCAGCATCTCGTAGATGGCGATCAGCAAGAGCGGACGCCAGCGTTTTCCTCCTGGAATAACGGCAAAACGCATCGCCTCTTTGAGCTCGGAGGCAGTGGGGCCTTCAAAGCTCAGATATTGCTCCAAACCCTGCTCGATCAAATCCAGCCTGGTCTCAAAGTACTTTTGTAATAGCAACTTATAACTCCCTGTGTCAAAATTGGACAAGATAAATCCAACCTAGCTATACATAATATAGAGGCCTAAATTGTCAAGTTATTTATGCGGCTGAAAGGATTTTATCAGGTCCTCCAAAGCGCTGCTCCGCATCCCCCGCATCCCAAAGATGATCCGCACTATTACCGTTCCTGTGGGTTCCCCTCACACAAAGTTTACCAAAGCAAAGGAAAGGCGGTTGATGATGTATGGTCCAGCCTGACTGCATCCCGTTCTTCCCGCAAAGCAAAAACCCCGCGCCGGAAGGGCACGGGGTTGTGAGAGCTTGGAAAAGGCTTCTCAGGTCCTTTTGACCCAGGCAGAGCCAAAGGGTAGCACCGTCTTGCCAGCCAGGTCGTTGAGGATATTGGCAAACATCATATACATCGCGAAACCCGCGCACACCATCAGTTCGTAACCGGCAGCCATGTTCCATTTGGGGTCCACAAAGTGACCCAGCACCAATAGCAGGAAGCCCAAAAACAGGGTGAAGAAGGTGAGTGACATAGCCGTGTGAATCCACCAGGAGGCTATCCACATGATGAATGTGAAGATCATCCAGGCCGCCAGATAATAGCCAATATCGGTGGTGGAGGAATCAAAGATGTGAAAGTGGTTCATCAACAGGATCAGCGCCAGGCCGATCCAGAAGCTCCCGTAGGCCGTGAAGGCGCAGAACCCAAAGTTATTCCCCATCTTGTGTTCCATAAAGCCAGCCACCAATTGGGCCAGTCCGCCAAAGATCAATCCCAACACGATCACAGGCCCCAAACCCATCCAGCCCACATTGTGAAACTGCAGCACCAGAGTGGTCATTGAAAAGCCCGCCAGCCCCACTACGGCTGGATTGGCCAGTTTTCTTTCGCTCATGCGAGAGTTCTCCCAATTCATTTTATTGTTCAGGAGCTGGCATCAGATGTCCCGCCAAGCCGAAACGTGATTCACCAAATTTGGCGGCTATTTTCCTGTCAAGTGTTTATAGGCCGAAACCGTTGACAAAGCATCAACGGAGCGTGTTTCAGGACTTTGTGGCACCGTTGCCGGTTCCGTAATGTTCAACTGGATAAAGAAGGCAGAATTTGTCATTGACAAAAATCCGCCCGGCCTCTTTCCTGTAAAAAGAAACCATTTGTGAGTCCACGGTATTTCGCACACTGGATAAAAAACGAAAAACGAGGTAAGTGTCATGCACAATATCGGATCATACGAAGACCGGATCAACGGTTTTGACTGGAAGATATCAGAAGAGGAACTGGGTTACAAACCCGGAGACGTGATCAACATCGGCTGGTATTGCTCAGACCGCGTCTGTCAGATGGGCAAGGGAGCCAAAACGGCCCTCATCTGGGAAGGTCTGGGAGGCAAATTCAAGAGCTACAGCTACGACGATATCCGTCAGCTCAGCAACACCATCGGAGTCTTCCTGCGCAAGCTTGGCATCCAGCCTGAGGAGCGGGTCTGCCTGTTTCTGGACCGCATCCCGGAGCTCTACATCGGCTTTATCGGCATCCTCAAAACGGGGGCCATCGCTCAGCCGCTGTTTTCCGCTTTTGGGGAGGAATCGCTGCACGTGAGGCTGGAAAACGCCGAGACCTCAGCCATCATCACCCAAAAGAAACACCTTGGCAAAGTCCGCAAGATCGTGGGCAGCCTTCCCCACCTCAGACACATCATTGTGGTGGACGACAACCAGAAATCCCCCCTTCAGGATAAGGAAATCGCCTTCAATATGGACGAAGCGGACCGGGTGGACAGCTTTGAAGTCTACCCCACCCTGGCAGAGTCTCCTTCCGTGCTGCACTACACTTCCGGTACCACAGGTATGCCCAAGGGCGTCAAGCATGTGCATTACTCCCTTATCTCCCAATACCTTACTGCCAAGTGGGTGTTGGACCTTAAAGACGATGACGTCTATTGGTGTACCGCCGATCCCGGATGGGTAACAGGCACATCCTACGGCATCATAGGCGCTTGGGCCAATGGCGTGACTCAATGTGTGAACGACATCGGTTTTTCCGCGGAGGCCTGGTACCGCTTCATAGAGAAACACCGCATCAGCGTGTGGTATTCAGCTCCCACAGCCATCCGTTCTTTGATGAAAGCCGGCGACGAGGTGATCAAACAGTTTGACCTCTCCTGTCTGCGCCATCTGGCCAGCGTGGGTGAGCCCCTCAACGCCGAAGCGGTGATCTGGGGCCAGAAAGTCTTTGGTCTGCCCTTCCTTGATACCTACTGGCAGACGGAGACCGGTTCCATGATGATCACCAACTATCCCGGCATGAAGATCAAGCCCGGCTCCATGGGAAAACCCTTCCCAGGCATCACCGCCACCGTGCTGGACGCCAATAAATACGAGCCTCTTCCAGTTGGTCAGGCCGGTCTGATCGGCTTCAAACCTGGCTGGCCCTCCATGATGCGCACCTACTGGAACAACGAAGAGGTCTATAAAGCCAAGTTTAAAAACGGCTGGTATATCCCCGGCGACAGATCATATATAGACGGGGACGGTTACTACTGGTTCATCGGCCGCGATGACGATATCATCAACACCGGCGGCCATCTGGTGAGCCCCTTCGAGGTGGAATCAGCACTCATAGAGCATCCCGCCGTGGCCGAATCTGCCGTGGTTGCCAAGCCGGACTTTGTGAATATGGAAGTGGTGAAAGCCTTTGTCTGCCTCAAACCCGGCCACGAAGCAGGCGACGAGATGGAACTGGATATCATGAACTTTATCCGCAAAAAACTCTCTCCGCTGGCCATGCCGCAGGAGATCGAGTTCGTAGCCAGCTTGCCTAAGACCCGCAGCGGCAAGATCATGCGCCGCATCCTCAAAGCCCAGGAATGGGGTGAGGAAATCGGCGACACTTCATCGCTTGAAGACGACTAAAGGTGAGACGCTTCGCGGGTGAGAGCTGTTGCGGTGTGAGTTTGACTGTGAGAGCTGTCGCGGTGAGGTAGCCCTGCCCCAAAACCATAAAACTATACAACCTTACAACATAACAGAACAAGGAGATTACAATGGAAGAAATCCGTGACGTCGTGCTCGAATACGTCAGAAACGAGTACATGGAAGATCAGGACGAAGAACTTACCTACGACACAGCCCTCATTTCAGGGGGATTTGTGGATTCATTTTCGATGGTTTCGCTGAAACGCTTTCTGGAAACCAGATACAAAATCTCGCTGCCGGACAATCGTGCCACTCCCGAGGCGTTTGACACCGTGAACAAGATCACCGATCTGGTGATGGAATTTCTGGGCAAGTAAGAGGCGCGAGATGGCTTACAGCGACAAGGTCCGCTCTCTTTACACCGATCAGCTTAAGGGCTTGCAGGATGGCGGTATCTTCAAGATAGAGCGTTACATCCACTCCGTCCAGGATGCCGAGATCGAAGTGGAGTTCCCTCCCGGAGCTCCTCTCAAAAAGGTGATTAACATCTGCGCCAACAACTATTTGGGCCTTTCCAGCCATCCGGATGTGGTGGCTGCCGCTCACAAAGGACTGGACGCGCGCGGTTATGGTATGTCCTCAGTGCGTTTCATCTGCGGCACTCAGGACATCCATAAGCAACTGGAACAGAAGGTTACGGAGTTCCTCGGCACCGAAGACACCATCCTTTTCCCCTCCTGCATGGACGCCAACGCCGGAGTGTTTGAGGCTGTCCTCACCGATCAGGATGTGATGATCTCAGACCGTCTGGTGCATGCTTCCCTGATCGACGGTATCCGCCTCTGCAAAGCCACCACGGATTCTTTCAAGCACTCGGATATGGCCCATCTGGAAGAAAAGCTGCAGCTCCACTCCGACAAACGCGTCAAGCTGGTGATCACGGACGGAGTCTATTCCATGGATGGCGACACAGCCAAACTGGATGAGATGGTGGCCCTGTGCGAAAAGTATGACGCCATGATCCTGGTGGATGATTCTCACGCCAGCGGTTTCATTGGCAAGACCGGTCGCGGGACCCATGAGAAGTGCGGAGTGATGGGCAAGATCGATATCATCACCACCACCTTTGGCAAAGGCCTGGGTGGCGCTTCCGGAGGCTGTGTTTCAGGCCGCAAGGAACTGGTGGAGCTCTGCCGTCAAAAAGCCCGCCCCTACCTCTTTTCAAACACCATCGCCCCACCTGTTGTGGCAGGCGTGATCAGCGTTTTGGACACTCTTTCCAAGACCACGGAAAGACGCGACAAGCTTGAAAAGAATGCCAACTGGTGGCGTCAACACCTTCTGGAAGCAGGATTTATCCTCCAGCCAGGAGACACTCCCATCGTACCGGTGATGCTTTTCAACGCCAAGCTCTCTCAGGATTTTGCCCGCGATCTCTTTGCCGAAGGCGTCTATGCCATCGGGTTCTTCTTCCCTGTGGTCCCGCAAGGCAAAGCCAGAATCCGCACCCAGATCTCGGCCGCCCACGAAATGCACCACCTCGAGAAAGCCCTCGAAGCCTTCATCAAAGTGGGCAAGAAATACGACATCCTCGGCAAGACCAAAGCCGAAGTCACTGCTATGTACGGCAACTAAACCCCTAATATACAATCATCTACAGCGCCTCTGCCGCATCCGGCCGAGGCGCTTTTTTTGATCAATTCCATCAATCACATCATTCTTCCCTATACACCCGCCGTGGAGATACCGTGCGCTCCCCGGCGAAAAACGGCGGAGACGCCACGGCATCTCTACGGCGGGTGAATGGGCAAGAAACAGGTGCCGAGCCACTTTTCGGAGCTCGTCCCAGCAATTCTATTGACAAAAGCCCCCCTCAGGCGGATTTGGAGCGTAAAATCAGCTTTTACCACATAAAGAGGTTTCAAATGTCCAAGAAATTCCGCAGTGAGATCAGAAAACAGCTTGATGCCATCGTGGCATCCGGCATGTATAAAAAAGAGCGGGTGCTGGCCACTCCCCAGAGCCCGGAAATCGCGCTCACCAATGGCCACAAAGTGATAAACTTCTGCGCCAACAACTATTTGGGGCTTTCCAACCACCCCGAGGTGATCAAAGCCAGCCAGAAAGCCATGGAGAAATGGGGATTTGGGCTCTCCAGCGTGCGGTTTATCTGCGGCACCCAGGAAATCCACATCGACTTGGAGAAGGCCGTTTCAGACTTCCTCGGCATGGAAGACACCATCCTCTATTCCTCCTGTTTCGACGCCAACGGGGGAGTGTTTGAACCGCTGCTCACGGAAGAAAGCGCGATCATTTCAGACGCCCTCAACCACGCCTCCATCATCGACGGAGTGAGGCTCTGCAAGGCCCAGCGCTTCCGCTACAAGCACTCGGACATGAATGAGCTGGAAGATATCCTGCGCCAAAGCAGCGAGCTCAAATTCCGGCTGATCGTGACCGACGGCGTGTTTTCCATGGACGGAGACATTGCTCTGCTGCCTCAGATCTGCGATCTGGCCGAGAAATATGACGCGCTGGTGATGGTGGATGATTCTCATGCCACTGGCTACATTGGGACCACAGGAAGGGGAACGGTGGAGCATTGCGGTGTTCAGGGCCGCGTGGATATCATCAGCACCACCTTCGGAAAAGCCCTGGGTGGCGCATCCGGAGGCTGCATTTCCGGCAGTAAGGAAATCATCGATTTCCTGCGCCAGAAATCGCGTCCCTACCTGTTTTCCAATACCTTAGCTCCCGGGATCGTGGGCGGCGTGCTCAAAGTGATGGAGATGATCAGTGCCAGCACCAATTTCCGCGACCACGTGATCACCAATGCCAACTACTTCAGGCGCGGCATGATCGAAGCGGGCTTTGACATCCTGGCCTCCGATACAGCGATCGTGCCAGTGATGATCTATCAGGAGCCCCTGGCTGTGCAAATGGCGGACCGTCTGCTCAAGGAAGGGATTTATGTGATTGGTTTTACCTTCCCGGTGGTGCCTGTGGGGCAGGCCAGAATCAGGGTACAGCTCTCAGCCGCCCACTCTCTCTATCACCTGGACCGGGCGATCCACTCCTTTGTGAAGATAGGTAAAGAGCTGCAGGTGTTGAAGTAAAGACCTCGCTACTGGAATGGCAGACCTCCCCTTTTGCCAAGGCGCGATCAGCGCCTGCGGTTTGGCTCTCCGTCATCGCTTTCGCTTGGTTAGCAGATAGATATCCACCTACGGAAACGAGACGTTTCCGGTTCCATAACAAGTGTCTCAGTGCTTGCGGAGATATCCCCTTATCACAAACAAATAACCCACCACTGAGAGCAGCATCAGCACGGCAAAGATCACCGTTCCGGATGGGTCGTAGGCGGGATCTTTGCTCAGCCACATCATCAGTCCCATGGCGTTCACCACCACGCTCATCGTGAGGAAAAAGCCATACATCAGCATTTGGAGCCCAAAGCTGGTGTCAGGCCTGGTCCACAGGAGATAGATACTCAAGAGCGCCAGGGGAATACTGAAGCCCAGATCAAACAACCTCACCAGCCAGAAAGCCGTCGGAGCGGCCTCATAGCCTCTCGTGCTGCCTTCGGCATAAAGCTGGAAGATTTCCTTCATCCACATCATGCCAAACATCAGCATAAAGAGCCCCAACAGGATGCTGTATATTCTCAACTGGGCTTTTTTGACGATGAAGCGCTGCTTGGCGGGAAAGATATGCAGGCCATAGATCATCATCAAGAGAGCCGCGATCAGCACTTCCAGATAGTAGAAGAACCAGAAGTGACTGTTGCCCTCATAGCTGGGGGCCATCCATTCCCATCCGATGCCGTAACTGACTGCGTAGTAGATCAGAAACAGCGGTGTGGAAATCAGCCAGTAGCGTGCCCAACGGCTCCGGTTGAAGAGGCCCCAGGCGGCTATGATCAGAATCGGGGCCAGAAAATACATGTTCACCGCGTCCTGGGCAATCACCTGAGCGATCACGTCCGGATGGGTGCGATAGCTGATCTGCTTCTGATACAAAGGCCCGGCTATAGTGAGATAAATCAGTATCGCCGCCGTGACGACTGCCAGGCAGGCGATAAAGATCCGCTCAAACTCGCTGCCCTGATAGCTTTTGTTTCCGGGTTGGGACTTGTTCATGATCCAAATTCTCCTTTCAGTTTTGCCTGAGTTTCATCTATAAAGGCCCGAATAAGGCTTTCTGTGAGGGCTATATCCTCTCTGCTCCTGAGATAAAAGGGTTGGGAATACTCCACCTTGACTCGTGAGAAGGGCTTTGGAATACGAAAGCGATCCCAGGAATTGACCACCCATTCACGCTTAGCCTCTGTGGCTACGGCAATTATGGGCACGCCTCCCAGGATGGCAATCTCGAACACGCCGGGATGGATAGACCTGGCCGGACCCTTCGGCCCATCAGGAGTGATGGCCAGGGTGTGGGTACGGCTTAATCTGATCATCTCTTTAAGGGCGCTGGAGCCCTGACGGCTGCTGGAACCCCTGACTGCAGTATATCCCAGGTATTTCAGGGGTCCGGCTATCAACTCACCATCCTTGGAGGAGGATACCATCACGGCCGCCCCGCTGTCGATCCTTTGGGTGGCCAGAATCAGCAGGTCCCGATGCCAGAGAAAGTAGATACAGCGGAGAGAATCGGGGTTCTGACCCCTGACCTCCCAGCGAATGCTGGCCCTCAAACAGCGGAGCAGAATGGCCCCCAGCCTGGCCTCCAGTTTGAACAGCAGTTTAGACACCCAGCATCGTCCTGATCAGTTTCGGCATTTCCACGGAGGGTTTGGGGCTGCTGAGCATGCCTTTTAGCCTGTATAGTTCTGTCCTCATGGCTTTCATCCTCTCCGGATCAGCCAGAATCCCGCTCACGATGGAGTGGATCCTTTCAGGATTGAGATCATCCTGCACCAGCTCCGGCAGGAGGTCCTGGTCCAACACGATGTTGGGTAAACCGATGCGTTTGACTCTCACGAGGCGGCGACCGATCTGGTATGAAATGGGATTGGCTTTATAACCTATTAAAACCGGAGTTCCGATGAAGGCGCATTCCAGAGTGGCGGTCCCGGAGGTGCTGATCACAAATTCGCTGTACTTCATCATCTCATAGGTGTAGCCATCTATGATGTTGATTTTGTTGCCCTTATGGCATCCAATGATGTCCATATAGAGCTGGTGGTCTACTCCCCGGGCTTTGGAGAAGAGAAACTCGTATTTGTCTTCTTCAAAGCGAGCGCTGGTCCGCAAGAAGACAGGCAGCATGCGTTTGATCTCGGAATTCCTGCTTCCAGGCATAAAGCCCAGCCACTGCTTGTTGGGATCGAGTTTATAGAACGCGGCAAAACTGGCCCTGTCCAGCTCGAATTTGATCTCCTCAGCAATGGGGTGGCCCACATAGGTGGAATTGATGGTGTGGATATCCAGCATCTCCTTCTCGAAAGGCAGGATACAGGCCACGTGGCGCGTCATGGCCTTGAGCTTGAAGACCCGTTCATGTTTCCAGGCCCAGAACTGGGGACAGATGAAGTAGAGCACTGGAATCCTGGCGTGATCCGCAATGTTGGCGATCCTGAGATTCAAGCCTGGATAATCCACCAGGATGACCAGATCTGGCCTGGAGCGCTTCAGAAAACGCTTGATGCCCTGCTCCACTCTCCAAAAGAAGAAGACGTGCTTCAGCACCTCCACAAAGCCCATCACGGCAAAGCGCTTGAAGGGATACAGAGACCTCAGCCCCAAAGCCTGCATCCTGGGACCGCCGATGCCTGTGTGGATGAGGTCTGGGACTTGCTCGTTGAGGCTTTTCATCACCAGGCTGGCATGCAAATCTCCAGAGCTTTCTCCCACCAGCCAGAATATCGTCTTTCCCGCCATGGTCTTCAGCCCACCACCATCTGGCCGGTCAAGCTGAGCGATGTCACGATAACAGCCGCAATCAGCACTCCCAAAAACACATAGAGCAGAGAGTTCCAAAACCTGATGCCAAAGATATTGGCGGCAAAGGCTCCCGTCCAGCCACCTGTTCCAGGTAGGGGAATCCCCACAAAGATGGTGAGCCCGATGGCTTCGAAGCGCTCTATTACCTTGCCTTTTCGACGGGTCCTGGCAAACAGCCAGTCCGTGAAGCGCTTTCCCAGCTTCCATCGGGAGATCAGGGTAAAAAACTTCTCCATAAACATCAGAATCAAGGGGATGGGCACCATGTTTCCGATCACAGAGATAAGCACTACCTCAGGCCAGGGCATCCCAAACAGCAGGATGCCGACAGGAATGGCGCCTCTGAGCTCTATGATCGGCAGCATCGAGATCAGAAAGACGATCAGGCCAGGGCTGAGGCCATAGCCCCTCAACCAGTCAACGGTGCGATTGGCGATCCCGGAAGCCTCTAATTCAGGCAACAGCATCAGCGTCAGCATCAGGATAAGTAGAAGTCCTTTTTTATTTATCACAATTTCCTCATATTCACATTGCTAAGTCCCGTGTGGCAAAAGGGGCTGATTTTGGCAAGCGAAAAAGCGCCATCCCTGCTTTCTGGCTTGACAAGCAAGACGTCACGGTGAATTTGACCGCATGAAAGAACAGGATATCCACTGGATGAGCATAGCGCTCGAAGAAGCCCGTTTGGCCGCGCTGGAAGATGAAATTCCGGTGGGAGCGGTGTTGGTGAGAGAGGGTGAACTGGTACTTAGAGACCACAACCGCACCCGCCAGCTTGCCAACCCTTTGGCCCACGCGGAGAAATTGCTCGTTGACAAAATCCTGCTCTCAAAAATCAAGTACCTGCAGGATTACAGCTTGTATGTGACCCTCGAGCCCTGTCTGATGTGCGCCGGGGCCCTGATCTGGAGCCGAATCGGCCGCCTCGTGATCGGGGCCAGAGATCCCAAAGCCGGGGCGGTGGGTTCCATATACAACGTCCTGACGGACAAGAGCTTCAACCATCACCCTGAAATCGTCAGGGGAGTGCTGGAAGCCGAAAGTTCCGCCATCCTGAAAGGCTTTTTCGCGCGAAAGCGTTGATCTGAGTGGAGAGTTGCCAGAGCGGTTGATTGGGACGGTCTCGAAAACCGTTGTGCCTTTACGGGCACCCAGGGTTCGAATCCCTGACTCTCCGCCACCCCTGTAGCGCCGGATTCCATTCCGGCGCTTTTCTTTTTTACAAAGAAAAAGCGCCGTCCGAAGACAGCGCTTATATCTATGATCAAGCAGGATAGGCTATTTCTTCTCCAGTACCAGGAACTTCTGTTTGCGGAAGCTTTCGGGATCGGTCACCTTGAGTATCCAGCTCTCCCCCTCTTTCATGAGTGTATAGGAAGCCGCGACGTGATTGGACAGCACGGCGTAGCCTTTGGGTGAGGGGTCCAAAGCAATCTGTTGAGAATCCAGAAGGTTCATGGGAGTGAATTTTTCAGTGACAATCTTGCTGCTGACAGTGGTCACACGGCCAATACCCAGAATACCGCCCTTGCGGTCAACCACACCAGCGGCGATCAGGTTCTTGCGGGTGTCAGCGATATAATAGACCTGGTTCAGGTCTTGGTTTTGATTCTCGATGATGCCCTGTTTTTCTCTGATCTGAGCTTCCCGTTGGGCGATTTCTTGCTGAGAAGCCTGAATAGCGCTGTCCTTTGCTGCTTCGGACGCGGCAAGCTGGCTCTCAAGCTGAGCGAGCATGCTTTCTTTTTCAGCATTCAAAGCTTTGAGGTTGTTCAAAGTCTTTAAGTAACCATCGCGCTGACCCTTGACCTGACTGAGCTGGCGTTCCATGTCGGCAATTTTCTTTTTGTTGGTTTCAATCTGGCTGCGCATATTGGAGATATTATTGATCAAGCGGGCGCGACGCTCTTCCGGAGTGGTGCCTGGGATCTCATCCGCCCCGGCTATGCTGCCCAACAAATCCTGGTCCATGCTCTCAAGGCTGGTCTGTACATCGTTCAATGTATTTGTAGCATTCTCATATAGTTTTTGTGTGTCTCTTGCTTTCTTCTCTGCCACACTGATCTTGTTTGCGGAATTCATCCACATTATCCCAAACAGGATAGCCAATATGGCCAAGATCGCTGAAATTATCCAAGTTACAGCTTTCATGCTTGACTCCTCACGGTGCTTATTCTTTATGGTACTAATTATTATAAGCCGTATTGCTGTCAAGACAAAAAAACAATGGAGTCAATGCTTTGAATTACTCGCTTCTAAAACTCTGGAGCCAGACGATGGCTGAGTATAGACCTCAGATCGAGGCTGTAACCCGTCACAAACAGACTGTGGGCCTGTGTTTCAAGGACGGCCGGGTATTGAGCTTTGTGCTGAGGCCCAATGATTCCTTTCCCGTCCTGCTGCCCAGCGGCGAGAGCAGCGGTGAGCCCTTATGGAACCAGCTGCGCCATGCCCAGGTCCAAAGAATCTGGCTGGACCCGTCCGACCGTATCCTCTATCTGGAGATTAGGCAAACCGATATTTATCAGGAAGTCCGGGACTGGCAGTTGATAGCTGAACTATGTCCGCCCCGTCCCAATATAATCCTATGCGAAATACAAAATGGCAAACCCGTTGTGGTGGACGCCCTTCATAAATACAGCCTGGCTGACAATCCCGCCCGGCAGATCTTGCCGCGTCTGGAGTATCAAGCTCCTCAAACCAGCTGGAGTCCCTCTCAGACAGACCTCAGACCGCCTTTTACTCTGAAAGTCCCGGAAAGCGCGGATGAGCTGCGCTTTGATGATGTCAATTCATATTTCCTGGCCTATTACACCCATGTGATCGTGGCTGGAGAAGAAAGAGAGCGGATCAGACGGCAGACCGCTTTCTGGAAAAAGGCCATCGACAAACTGGAGAAAAAGCTTGCCAAACAGCGCCTGGAACTGCTTTCAGCCGAGGCTATGGAAACCTGGAAACTCTATGCCGAAGTGATCAAATACAATCTTGGCCAGATCAACAAAGGGCAGACCAGTCTGGAATCCGTGAACTACTATGACCCCAATATGGCCTCCGTGCTTGTCCCGTTGCGGGAGGACCTCAGCCCCGCTCAAAACATGGACCTGTATCTGAAACGTTACAAGAAAGCCAGGACCGGCCTGGAAGTCATAACCCGTCACATTGCCGATGGCGAGACTGAGCTCATGCACCTGCAAGGTGTTTTGGCCAGAGTGGAAGCAGGGGAAGAGCTTGATTTTATCGTTGATGGCCCTAAAAGCTCCAAATCCGGCCACGAGAAGCTGAGTATCCTGGACAAACTGCTCAGGATCAGGATCAGCGAGGAGTTTGAGATCGTGATCGGACGCAAGGCAAGTGAGAACGATTTTATCAGCACCCAGCTTGGCAGGCCTCATGACTGGTGGTTTCACACCCGCATCTACCGTGGCGCGCACGTGCTTTTACGCTGTTTGAAAAAGACTGACCCGCCCCCTGAACTCAAGTCACTTTGTTGCAGGCTCGCGGCCTGGTATTCCAAGGCCAGGTCCTCATCCAACGTGCCGGTTGACTTCACTCAGGTCCGTTATTTACGCAAACCCCGACGCAGCGCTCCTGGCTTCATAACCTATACCGACCATCAAACCGCGTTTGTAGAACCGCTTGAAACGCGCAAAGCAAGAGAGGAACTGGGATTATGACATACAGATTTGCAAGCGTCCTGGAAGGCTTGATTGCCGTCCGGCCGGAGTGGAAATCATCCTCATGAAAGGCCGCGTAAAAGATATCTCCATCATTCTCAAGCTCAGCCACTATGGTGAGAGCAGCCTGATCGCTCAGGCCATCTGCCGCAATCTGGGGAGTATCTCATTTCTTGCCAAAGGCCTGCGTCAAAAACCCAGCTCTCCCCCCCTCCAGCCTCTTTGGGGATATGAGCTCACACTGTATGAGCCGCTTGAAACAGGTCTGTACCTGTTCTGTGAAGCCAGCCCCGTCACCGAACGAAGCTATCCAGACCCCAAACGCTGGAGCACGGCACTCTGTGGAGCTGAATTGATCAGCCACCTGGTGGTTGCAGCAGATGAACACGCGTTGTATTTTGATCTTCTCTCCGGGTATCTGGATTATCTGGTGAAAACGGAAGGAGAGCCGCTGCCGCTGTTTTGGAGGCTGTTTATCAGAGTGATGCAGTTGCAGGGACTGAAGTTGGAGCTGGACCTGTGCGCCTCCTGTGGAGCCACGACAAGTCCGGCAGCCTATCTGAAACGGGATGCCGGATTGATCTGCGAAAGCTGCTCCAGGCAGGATTATTCCCAGGATGAAACGAATAGATTCAGCCCCGGGGCCAGAGATCTGCTCACCAATCTGCCCAGCATAGGCAGCTGTCTGGGTCAGCTAAAACTCAGCAGGCCAATCGTCCGGGAACTGAACGAATTTTTCAGCCACTACTATCAGGGCCATACGCACCAAACGCTCAAGCTGAAAAGCCTGAGCGTTTTGGAGCAATACTACTGATCCCGGCCGGGGATTGCCACCCCGCTCCGTGCAAGATCAGAATGGTTCGAAGTTGTTCATCTGCCAATAATGGACCTCGGCTTCCTTTTGGATGTTCAGCAGGTCTTCATAATGGCGGGTTTCCCATTTCTCCAGAATGTCATAGAAGGACTTTAGCGTGACCGAATCTGTCTGCAGGCCACATTGGTGATAGTGCTCGATGGCATCCTTTTCCAGCAGGAGGGCGGTCGAGATGGCGGAAAAGAGATATTGGTCCTGGCCGATGCGCTGGATGAAATTCTCAGAGAAAATGGGGTGCAGATCTTCAGCGCTTTTGAGCTCGGCGCTCATATCGCTGGGTTGCAGGTCGCTGGAAATCTCTTGATAGTATTTCAGCAGGAAGTTGTAATGCTGTCTTTCTTCTTCACGGCGGGAGTGGAAGAACTGCTTGATCTCGGGATCGTCGCTATGATTGGCGGCGTTCTGATACAAGGTCACACTGTCCATCTCGCCTTGCATTGCTTTTTTGATTGATAGGATAAGGTTTTCTTTCAGGGCCATGGTTTACCTCGCGGTTGATATTCACTTTTTAGTGATAATCTAATCCGTCCCGGCCAAAAGGAAAACTGTAAATACTCAAGACACGGTCTTTGGTAGATTGAAGCAATAGAACACAGATGACACTAATGATACTGATCTACACAGATTCCCTGATGGAACACAGATGACAGGATGACTGGCTCGAAAGGATAG
>ERZ795031.879-NODE-879-length-34720-cov-4.409145_pt1 | contig 34720 bp, 33 predicted proteins | sample MGYA00375123_ERZ795031 | MGnify/ENA primary metagenome ERZ795031 (study PRJEB30166, sample SAMN05720159) | activated sludge metagenome | isolation source: anaerobic digester from wastewater treatment plant | place: USA | collected 2015-04-21 ...
AAAGACAGAAGCAGAAAAGATCGTCAGGGATGCAGTTGATGCATTACATAATATAGGAATTGCTTTCACATACAATGAACCTGTTATATGGTTTGAATATATACGCGATGTTTCTGTCAGAGCAAAGGAAAAAGGGCTTCAGACAGTAATTGTTAGCAATGGTTATGTAAATGAAGAGCCTTTGGAGGAAATAATTTCATTTACCGATGCTTTCAATATTGATCTTAAAGCATTCAACGACGATTTTTACAGGAAGCTTACCGGAGCGGAGCTCGGGCCTGTTAAGAAAAGCCTTGTCAAGATCGCAAAATCAGGCAGGCATCTGGAGATAACCACTCTGATAATCCCCGGCCACAACGATAGCGAAAAAGAGATTGCCAGTCAGGCAGAATGGATTGCCGGTGAGTTGGGAAAGGATACCCCTCTTCACCTGAGTCGCTATTTCCCTATGTACAAAAGAGAGGATCCCCCCACTCGGGATGAAACGCTTGAAAGACTTGTAAAGATCGCTTCCGACCGGCTCAGTTATGTCTATGTCGGAAATATTTCCACTAAGGCAGGACAGAATACAAAATGTCCAAATTGTCAAAAAACAGTGACGCGCAGGAATGGTTACAGCATAAAACTCCAGAACCTTGATCAGCAAGGAAACTGCTCATACTGCGGCACCTCAATTTACAAGCACTTTACTTATTTTTCGTCTTCGATAAAGAACTGAGGCGTCCGAATAATTCATCTATCCCAACAATAAACTCCTTTCTTATCTCCTGAAAGTGCTTCTTTTGACTTATTCCTTCACTTTTAGCGACAGGTGTATTGATCTTTCGGAAAACTGTATTCCGTAATAAAATGGCTTCTGATATCAATGCTGTGATATCTGCCGGATCCTTTTCAAAATTCAAAGCTGAATATGTCAGACAATCCGAAATTAACTCATAAACACATTTGTCTATTTCCTTTTTAAGCTTCCTGATATTTGCCATATTTGATTAATCGTTTGTTGAACTGTTTTTATCTATGGTACTCAATGATTCAGAGACTTCCCGACCGGAACCTGATTATGCTCTCTTCAGCTTTGGCAATGTACAGCCTGCGAAGCTCCGGTATGAGTGGATTGCTGACCTTAAACCTTTTGTTATCGACACAGCAGAATGGCAAAACAATCGGAGATGTCCCTGTCATTAATACTGATTCGTAATCTGATATTGCATCGGCCATCACGAACTCAGGTTTTACAGTTATTCCGTTCTCCCTGCAAAGTTCAAGTATATGCTTGCGAGTTATTCCGTTGAGAATTGATCCATCAGGAGCTGTAAAAAGAGTATCTTTTTCCAGAAAGAAAATATTGGACCGGCTACCTTCTGTTATCTGGCCATTACCATTCACAAGCAGGGCTTCATATCCTCCGTCAAGGATCAGCTTATTGAAAATAGCCGAACGCAGTTTGTGATCAATAACTTTTGAAGCCGGATCCTTCCTTTCGGCATAAAACAATATGCCTTTGACCCCATTACGGTACTGTTCATCAGAAGGATAACTAGGCTGAATAAAATATGCAATGTAATTATTTCGCCCCTTATTATAATTGAATACGATTTTAAGGTTTATCTCCTTCTTCTTGTTAGACTTGGTCAGGTTTATAATGTCCCTCCTGAGTGTCTCTCTATCAACAAGCATCTTTTTTTTCTGCATCCTCACACTTGATTCAAGGCGCTCCATGTGATCACTGAAAAAAACGGGATTCCCCTTTGTCATCCGAATAACCTCATATATTGAATCGCCCTCATAAACAAGGGAATTATCAAAAGAATCAGCATCAAGCAATTCCCCGTTCAAAATAAATCTCCTACTAAAACACTCATACATTTCTGAAAACTTTAATAACAAAAATACGAACTATAAATAAAACAAACTTCATTTGTAGTTATATTCGTAAGTAATATTACAGCTAAATTTTTAATGTATTAGACGAAATACATTTGATATAACAACCTTTCAACAGATAACCATGGCGCTTTTTACCCGGACTACTAAAAACCTTATCCTGCGAATTGATGAATTCATAGATAATGTTGAGCTTGGTCTGCTTGTTTTCAGGGAAGGTATAAAAGCTTTCCTTGAAAAGGACCAGAAAACCTTTCTCAGACATCTGCATAAGCTTGAATCCCTGGAGAGTAATGCCGACAAACTGCAACGGACAATTGAAAATGAGATGATCACTCATTCAATTCTCCCTCAGCATCGGCAAGAGGTCATCACTCTTATTGACAAGCTTGATGAGATAATTGATGTATTAAAAAGTTCGCTTGTTGATTACAATATTGAACAGCCTGACATCCCGGCTTCTCTGAACAAAAGTTTCCTGAGTCTTGCAGATGCTTCCCTTTTTGCAGCAGAGGAACTTATCCCTGCAACCAGAGCCTATTTCAGAGCTCCCCACACTGTGAGGGACAAGCTTTTAAAGATCTATTACTTTGAAACTGAGACTGACAAAATTTCCAGAAGCTTGAAGAAGACAATCTTTCAGGATATGAATGAGCTGGACCTGGCACAAAAGTCCAACCTGCGATATATAATCAATCGTCTTGAGGCTATCTCCGATCTGGCACAAAGAGCTGCAGATCTGCTTTCCGCTATGGCAATAAAAATTATTATGTAATATGATCCTGTTTTTTCTGGTAAGCGGATTGTTTCTCGGATGGTCGCTGGGTGCCAATGATGCTTCAAATGTATTCGGGACTGCGGTTGGATCAAAAATGATATCCTTCCGTAAAGCTGCTATAATCTCTTCTGTTGCAGTGATACTGGGGGCAGTTATACAGGGAGCCGGAGCCTCACAAACGCTGGGCAGGCTTGGCTCAGTCAATGCAATAGGAGGATCGTTTACACTCGCCCTTGCTGCAGCATTTACAGTATATTCAATGACGAAATTTTCACTGCCTGTTTCAAGTACTCAGGCTGTTGTTGGAGCAATCATAGGATGGAATATCTTTACGGGCAACAGGACTGATCCGGGGACTCTTATTACTATATTATCCACATGGATATCAGGACCAATCATTGGTGCAGTGTTTTCCGTTCTTCTGTATCTTCTGATACGCCGGATAAAAAGAGCTTCGGGGATTCATCTGATCAGATTCGAATCATTAATAAAGAAAGGACTAATTATCGCTGGAGCATTCGGTGCATATAGCCTCGGGGCCAATAATATAGCAAATGTGATGGGGGTTTTTGTACCTGCCTTCAAGCTCCACGATATTGATCTTGGGCTTTTCTCGCTTACTTCTGCCCAACAGCTGTTCCTTCTTGGGGGACTGGCAATTGCAGCAGGCATAATTACATATTCAAAAAGAGTTATGGATACGGTAGGCAGCAATATAATTGAGTTATCAGCTGAAGCAGCTATGGTAGTCGTTCTGGCACATTCGCTTGTCCTTTTTATCTTTTCATCAACTACCCTGTCTGATCTTCTTGCCAGAGCAGGCTTACCACGTATTCCGATGGTTCCGGTCTCAAGTACCCAGGTCATTGTCGGATGCATTGCAGGAATAGGAGTGTATAAAGGGGTAAGGAACATTAATTTCAAGCTGCTTGGCCAGATAGCACTGGGCTGGGTTACAACCCCTGTAATATCAGGTCTCATAAGTTTCTTTTCACTATTCCTTGTTAAGAACATTTTCAATATCGACACCGGTTCTAAAATCACAGAGGATAATATGGATTATTACTCATCAGTTGTAGCTGATGAAAATATTTCATTAATATTCAGGTATGTGCTCATTGGAATAATAATTGCAGGCTCACTGGCACTCATCTATTACATCCTTCTTGAAAGAAAAAGAGTAAAAGAAATAAAACTTTCTGAGGAGAAATTCTGGAAAAACTTAAAATAAAATGCGCATGAATGCCTGCTGAATTAAAAATGCTGGCTATGGCCGGATAATTATTACTCTTTTTTACCTTTGTGTAAAATCCCTTACATGAAAAAAATATTGTCTGTTATTATGACTTTTGTACTGTCAGTACCTGTATTCGCACAAGACCGTATCACAGGGCATGATTTTGCGAGCAGGTCTGAAGTAATTGCAGCCAGCGGAATGGCTACAACGAGTCAGCCCCTGGCTACACAGGTAGCCCTTGACATATTAAAGAGGGGAGGAAATGCGATTGATGCAGCAATAGCAGCAAATGCAGTGCTGGGTGTTGTTGAACCTACAGGATGCGGCATCGGAGGGGATCTTTTTGCCCTCATCTGGAGTGCTGAAAGAGATAAACTATACGGACTGAATGCAAGTGGCAGATCACCAAGGTCACTCAAGCTTGAATATTTCAAGGACAACGGATACGATGTTATCCCTCCTTTCGGACCCCTCCCTGTATCAGTTCCCGGATGTGTCGATGGCTGGTTTGAAATGCATGAAATGTTTGGCAGGCTGTCAATCAGAGAGATCCTCCAGCCTGCAATAAATTATGCAAGAAATGGCTTCCCCGTTACCGAATTAATTGCTTTCTATCTCGAACGCAATACACAGATTCTGGCTGAATACCCTAATATTAAATCAGTATATATGCCCGGCGGTAAATGTCCTTCAAAAGGTGAGATATTTAAAAATCCCCTCCTGGCCAATACACTTGAAAAAATAGTAAAGGGAGGGAGAAATGAATTCTACCGGGGAACAATTGCCAGGGATATTGCAGCATTTATGCAGAAGCAGGGGGGGTTTTTGAGCTATGAAGACCTTTCAAGGCACCATTCGGAATGGGTGGAACCGGTCTCAACAAATTACAGGGGCTATGATGTCTGGGAACTCCCTCCAAACGGACAGGGTATAGCAGCATTACAGATATTAAACATACTTGAAGGCCTTGATATAGCAGGAATGGGATTCGGATCCACAGAATATATCCATGTCTTCACTGAAGCTAAAAAGCTTGCTTTTGAAGACCGCGCAAAATTCTATGCTGATCCTTTATTTGCAAAAGCACCTGTTTCACAACTGATTTCAAAAAGATATGCAGCTGAGAGACGTAAACAGATTAATCCGCAAAGAGCGGCAAGAATTTACAATGCCGGGATAACGGAAGCCGGCAATACTGTTTATCTTACTGTTGCAGACAGGGAAGGCAATATGGTATCATTGATCCAGAGCAATTACAGAGGTATGGGATCGGGAATGTGTCCGACAGGTCTTGGATTTGTACTTCAGAACCGGGGGGAAATGTTCAGTCTTGCTCCTGGTCATGCCAATGTTTATGCTCCGGGGAAAAGACCTTTTCATACGTTAATGCCTGGTTTTATAACAAAAAACAACAGGCCCTGGGTAAGCTTCGGTGTTATGGGCGGCGACATGCAGCCACAAGGACACGCACAAATAGTAATCAACCTGATTGACTTCAATATGAATCTTCAGGAAGCAGGCGATGCACCAAGGATTTATCACACTGGTTCTTCGGAGCCTACCGGACAAAACATGACTAGCGGAGGAATACTTCATCTTGAAAGTGGCTTCCGTACAGAAGTGATCCAGAAACTTATGACCATGGGCCATATTATACAATGGGATCTTGGGGGATACGGAGGATACCAGGCTATAATGCGTGATGAGAAGAACAAAGTATGGTTCGGAGCATCTGAGTCAAGGAAAGATGGTCAGGCTGCGGGATATTAGCTGTACGAAACGGGATATTAAAAATAAGAGCCTGATTCCTTTTCCATTTCAGCTATCTTCATAATCTTATGATCGATGCAAATACAATTATAACAGAAAAAGTCACATCTGGATACTCCGATTATTGCGGAACTGCCCGGCAGGGAAGATAATTTTCATATTTTTACAGAAAAAAGGATGCTGATCTTTAAGAATATTCCCCTCAATAATTATAACACATTCCGATTGGGATACAAAGCTGATTGTCTGGTTCGTGTGAAGACTGAGAGGGAAGCTGTTGCTTTTATGAGAAAAAATTTTTCATGGAAGGATCCTTTGCTGATAATTGGAGATGGAAGTAATATACTGTTCACCAATGATTTCAGGGGGACAATACTGAAGCCTGAACTAACGGGCATAAGGATCGAAAAGAGCAGTGGCAGTGAAGTAATTGTATCAGCAGGTGCAGGAGTGAAATGGGATAACCTGGTTAAATGGACTGTAGAAAAAGGGCTGTGCGGACTTGAGAATCTTTCCCTGATACCCGGTCAGACAGGCGCTGCAGCAGTACAGAATATAGGGGCTTATGGCACTGAGATAAAAGAAACTATACTTAAGGTGAGAAGTATATCGACACAGGACGGATCAGTCCGGATCTTTGACAGGGATGAATGCAATTTCGGTTACAGGAGTTCTGTTTTCAAGACTACAGAGAAGGGCAAGTTTCTGGTTACAAGGGTATGGTTCAGACTATCAAATGATAAACGCTTCAAAATTGATTATGGTTCAGTGAGAGAAGAGATCAATAAACTTGGAGAAATAAATCTGGCAAACATAAGGCAGGCGGTTATCAACATAAGGCGCAATAAACTTCCTGATCCTGATATAACAGGCAACGCTGGAAGCTTCTTTAAAAATCCTGTCGTATCGGCAGAAAGAGCTGCTGATTTAAAAAAATTGTTTCCCGGAATGCCCTGTTATGAACAAAATTCTTCAGATGTTAAGCTTGCCGCCGGATGGCTTATAGAACAGTGCGGATGGAAAGGAAGGAGTATCGGCAATGCAGGTGTTCATGAAAAACAGGCCCTGGTACTGATAAATCATGGCTCTGCCAGCGGAGACGAGATATTTACTCTTTCAGAAATGATAAAGAACTCGGTAAAAAACAAGTTTGACATAGAACTGGAAAGGGAAGTAGAGGTTATCGGTAAATCCTTCTCCTGTTGAGTTCTCTCTGATATTCTGCAGCATATCTGTTATGCTCCGACAGAGTCCTTGAAAAATTATGGTGCCCCGAGAAATCAGCTTTTGCTGCAAAATACAGAAAGTCATGTTTTTCAGCATTCAGGACTGCATCAATGCCCTGAATTGAAGGACAACCGATAGGTCCCGGAGGAAATCCACTGTATTTGTAAGTATTATATGGTGATTCTATTGAGAGGTGTTTTGTGAGTACCCTAGTAATAGTAAAATCATTCAAGGCAAATTTTATTGTTGGACAGGCCTGTAGCGGGATACCTCTTCTGATTCTGTTCAGGTATACACCTGCTATCCGGGGTTTCTCTTCAGCTATTACAACTTCATCATCAATTATTGAGGCGAGTATCGATACTTCAATGGGGTCCAGATTTTTTTCCCGGGCCTGAGACATGCGTTTTTCATTCCAGAATTTTTTATATTCCTTTAACATCCTGTCGTAAAACTGACTTGCCGATGTATTCCAGAAAAATTCATAGGTGTTTGGGATAAAAACGGCAATAATAGTCTCCTTCTTAAAACCATCCTGCAGATAATTTTCAGGATCTGAAAGAAAAGCAATTATTTCTGCAGAGTCGGCTTCAATAGTGCCCCCCACTTTCCCTGCAAGATCATTCAGTGTACGAACATTATTAAAAGTAACATTAACAGGCGACTGTCTTCCGGATCGCAGCCGATCGATCAATGAATTATAACTGAGATCTTTATCAATTACATAGCGGCCGGGTTTAATAAGTACAGGATATTTTTTTCTTTCCGCCACCCATCTAAGCAACTTCTGATTGCCGACCTGCAGATTAGTTGACAGGGAATCTATGACCTGTTCAAAGGCGGCTCCGGAAGGAATATAAATTGTGGTTTTATTCTGAGAAATCTTTACTGACGGTTCAAAAAAGATCCTGTAGACAAAAAGAATGAAGATTACAGCTGTAATCCCTGTTGCTATTAAGCCATATTTAAGTAGCCTCTTCATTCATTTTTGAAGCTTCAAATTTACAGATATTGTTTATTTATGCAAAAACAGCATCATACGTATTTATATTTAAAAGATTATTTGGGTTTTATTCATACTTTTACCGCGAAGAAATAATTATTATCAAATTTGAATCACATAAACATGTCTGTTACAACTTTACTACTTCTTCTCCTCATCGGCGTAGTCGCAGGTTTTATGTCCGGATTGCTGGGAATCGGAGGTGCCATTATAATGGTGCCTGCATTAATTTATGTACTCAAGTTTCCGCAGCATATGGCCCAGGGAACCAGTCTGGTTGTCATGCTCCCTCCTATTAGCATCATTGCTGCCTATAATTACTGGAAAGCCGGTCAGGTAAACATAAAATTTTCAATAATACTAATTATAGCATTTATACTGGGAACTATCTTTGGCTCAAACCTTGCTATTACATTACCTCAGGCTACACTAAAAAAGATTTTTGCAATACTTCTGCTTCTTGTTGCCGGTAAGATGCTGTTATCTAAATGACATAATAAAAGAAGCTGCCTCAAAAGTCTTCTTCTTTTTTAATTACCACTGAATCCACTGGAAGAACAAAACATTTACATCCAGATTTTCAGAGAACCCCTTCAGGAGGTAGTAGGGGTATATTAGCTTTTGAGACAGCTTCCCTTATATTAAATAATTTCCTGTCAGAACATAATACCTATACTTAATGTGAACGAAGGCTGACGGCTGTCAAGGTTGAATGTCTGGTCTCCAATTTCAACTGATGCACCATATTTTTCACTCAGGCTACCGTTATACCTTAAATCAATTACGAGTTTCTTGAACAGATCCACGCCTAGGCCGGCTGTATAGCCAAATGTTGCTGAACGATACATGTCCTCGAAATCGGGATCTTCAATAAGTGCTTTGGGAGAACCGATCTGAATAGTTGCTGATGGCCCGGCATTAATGTGAACGGGACCAAGTTTTACACCCAGAAGAACAGGTATTTCAAGCCTGTCAAATCTTTGTTTCAGCGCTTCGGTACCAGTCACCGTGGTAACATTATAATCATAAGTATTGGAAGCGAAAAGAAATTCAGGCTGAACAAAAAATGACCCCCCGATTCGCAGAAAAGCTCCTGCCTGAAATCCCCATGCTGCATCTTTAAGAGCTTCAATATCAATATTACTTGTTCCGGTTGAAATATCATAAGTTGGAACTGATGCAGTGCTGGCACCAACTTTCAAGCCGAAATTGACCTGCGAAAAAGCCGGTACTGCAATAAGCAAAGCAAATAGAAAAACAAATAGTTTTTTCATAATAATGTTTTTAAGTTTCACTAAATCAATTAATTAAATAATAATTTAATTGCAAACAATATAATATATAACGGAAAAACATGTAAAAAGTTACATACTGAAGTCTTTTAAGATTAACAAGAAGAATATTATTACTGACGGTTGATACATAATTTTATATATTTAGCTTTTCAGTAAAAGATATAAGAATGTCAAAGATAAAACCCACATCCCGCTAAAGCTGGACAAACAGGTAATGAAAAAAATTTCAAACATGTGGGTTTCCCGCCTGAGCGGGGCAGACACTATACCATTGAAATTGAAATTAAAAAAATTATATACTGATGAAAAAAGCATTATACCTGATACTTATTCTTGGAATATTCATTAGTTCAGTAAATTACGGGCAGGAAACTGAAATTTACAAAGGGCTTCAGGCAATAAATACCGATGTGATCAAGGCCCAGCTTGGCTTCCTTGCTTCTGACTGGATGGAAGGCAGAGAAGCGGGAAAAAGAGGCGAACTCTTGGCATCTGATTATATAGCAAGTATGCTTCAACTATACGGGGTTAAACCTTGCGGAGATTTTACGCTACTCAGAAGCCCGGAAGGAATAGTAAATGCAAGATCGTATTTCCAGAACTTCGTGATTCTAAAGACTACCCCGGGAAAAAACAATTATATGCAGGTAAAAAGTAAAAACGGGGATGCAGTCAGAACCACTGATTTTATCAGTGATGTTGATTTTACGATGCGCCAGGTATCCTATCCAGTTGAAATTGAGGCTCCTGTCGTATTTGTCGGATATGGCTTCAGGAATGATAAAATTGAGTATAATGACCTGATCAAAAGTGACTTAAAAGGAAAACTGGTTCTTAAGATAAATGGCTTTCCTGCATCAGCTGAAAAGTTGTTGTCTCTTTCAGAGATCAATCAGTCAATAATGGAGTCTGAAAAACTGATACGGGAAGCAGGTGCGCTTGGGATAATAGAGTTCAGTCCATCAAAGCTTGTTGCCGGCAATCCTCTGAACAGAGAATTCCTTAATGCTTCTCCTGCTGAGGGAAATATTCTACCCCCGGGATCTGATGAGAAATATTCACTCCCCGGATCGGGAATACCTACGGAATTCCTTCGGATAAGTATCTCGGCAAGGGCAGCGGAAGAAATATTAAAGGGGACTGGTATCACAATAAATGAATACATTAAAAATGCCGATTCCAACAGCCAGGCAGTGTCTCTACCTCCTGTTTCAAAAACAATATCCCTTAAGAATGAAGTACTGATAAGCCAGGTACCTGTCAGAAATGTTATCGGGATTGTTGAAGGTGAAATCAGCGATGAGATAATTGTTGTTGGTGCACACTATGATCACATGGGAATAAGTAATGGTTATATATGGAATGGAGCTGATGATAACGGCTCCGGCACTGTTGGTGTTCTAACTTTGGCGAAAGCCCTTATGGCAACCGGGGTAAAGCCAAAGAAAACAATCATATTTGCACTCTGGACCGCAGAAGAAAAAGGTCTGCTTGGCTCACGCTATTATGTCAGGAATACTTCTTTCCCCGTGAAAAACATCAGCCTTAACATAAACTTTGATATGATTGGCAGATATATTTCCGACAAGAACAGAAATGGTGTTGTAATGACTTATAACAGTTCTCATAATTATTTCCGGAAGATTACAGAAGATAATCTGAAAAAATACGACATTGATCTAAAAGTAGATTTCCAGCCATCTGAAGATCCTCCCGGAGGAACTGATCACAGATCATTTGTTGAAGTAGGTGTGCCTATTATGAGATTCAAACCGGGACACCGCGAAGAATATCATACGCCGTATGATGAGGTTTCAACAATTGACTGGGATATAATGGAGAAGATAATCAGGATCAGCTTCGCAAATCTTTGGGTCCTTGCTAACGCTTCATGGTGATAGCTTAATCAGGTCTACCGGAAATGCTTTTTTAGCTATTTCACTGATATTCAAGATACTGAGTGTTTTCACTAAGTTCTACGAAATCATCACCTGTTTCCGAGAAACCGTATTCGAAGCAATAATGAAATCTCCGCCCATCGGATAGTTCTATTACATGAGTAAAAAAACTGAAATTATATCCAAGGGCAAAAAGAGCATCTTTATGGATCTTTCGTTTTCCGCTGTTGTAAAGGTCGACGAGAATCCTTCTGTTCTTCCTTAACAATCCATGAACATTTCGCACAAAATTATTTGTATCCCTGTTCAGCTTGTTGTTAAAATTATTTCTGCACTGATCCGAACAAAATTTCTTATCAGTGCGACCACGGATAGCGGCTCCGCAGTCGAGACATTTTTTTTCCACAGCACTAAAGTTTTGATAAAGATATAAAAAAACATTCTTAAACGGTTACAAACGGCTAAAAATGATTTAATACCGTATATAAATGACTAGATACCGAATCGGGCTGATAAACGGGCGTAAGTTTGACAAAGAAAAATTTACATGTCAAACAAAAATCGTAAAACCATGAATGCAATGAGAAACAAAGTTCTGTTGATCGGTAACCTCGGTCAGGATCCGGAAATCAAAACGCTTGAAAGCGGAAAAAAAGTTGCTCGCTTTACACTGGCAACAAATGAAAGCTTTAAAAATTCAGAAGGACAAAAAGTTGAAGAAACAACATGGCATAATATAGTGGCATGGAATGGTCTCGCTGATACAGCATCAAGATTTCTTAAAAAAGGCAGGGAGGTTGCCGTTGAAGGAAAACTGGTTTACAGAAGTTATGAAGACAAAAAGGGCGTAACAAAGTATATCACCGAGATAGTCCTGAATGATCTTCTGCTTTTACGCTCCGGGAAAGGTGCTGCCAAAGATGAACAATAAAAAAACGGCATTAAACTTTCTTTCCTTAAAGAGGCTGCAACACGAAACAGCCTCTTTTCTTTTATCACAATATCTTTTTTTCCGTGAAATCCCTTCCAGCCTTCATTGCTCTAAGATTCATTTCCACTATCTCCTTTCCTTTCCTTCCAAATAGTTGACGGATCCCATTTTCAAGACTTTCATAAGGTATATTTATAAAAGGTGAAGCAGCACCGAGAGTAACTATATTGCCAGTCCGTACTGAACCGGCTTCCTTTGCAATCCTGTCAGCATTAACAATTATGTTATTTTTTATTTTACCTATCTCGTCAAGGATAGAATCTACATCAGGATAACCGTTAATATTTATAAAAGGTTCCGAATTGGTTATTATCCAGCCTTTTTTTGCAAGCCAGGGAAGGTGCCTCAATGCCTCCATGGGCTCGACTGAAATTATTATATCGGCATGGCCAAGAGGTATAAGGTCTGATGCCACCGGAGAATCAGACAATCTGAAATGTGAATGAACATCACCTCCTCTCTGGCTCATTCCATGAATTTCAGACTGTTTGAGGAATAATTTATTTTCGACAGCAGCAAAGCCAATAACTGCTGCTATTGAAAGGATACCCTGCCCTCCTACTCCTGCCAAAACAATATCATTTTTCATACCTTTTTATATTTATTCACCCGAAGCTTTAGATCTTTTTCTCCTGGCTGCTGTTTGTATGCATTCCCTTGATGAAACAATTACAGAAACACCTTTATATTCAAATTCTTTCTTCATTAGCCTCACATTCTCCTCATGATTTTTGAGAAGGGGCACAATTACTTTGATATGCTCCGGATCCACACCTATTCCTGTGCATATCTGTTCAATTTTCCCTGTTGCCTGCGATTTTTGCCCTCCTGTCATACCTGTTGTTGAGTTATCAGAGATTATAACAGTAATTGGGGAGTTCTTAATCACTGCATCAAGCAGCCCTGTCATCCCGGAATGTGTAAATGTTGAATCGCCGATAACAGCAACTGAAGGGAAGAGTCCGGCATCAGCAGCGCCAATAGCCATTGTAATTGAGGCTCCCATATCAACACACGAATTGATAGCATTGTAAGGTGGCAGAGCACCAAGTGTATAACAACCTATATCGGAGAATACCTTTCCCGGTCCATAATCCTTTAGTGCTTCAGTCAGCGCCATGAATGTATCGGAATGTCCACATCCTTTGCAAAAGGAAGGAGGCCGCATCTTTACAAGATCAGGCACCTGCCGTACATGAGGAACAGGTATTCCCAGAGCCTTGGCCACAATTGAAGGATTAAGCTCTCCGTCACGTGGTATCGAGCCATCCATTCTTCCATAGATCCTGATACCATTATCAAGGATGCCCCGTAATGCTTCTTCGATAAATGGGTAGCCTTCTTCAAGAATAAGAAGTTCTTTGCAGCGTCCGGCAATATCTCTTATCAGGTCAGGAGGGAAAGGGTATGCCGATATCTTAAGGACGGGATAACTGACAGAAGCCGCATTAAGGTTCTCCATCAGATAATTATAAGAAATACCACAGGCAATAATACCAAGTTCCCTCTTTTTATGATCCCTGAAACTGTTATATTTAGATATCCTGGCATCGAAACGGATAGTTTCGTGAGCAGAGAGCAGAGCCCTGTATTTCTTTTTTGCCAAGGCTGGAAGAAGAACAAAGCGGACCGGATCGGCAGGAAGATTAATCCCTTTCTGGGGCATACTATCTCTTATCAGGCTTACACTTGCCCGGGAATGAGCAAGACGTGTTGTTATCCTGAATAAAACCGGTGTATTATATTTTTCTGAGAGTTCAAAAGCATCAAAAACCATATCGTAAGCTTCCTGCTGATCTGAAGGCTCAAAGCAGGGCACAAAGGCAAACTTGGCATAGAACCGTGAATCCTGCTCATTCTGTGATGAATGCATTGAGGGATCATCTGCAGAAACTACAATAAGTCCACCATTGATCCCTGTTACTGCCGAGTTTATAAAACTATCAGCAGCAACATTAAGTCCAACATGTTTCATTGCTACCATTGCCCTTTTTCCGGTATAAGACATACCCAGGGCGGCTTCCATTGCAGTCTTTTCATTAGATGACCATTCCCGGTGGATATTTCTTTCAGCAGCAAACGCTGATAACTGAATATATTCCATTATCTCAGTTGACGGAGTTCCCGGATAAGCATAGATTCCGCTTAACCCGGCATCCATTGCTGCCTGAGCAATAGCCTCATCACCCAAAAGCAGTTTATTTTTCATCCTCATAGGCCCTGTTTTTAAATCGTTGAAATTATTAAAATTTAACAAAATAATTCAGGGTTATTATCAATAATGTTTAATTTGCAAAATTGAACCGAATAATTTAAGTTATTAAATCGCTTTCAGAGCTCAATTGAGGAAGTTTATATTCATAACGATACTGTACTCACTTACATTAATTCCTGCAAAAAGTCAGGTGTCCGGGCAGGAAAGACCGGAAAGATTTGTGCAGGTAAGCGGTATAATAACTGATGACTTACTCCGTCCTGTTCAGGGAGTTGCCGTAGTATCAAAAAAGCTGAAGCGAGGCATAATCAGTGAAAGAACCGGAATATATTCCCTTACGAGCACTCCGGGTGATACAATTTTTTTCAGGGCTCTTGGATTTAAAAGATATCATACAATAATACCTGAATCCTACGAGAGCAAGCATGTTATGGTTGATATAGTCCTTGAGCCGGATACAATTTCAATTGAAGAGGTTACTATCCTCCCATGGAAGACATACAGTGAATTTCTAAGAGATGTGACAAAAGAGCAGCCTGTTGATCCCATTGCTGAAAACATGAATGAGAATATAGCATCAATATATGTTGCAATAACAAATAATGCGAATCTTAATGTCTCTCCTGAAGCCGGTTACAGATATTCCATGGAACAAAACTTCTCGAACATGGCAACAAGAGGACAATATCCTGTAAATAACCTGCTTAATCCCCTGGCCTGGTCAAAATTCATAGGTTCAGTTAAAAATGGTCTGTTCAGGGACAAGTCAGTAAAAAAACCTGAACCGGCAAAAGTCATCAAAAAGAAAAAGGCCAAAAAGAAATAATTCTCCTGATTCTGCCTCAAAATAGAATATTTGCTAATTTAGTATTTCATGAAAAAATATAAAGGCAGGCTAGTGGGGATACTTGGGACAGTGATAATACATCTTATCGCTGCAATTATTTTCATGTCATTTCAGCTTAAATCGATACGCAGGGATCTCAGGACGGAATTCACAATTGAATTTATACAGGTTGCTGAATCAGAGGAAGAAGATAAAAGGCTTATTGAACTACCGGCCTCAAGCATTGAAAAGATACTTCAGGGTGATGAAGAGCTGCTCAATATTGCAAGGAATCTTGCCAATCAACCTGATATAGAGATTGATCCGGAAGAATATGTCAATAAGGTCAAGGAGGAACTCATCGAAAAAGGTTTGCTCAATCCCGAGAGCCTTATTGATGAGCAAAATATGGAGGATGATACTGATCCTGAGGGTAAATTGTCGTTTCAGAAGGAAGTTGAGAATAAACCAAAAGAATCGCAGGAACTTGCCGCCAACTACCAGGGCCCTACGCGGATCTATTACGAACTTGAAGGCCGAAATCATACATATCTGCCTATCCCAATCTATAAATGTCCCGGATCTGGAATAGTTACCCTCTCAATCCGTGTCAATCAAAAAGGCATTGTGGAAGCTGCATCGATAATCGGAACAGAGAAAACAACAGATCCCTGCCTCGCTGAGACTGCAGTTTCAAGTGCCCTTGTCTCCCGCTTCAATTCAGATATAAACGCCCCGAAGATACAGACAGGCACTCTTACCTATCATTTTGTAGCCCAGTAGGGATTTAATTATTTTTCCCTCCTAATATTCTCCTGCGCCAGTTATAATAGTAAAGAGAAGATTACGAGGCAATTGGTTTCACAGTTAGCTTAGGGCTCCTGTAAAAGCCCGGCTTTAGACTGATAATCAGTTAGATCAGCGAAAAGAGGAACGGGAAGAGAGTGCTCTAAAAGATCACCGGAGGGCCAGTCTTTAACCTGGGATATGACCCTTGTCATCATGCTGTTTATAAAAGAATGTATTTCAGGTCCGTTCCATGCACTTGAATTGAGCAGGACAACCCAGACAGTACCATCAGCCTGTCTCTTCATCATCCCTGCAGTGCCTGGGTAGGATCCGGTCCTCCACCATGTACCGTTAGGATATGTGGTTTTCCAGCCAATAGGAGCTAATCCGTTTGAAATATCAGTCATGAAATCAATAGTGTTTTCACTCAGTATATCTCTCCTTGTATCGAAGCCATCGACTGACAATGCAAGACGCACAAGATCGGGAGCAGTTGCCAGCCAGGCACCAGCTGCACCAAGGGCTTCAATATCATTGCCTCCGTAACATGGCGATACAAGTTCATTAGTCCCGTATATTGAAGGTTTGGGCACAATATCGGATGGTTCATAATAAGTCACTTCATAGGGTGCTTTCTCCGATGGCAGATTGCGAGCCATCTGCATATCGAAAATACCTATCGGGGCCAGAATATATTTACGGCAGTAATCCTCATAAGGCATTGAAGTAACTTTTTCCACTACAAGACCAAGTATGCTATACCCCAGATTGGAATATGCTTTCCCCTTTCCGGGAGTGAAATGAAGTCTTTTATCAAGGGCATAGCGGATTATAGTTCGAGTCGGCACAGGAGGTTTCAAACCCATTTTATCAGCAATCGTCAGTGGCATGAACATCTGATCTCCCCAGCGTAGTGTCCACCCACCTTTATGACTCAACAGATGGGCAACAGTGATATCATATACTCTTTTGTCAACCGGATTACTGAAATAGTCATCATTTAAGATCCCTTCCGGGCCGAAGACCTTATCATCAAGCGACAACCTGCCTTCTTCCTGCAGTTTCATCACAGCTATAGCAGTGATAAGCTTGGAAATGCTTGCGGTACGGAATTTATTGTAAGGCTGCACCTCTTCACCTGATAATGTATCGATCAGGCCAAACCCTTTTGCATAAACAAGGCTTCCGTTTTTTGCAATAGCTAAGGAGGCTCCGCTTATTGACCATTTTCGCATAAAGGACCGGACTGTCTTTTCTGCAGCTTCAAATCCCTCGGCGGATGAATGTTCATTTGTCAGTCTTACATTACCAGGCCTTAGTTTGTCAGCAAGAGAATGCCCTTTTTCATCAGCACCAGGATTGTAGCTGAAAGAGAAAACCAGTAAAAAAATAACTAACAGTATTTTTTTATAACGATTCAATTTTTGATACTTTTCGGGATAAAAATAAAAAAAGTATTTCAACTGAATAGAAATTTTAAATTAAAAAATGTAAAAAAGTAAAAGACTTGATATTCCTGTATTTTTTGGGAATTGATGATTGCCTGAAATCATATTAAACCGGACAAGCATAATTCATAAAATTATGAATAACATTTCCACACTAATTAACTTACCTGTGAATAAAAAACTAAATTTGTATTTACTTAAATGATCTCATCTTGGTCCGAAAATCAATTATAGCAATAGTCCTGTTAACATACAGCTGGCTGCTTGCAGGACAAGAGACTATGATTGACACATCTGATTATCTGCCAAGCTTTTACTACGGAGCTCTCGAATACAACCTTATGATTGCATCATCAAAAGGATATGATAATGAGGTAATTAAACTCATCTCAAGGGGTGCCAGGATTGATACTGAAACTTCTGAAGGAGCTACGCCTTTAATTTTTGCAATATCAAATGACCATGTTTCTGTAGTAAACATTCTTTTATCTCAGGGAGCAGACCCAAATAAGAGAACAAACAGCAGGGAGACACCCCTGATACTGGCAGCAAGAAGAAATAATGCCGAAATTGCTGAGATCCTTATAAGGAACGGAGCGGAAATAGATTATCAGGATATCTTTGGAGCTACAGCATTGCATTATGCATCAATTTACAACTATGACACTCTTACTGATCTCCTTTTGTATTATGATGCCAATGTGGATATTAAGACAACCGAAGGGACAACAGCTTTAATGGCTGCTGTCTGGGCAGGGAATCTTGAAACGGCCTATTTACTCATGAACAACGGCAGCAACCTTGAAGCAAGAGATAAAAATGGCTTCACCCCTTTCCTGATAGCAGCGCAGAACGGAGATACTCTTTTAATGAATATTTTTCTTGAAAAGGGAGTCGACATTTACGAAAAGAACATTTATGGATGGGATGCCTTAAGCCTTACAATACGATCTAACCAGAAAGATGCAGCAGAGAATCTGCTGAAAAGAGGCAAAGCCTGGAACGACCCTGAAAGGGATGTTGTAAATCCATACAGTATCGCTGCAGTGTACCGCAGAAAGGAAATGATCCAGCTACTAAAAGAATCAAATCTCCCGGGAAACATTAAGCAGCAGTTCAATATACTTGAACTATCTCTTTCCTTCAGGTTCACCTCAAGGGATATTTATACCACGTTTTCTGCTTCATTCAGGGAACCACTTACTAATATCGGCCTCACTGCGGGTTTTGATACCAAACCTTTCCCAACAAAAGTACTTATAAAACAATCAGATAATTTGTATTACCAGTATCTTGATAAAACATCATTTGCCTATTTAGGAATACAAAAGGATTTTGCTTTGACAGATAAGCTTTCCGGAAATAATTTCTGTTTAACAACTTCCTTGAATACAGGATACTATTTTGGTGATACATTCAGGGGTAGTAAGAATGGGCCAAAAGGAAAAATGAAAATAGTACCTGCTGCAAGCCTTAAGTTGGTTATGAACAGATTTTCATTTTACGCTGGTGCAGAATTCATGACTTCTGATTTTTATAAAATCGGACCTGTATGGTACCGGACAGGTTGTTTATTCAGTTTCCAGTTTAATAATATAAAAGCACCTATAAAAACAATCAGATGGTATTGAAAAAATATATTGGAATTATCTTTAAGCCACTTATATTCATATTACTGGCAATAAGCTTCTCATGTGAAGAACTGCCTTATTATTTTGTCAATTGTGAAGATAATACTTGTACAATAAACAAACCTGTTAATACTGAACTTAGAATTGAACTTGACAAGACAGGAACTATTGTGCTTGTTGATATTTATGAAGGTGTTGTTGAAGACAGTATACTTTATGATTCATTCTATACAAGGTCTTCCTCTATCTACCGTACCGTAGCCTTGAATAAAACCTATACTGTTACTGCCACATATATATACGATGACATTAGCTATGTGTCAATTAATTCCATAAGACCTTCGGTAAGGTTTGTAAGAGATATGTGTGAAGAACCCTGCTACCATGTTTATAATAAGGTTGTCAATCTAAGGCTGAAGTATACGGAATAGACTTCCTGCAGGCATAATAACTTACCTTCCCGTACGGAGAAAACAGGCATGATCCAATGTCTTTCTATCATTGTGACATTACACCATTATTCATATCTTTACTGGTTATAAATCATTTCAAATATGACAACTTCATTCTTCGATTCAGACATTTTTACGCTGGGTATTATACCGGTATTGATATTTTTAGCCCGAATTTGTGATGTATCAATAGGTACAATACGTATAATCTTTGTCTCTAAAGGGAACAAGAAAATTGCACCAATACTTGGATTCTTTGAGGTGCTTATCTGGATAACAGCTATTAGCAAGATAATGCAGAATCTTGATAACTACGTTAATTATTTTGCATATGCAGCTGGTTTTGCTACAGGTAATTTTGTCGGTATGATGATCGAGGAAAAACTTGCAATGGGAATCCAGATGATTAGGATAATTACTCATCAAAGCGGGATTGAACTTGCACAAAGCATCAACAAAAAAGGATACGGAGCTACCTGCGTTGAAGCACAGGGAGCAAAGGAGAAAGTACATCTCATCTATTCAATAGTTCAGCGTCAGGAGCTGGACAAGGTCATAGAGATAATAAACTCTGTAAACCCAAAGGCATTTTATACTATTGAAGATGTAAAAACCGTGAACGAAGGGATCTTCGTACCAAGCAAAGAAAAGTATATCTTTCCGTTCACACTTATTTTAAAGCAATGGAGAAAGGGAAAATGAAAAATTAATGGTAAAAAACTCTTATTATATGTAATATGGAAAACATTAAAGAACACCCCTTATATAAAAAATATACTCTCGACAGCGTAATGAGTTCATTATGGGAATTTTATAAAAAGAATTTCCTTGTGCTCTTCCTGACATCATTTTTCCTTTTTATCATAACCCATCTGCTGATGCTGAAGTTCAACCTGACAGAACTGCAAAACTATTCGGATCCGATGGAAGTACTTGAAAATTTAAGAGAAATGATAGTTCCAATTATAATAATTTCAATTATAAGCCTTTACGTCACAACAGTATTGCAGTATTATGTTATCTGCAAACCTATCGACAACGATACAACTATTTTATTATCAACATACAAATCACTCAAATATTTCATTCCCTATCTGATAATAATAATACTTCTTTCATTCTTCGGATCATTTGCCCTCGCTCTGGGCTTACTCGTTTTTATTGTAGGGATATTCTTTGCAGCAATATATATTGCCACCCTGTATTTATTTTTCCTGCCGGTTCTTATTGTTGAGGGCACTGATATAGGACATGCAATAGGCCGGACCTTTTCTCTTGTTCATAAAAGATTCTGGGTCAATATCGGATGGGTGGCTGTTTTTATAATAATTATAATGGTTATCTCAGTGATCTTATCAGGGATAATACTTATACCCTTCTCAGGAAACTTTTTAAAGATAATAACCAATCCGGAAGAAGCATCAAGCATCATGACTTTTGCTTCAAACCCGCTTTATATAGTTTTGTCAGCAGCAGCAAATGCCTTGTGTCTGCCTGCATTGCCAATATTCTCATCAATACTTTATTTCCACGGGAGAGCGATGGATGAGGAAATAACTAATCCCTGATAATCTTTTTACTTTTGAGACAAACAACCTGATTATGAAGACATTTATTAACGATGATTTTCTTCTTGGGAACAAGACTGCAAGGAGCTTGTATCATCAATATGCCGAACATCAGCCAATAATTGATTTTCATTGTCATCTCTCGCCGCAGATGATCGCAGATGACAGGCAGTTTGAAAATCTCACGCAGGCATGGCTCGAAGGCGATCATTATAAATGGCGTGCCATGAGAAGCAATGGCATTGATGAAAAATATTGCACAGGCATAGCATCTGACAAGGATAAATTTAAAAAATGGGCAGAAACAGTGCCTTTTGCCATAGGAAATCCCCTTTACCACTGGACACATCTTGAGCTTGCAAGGTACTTTGGTATATTTGATCTTCTCTCTCCCGCAACTGCTGATAAGATATACGATAAAGCAAATGAGCTCCTGAGAACGAAAGAATTCAGTACCCGCTCACTTCTTAAAATGGTGAATGCCGAAGTTGTATGCACGACTGACGATCCTTCCGACAGCCTGGAATATCATAAGAAACTAAAAAGCACATTCGAAATAGCAATTCTTCCTACCTGGAGACCTGATAATGTTATTAAAACTGATGATCCTTCAATATTCAAATCATATATTGAACGCCTCGGAAGTTCTGCGGATATTGTTATCCGGGATTTCAACACTCTTGTGGAAGCCCTTGAGAACCGGCATGAATTCTTTCACAAAATGGGCGGAAAGTGTTCTGATCATGGCCTTGACAGGTTTTTCTTTGCTCCATTCACTTTTTCTGAGGCTGATCAATACTTTAAGAAATTGCTAAAAGGAGAAAATCTTACAGCCGAAGAATCAGAAAAATACAAAACAGCAATTATGAGTGAGCTGTGCAGGATGAACCACAGAAGAGGATGGGTTCAGCAGTTCCATGTTGGTGCACTGAGAAACAACAATTCGAGGATGTTCAGATTAATGGGTCCGGATACAGGCTGGGATTCAATCGGAGTTCCTCAGGATGCATTCAAAATATCCAGGTTCCTTAACTCCCTTGATGATTCAGACCAGCTCGCAAAAACAATATTGTACAATCTTAATCCGGCTGACAACGAAATGATGATAACAATGGCCGGCAATTTCAATGACGGATCGGTACCTGTGAAAGTACAGTATGGCGCTGCGTGGTGGTTCCTCGACCAGAAGAACGGGATGGAAAAACATTTCAGAGATCTTTCTTCACTCGGATTGATGAGACGATTCGTTGGAATGGTCACAGACTCCAGAAGTTTTCTTTCCTATCCGCGTCATGAATATTTCCGCCGCCTTGTGTGCAACTACATCGGAGAAGAAGTTGAAAAAGGATTGATTCCCGATGAGGATGAACTACTAAAACCTCTTATTGAAGGAGTTTCATATAAAAATGCAAAAAAATTCCTTGGTTTTAGCGAATAGAATGTTTCGATCAATTTATTCACATAAATAATAAAAATCTTAATAATTATACAGAAATTTATAGTTTAGAATATGAACGATTTAAACCTTAAAGGTAAAGTTGCAGTAGTCACTGGTGGTGCTGGTATCATTTGTTCTGAAATGGCCAGGTCTATGACAGACCAGGGCATAAAGACTGCAATTATAGATCTGAATAAGGATGCTGCAGTAAAGACAGCAGAAACAATTGAGAAAGAGACCGGAAAGGAATGCATTGGCCTATCTGCAGATGTTCTTGACAAAAAATCGCTTGAAGAAGCCAAAAATGAAATCAACAGGATATTCGGACCTGTTGATATACTAATAAACGGAGCCGGCGGAAATTCACCTGCTGCAACAACAAAGGTTGAAAAGATGGATGGCTCCGAAGATCCGGCAGACACTTTCTTTGGATTGCAAATCGAGGGATTTGACAAGGTATTCGACCTGAATGTTAAAGGGACTATCCTCCCAACAATGGTTTTTGCTTCTGACATGGCAAAGAAAAGATCGGGAGTTATTGTGAATATTTCATCTATGAATTCATACAGGCCTCTTACCAAAATTGCCGCCTATTCCGCAGCAAAAGCCTCTGTTAATAATTTAACACAATGGCTTGCAGTCCATTTTTCAAAAACAGGAATAAGAGTCAATGCAATTGCCCCGGGTTTTCTTCTGACTAACCAAAACCGTTTCCTTCTTGTTGATGAAAAGACAGGAGAATCAACACCGAGAGGTAAGAAGATTATTGGCAATACTCCGCTGGAAAGATATGGAACGCCTGAGGAGTTGACTGGTACATTATTGTATCTTATCTCCGATCTTTCAAGGTTCGTTACAGGAGTAGTGATACCCGTTGACGGAGGCTTCAGTGCTTATTCGGGAGTGTAAGCGGGGAGCGGGGAGCAGAGGACTGGGAATCTGGAGCAAAGCGATGATTCCGGGTTAGCGGAAGGTTAATGGTTAATGGTGAATGTTTGAGTTTGAGGAAGAAGGAAAATAGGATATTGGATTTTATCATAAAAAAGGAATGATCTATTATCAGAAGGGTTCGGAAAATAGTGTTATAGATTCAGAAAGTCTTGAAGAGGGATTGTTTTCTGCTCTTGATAAGATCGGTAAGAAAAAGAAAGTACTTGTTGTACCACCTGACCAGACACGGATTCATTCGCGTGCAGGAGAGATAACAGTTCTTCTGCATAAATATTTCAAAAAGGAGTTGAAAGATATTCTTCCCGCACTTGGGACACACACTCCGATGACAGATAATCAGATCAATGAAATGTTCGGTGACATTCCCAGGGAACTTTTCCGTGTTCACGATTGGAGGAAAGATGTAATAACTGTCGGGACAGTGGATGGCGACATGGTTTCACAGATCACTAACGGTGCCCTTGACTATTCCTGGCCGGCACAACTTAATAAACTGGTATATAAGGGAGGTCATGACCTGATAATCTCTGTAGGTCAGGTTGTTCCACATGAGGTTATGGGGATGGCAAACTATAATAAAAACCTTTTTGTAGGCACAGGAGGTCGCGAAGGAATAAATAAAAGCCATTTTATTGCAGGTGTCTATGGCATGGAGAACCTTATGGGGAAAGCTGATAATCCGGTAAGAGGTATGCTCAATTATGCTGCCCGGAATTTCATTCCGGATCTGCCTGTGATATATATTCTTACAGTTATAGGCTACGATGAGGCCGGAGAACTTGTGATCCGTGGTCTGTTCATTGGTGATGACCCGGAGGTATTTTATACAGCTGCAAAACTTTCACTTAAGGTCAATTTCACAATTCTTGATAAACCCCTGGAAAAAGTTGTAGTTTACCTCGATCCTTCTGAGTATAAAAGCACCTGGCTGGGTAATAAAAGCATTTACCGGACAAGAATGGCTATGGCTGATGGTGGTGAGATAATAGTGATTGCACCCGGGTTGAAAGAGTTTGGTGAGGACAGGGAGATTGACAGGCTCGTCAGGAAATATGGTTACATCGGAACACCTGCAGTGCTTGATGCAGTCAGAGAAGACGAGGAACTCAGACAAAATCTTGGCGCTGCCGCCCACCTCATTCATGGAAGTTCCGAAGGTCGATTCTCCGTAACTTACTGTCCCGGTCACCTGAGCCGCGAACAGATAGAATCGGTGAGATTCAGGTATTATGATATCAGAGATGCAATAAAGAAGTACAATCCTGATAAAATGAAAGACGGATTCAATGAAATGCCGGACGGAGAGAAAGTGTTTTATATTTCAAACCCCTCCCTCGGGCTCTGGAGCTCAAGAGAACATCTTGGATAATTTAATAAACTCAATTTTATCATAACTTTAATACAAAAACAAATAACAATACGATGAATAAATTCTCTGATATTGGATTGATAGGACTTGCCGTGATGGGCGAGAATCTTGTGCTAAATATGGAAAGCAAAGGATTCAGGGTAAGTGTATACAACAGGACCGTACAGAAAGTTGATGATTTTCTTAAAGGAAGGGCAAGTGGCAAAAACATAACCGGTGCCCGTTCTATTGAAGAATTTGTTGCTTCCCTCAGTCGTCCGAGAAAGATAATGATAATGGTAAAAGCAGGTAATGCCGTCGATGAAATGATTGACATCCTCATCCCGCTTCTTGACAAGGGAGATATAATAATAGACGGAGGGAACACACATTTTCCTGATACAAACAGGAGAACAGCCTATGTTGAAAGCAAAGGTCTTCTCTATATCGGAACAGGTGTCTCAGGTGGTGAAGAAGGAGCTCTTCTTGGACCTTCAATAATGCCTGGAGGCTCAAAAGCTGCCTGGCCTTTTGTTAAACAGATTTTCCAGGCAATTGCAGCCAAAGTTGAGGATGGTTCGCCATGCTGTGACTGGGTTGGAGAAAATGGAGCAGGCCATTTTGTGAAGATGGTTCACAATGGTATCGAATACGGTGATATGCAGCTTATCTGTGAAGCATATCACATCATGAGAGAGCTCCTGAAAATGTCAGCTGATGAAATGCACCTTGTATTCAAGGAGTGGAACGAAGGAGATCTTAACAGCTACCTTATAGAAATAACAAGGGATATTCTGGCATATAAAGACTCTGATAACCAACCACTTGTTGATAAGATACTAGACACTGCCGGCCAGAAAGGCACAGGGAAATGGACCGGTATTGCAGCACTGGATCTTGGAACACCGCTAACACTTATAGTTGAGGCAGTTTTTTCAAGGTGTCTGTCGGCTATTAAAGATGAGAGGGTTAAAGCATCAAAAATCCTTAAGGGGCCTGAGCCTGTTGCTATAGAAAACAAGGCTGAATTCCTGAACGACCTGAGAGATGCCCTTTACGCCTCAAAAATAGTCTCTTATGCACAGGGCTATGCACTTATGAAAGCAGCTGCAGCTGAATATAAATGGGATTTGAATTACGGAGGCATTGCACTGATGTGGAGAGGAGGATGTATTATCCGATCTGTCTTCCTCGGGAAAATAAAAGAAGCTTTCGACAATAATCAGTCAATAACAAATCTTCTGCTCGATCCATTCTTTAAGGAGAAGATTGAAAAAGCGCAGCGAGGATGGCGAAAGATTGTTGCATCAGCAGTGTCAAACGGAATTCCTGTACCTGCTTTATCATCGGCCATTGGTTATTTCGACGGTTACCGTTGCGAAAAGTTACCGGCTAATCTTCTTCAGGCCCAGCGCGATTATTTCGGAGCCCATACATATGAAAGAACAGATAAACCGCGAGGTGAATTTTTCCATACAAACTGGACCGGAAGAGGCGGGACGACATCATCATCAACATATAATGTTTAAGCTTACATAAAAAGACAACCATGGCAGCAAGTTCAATCACTGAAACAATAGGGAAATACAGGTGGACTATTTGTGCGCTTGTCTTTTTTGCCACTACTGTTAATTATTTCGACCGGAATGTATTAGGTCTGCTCAAACCTATTCTTTCTGACGAAGGTATTTTTGGAACAGACAAGGCTAACCAGGAATTATATTATTCATGGGTCGTTATGAGTTTTCAGATATCCTATGCAATAGGAATGACTATTGCAGGAAGATTCATTGACTGGATCGGCACAAAGAAAGGTTATGCCTACTCCCTTCTAGGATGGAGTTTTGCAGCTATCGGACATGCCCTTGCTCATAACGCTTTCACTTTCGGAATTTGGCGCGCTGCCTTAGGTTTTACGGAAGCCGGAAATTTCCCTGCTGCAAATAAGACTATCGCTGAATGGTTCCCGAAGAAAGAAAGGGCCTTCGCCACAGGGATATATAACTCCGGAACAAATATTGGTGCAATAATAACGCCTCTTTTTGTTCCCTGGATCGCTATGCAATGGGGCTGGAAATGGGCTTTTATATTTGTCGGAGCCATAGGACTAAGCTGGCTGTTCTTCTGGAACAGGATATATTCTTCCCCGGAACAGAAATTGAAAGACGGAAAGCTATCCCAGGAAGAATACGATTTTATCCATAGTGACCTTGATGAAAAAGCTGATGTTGAAAAAGCAACTGAAAAGGTTTCATGGACTAAACTTCTGACATACAGACAGACATGGTCATTCTTTCTCGGCAAGTTCCTCACCGATCCGGTCTGGTGGTTCTATCTCTTCTGGCTGCCTGCTTTCCTTAGCGGTGAGAATGCAAGGAAAATTGAACAGTTCAGGGCATTAAACCCGAATTTTACCGGTAACAACTCTGACATTCCCGGAGTTATCACTTGGACACTTGCCGTTGCTGTCGTATATACAATTTCAACAATCGGATCAGTATACGGAGGCTGGTTACCAAAAAAATTCATTAACGGAGGAATGGCTACCTACAAGGCACGGAAACTATCAATGTTCATTTATGCACTGTTCCCATTAACTGTTCTGCTTGCAAGCTGGCTGGGAAAATTCAATACATGGTATGCTGTACTTGTCATCGGACTTGCATGTGCTGCACATCAGGCATGGTCGGCAAATATTTTTACTACAGTATCCGATATGTTCCCAAAGAAAGCTGTTGCTTCAGTAACGGGTATCGGAGGGATGGCCGGAGCTCTGGGAGGCATTCTTGTTGCACAAGCTGCCGGTCTCCTGCTGAAACACTTTACAGCTCTTGGCAGGATTGAAGCAGGTTATTCAATGCTGTTTATCTATTGCGGAGTTGCGTATGTCGGAGCATGGATTGTAATGCATTTCCTCGTTCCCAGCATGAAAAGAGTAGAGAATTTGTAAATAGTAAAAATCATTAAAACACTTGCGCTTTAATTATAGTTCAGGAGATATACAAAAAGATTGAAAAGAGAAAGGGAGAAGGCATATTTGCAAGCTTTTTAATTTTGATTAACAAGAATGTACTTAATATTTTCGGGATTAGATCTTGAAAAAGGAGATTGAAAGAAAATTCACTGTGACGGGAGATTTCCGCAAAGGAATCCTGAGATCCTACAGAATAGCTCAGGGTTACTTGTCGAGTGTTCCGGAACGGATAGTCAGGATCCGTATTAAAGAAGATAAAGCGTTCATAACGATAAAAGGACCATGCGACCCATTGGGTGTTATCCGCGATGAGTGGGAGAAAGAAATTTCAATTACCGATGCTGAAAAACTGCTAAATTTTTGCGAACCTGGCATCTTATATAAGATCCGTCATGAAATCCGTGTCGGTAAACATATTTTTGAAGTAGATGAATTTCTGGGCAGGAACGAAGGCCTTTTTATTGCTGAAGTTGAGTTGTCAGAAGCAAATGAGTCATTTGAAAAACCATCATGGATCGGTAAAGAAGTGACCGGGGATAAGCGTTACTACAGTGCTTACATTACGTCGCATCCATACACGGAATGGCAATAAAGTGTTCCGGGTAAACAAAAATTCAGTTCGCCGGATCCGGATGAATTATATAGCCTGATAGCTATGAAGCTTTGCATAAAATCCATTCTTTTTATTCACAAGGTCATTATGGCTTCCTGTTTCCACAATCATTCCGTTGTCAATCACAACTATCTGATCGGCATTCTGAATTGTCGACAACCTGTGTGCAATAACAATTGATGTTCTGTTCTTCATAAGATTAAGTATCGCATCCTGTACAAGTCTTTCCGATTCCGTATCAAGGGCAGATGTAGCTTCATCAAGAATGAGTATCGGAGGATTCGCCATTATAGCTCTGGCAATGCTTACCCTCTGTCTCTGACCTCCGCTCAGTTTATTGCCTGATTCCCCAACAAAACTTTCATAACCCTGTTCCGTCTCCATTATAAAATCGTGTGCATTAGCGATTTTGGCGACACTTTCAACCTTTTCCCTATCTGCCACATCAACTCCAAAAGCTATATTCTCTATAAAAGTAGTATTGAAAAGTATAGGATGCTGACTGACTATCCCCATTAAAGATCGCAAGTCAGAAGTTTTCAGATCGCGGACATCAATGCCATCGATCAATACGCAACCCCTGTCAGCATCAATGAATCTGGGCAGCAGGTCGGTAAGTGTTGATTTTCCGGCACCTGATTTTCCAACAATTGCAACAGTCTGTCCCTTCTTTATTTTAAGATTTACACCTTTAAGGACAGGTTCATTCTCATAAGCAAACCATACATCCTTAAATTCAATTGAATCCTCGAATCCTTTTATTCCAACAGGGTTCTTCTTTTCTGTCAGCTTTTCTTCAGCTTCAAGTATCTGATCAATACGGTCAATAGAAGCCATTCCCTTCTGTATGCTGAACCAGGCAGTTGTGATATTTTTGGCCGGCTGGATTATCTGGGAAAATACTATAAGAAATGCGATAAGCCTGTCCGGTGTCATGTTTGTATTCCCTCTAAGAGCAAGCGAACCCCCAAAATAAAGAAGAATAAGAACTACAATTGTGGAGAGCACCTCACTCAATGGTGAGGCAAGATAGTTCTTCCTTGTCACCCTTTTAAATATTTTCGAATATCTTTCATTAGTTGCCTCGAACTGATTAATCATCTTTTTCTCGGCATTGAAACCTTTTATTATCCTGAGTCCGGTAAGGGTCTCCTCAACAACAGATAAGAGGCTGCCAAGGTTCTGTTGACCTGCCAGAGATGAGGATCTCAGAGTCCGGCTCGTTCTTCCGATAAGGAATCCGCTGACAGGAAGGAGCACCAGAGCAAAGAGAGACAACTGGTAACTACTTATAAAGAGATATATTACAAAAATCAGGATATACATAGGATCCCTGAACAGCATTGTCAATGAAGACATTACGGACAATTCCACTTCCTGAACATCATTTGATATACGCGTCATAACATCTCCCTTCCGTGATTCCGTCAGGTATGACAGAGGCAGTCTCAGTATCTTATTATACATTTTGGATCTCAGATCACGTACCGTACAGGCACGTATATATGCCATACTGTTGTTGGCCAGGAAAATGAATCCGTTCTTAAATAAACTCGCAACGATAAAGATAAGACAGACAAGCAGTAAGGCACCTGACTGCCCATGCTTGTCAATAAGACTTGAAAAATAATATCTTACAAGATTATTAAGATAATCGACAGATGCCTCAAAACTGCCGGGATGAGCTATGCTTTCAACCCTGTCAAACAATATATGGAGGAAAGGAATTATAAGAGTGTATGAAACAAGTGCAAACACGGCACTTAGAATATTGTACACTACACTTCTTATTGCTGACCATTTATAAGGATTTATATACTTTAGAAGTAGTTTTGCCTTGTTCATATCCCGTATTAATCTTAAAAACCTGTGTAATTGAAAGGAGTAACTGCCTTAAGTTCTGCTCTGACTGATTCATTTATATCAAGTGAATCAATAAAAGCTGAAATTGCTTCGCCAGTTATTTTCTGATTTGTACGGGTAAGTTCCAGAAGAGTTTCATAAGGTTCGGGATAACCTTCACGCCTTAATATTGTTTGAATTGCTTCAGCCACAACTGCCCAGTTATTTTCAAGATCATATCTGATCTTTTCCTGATTAATTATCAGTTTTCCAAGGCCCCTGAGAATAGAAGTAAAAGCCAGGATCGAATGGCCAATAGGCACACCGATATTTCTCATCACTGTAGAGTCGGTAAGATCCCGCTGAAGTCTCGATATGGGGAGTTTTTCAGATAAATGACCGAAAATAGCATTTGCATAGCCAAAATTGCCTTCACCATTTTCAAAATCGATCGGATTCACCTTGTGAGGCATTGCAGAAGAGCCAACCTCTCCCTTTCTTATTTTCTGTCTGAAATAATCCATTGAGATATAGGTCCACATATCTCTTGCCAGATCAATAAGAATTACATTGACTCTCCGCATATTATCAAAGAGAGCGGCAAGATTATCATAGTGCTCTATCTGCGTTGTGGGGTATGAACGCTGCAATCCGAGATTTTCATTTACAAAATCATCGGCAAATGATATCCAGTTTATATCAGGATAAGCAGCTTTATGAGCATTCATATTTCCGGTAGCGCCGCCGAATTTTCCAGAATAGGGTATCTGCCCGAAATATTTTAACTGTTCATCAATTCTGGCAACAAACACAGCTATCTCTTTTCCTAAACGAGTCGGAGAAGCCGGTTGTCCATGAGTTCTTGCAAGCATCGGAATATCCTTCCATTCGTCAGCCAATGAAGCCAGCGCTTCCCTCAGTTCCAACAAAAGCGGAAAATATATATTTATAAGTGCATCTTTTATTGAAAGAGGAACAGCCGTATTGTTTATGTCCTGTGAAGTAAGCCCGAAATGAATGAATTCACTCCATCTCTCCCACCCCAGGTGAAAAAATTTCTCTTTCAAAAAATACTCAACAGCCTTCACATCATGATTTGTAATCTTTTCTTTTTCTTTTATTTTCTGAGCGTCCTCAATGCTAAAATCCTCATACACCGATCGTAAGGTCTTATAATCTTCTTTCCTGAAATCTGTCAACTGAGGCAATGGGATATCGCAAAGTGCAATAAAATACTCAATCTCCACCATGATCCGGTACTTTATCAGTCCGAATTCTGAAAAATAGAGGTCGAGTTCATCAAGTTTCTGCCTGTATCTGCCATCAAGTGGTGAAATCGCTGTAAGTGAGTTTAATTCCATTTATTTCGGTTTTATGATTTTTTTAGTAAAACCATAAATGCAAAAGTAGTATTTTAGGATATTAAATTTACTCAAAATACGGTAATATTCACTTTCAGAATTAATCTCACATGATAAACGACAAGATAAAGATCTCAGCTGTCAGATATGCAAATACATATCCTTTTATTTACGGGATGTCTGTTACAGGTTTTGACAGGAAGATAGCCCTGACAACAGATCATCCCTACGATTGTGCTTCAAGGCTTATTAAAAGAGAAGCGGATATCGGACTCATTCCTGTAGCCGCCCTGCCTCTTGTAGGTAACTATAATATAATTACTGATTATTGTCTTGGAGCATACGGAAAGGTAAGGACAGTAATGCTTCTCAGCAATTGTAGATTCAAGGATATCCGCAAGATATTCCTTGATTACAGGTCAAGATCGTCGGTTAATCTTGTAAAGATACTTGCAAAGAATTTCTGGTCAGCCACATTTGAATGGGCAGATACTTCTCCCGGATTTGATTTTCTCAATATTGCTGCTGATGAGGCTGCTGTACTAATCGGAGATCAATGTTTCGAGTATGAACATATGTACGACAACAGAATCGACCTTGCTGAAGAATGGTTCAATTATACCGGGTTGCCCTTTACATTTGCATGCTGGACAGCCAACAGAGAACTTGATAAGGATTTCATCACGGAATTCAACAATGCCCTGGCAACAGGAGTAAAAGACATTCCTGCTGTTGTGGATAAACTTGGTCAGACAGGCACTATAAGGGGGAATGATCTGTTTGATTATCTTACCAGAAATATAAGTTTTGATCTGAATGAGGACAAAAGAAAAGCAATAGATCTGTTCCTTCGCTTCCTGAAAGACCTGTGAGAGGGTTGTATTTATTTTATACTTAACGCATTAAATGAACAAAAAAGCTGATTTCATAGTAAGGAAATACAGGCAAAATGACTATGATGAAATTATTGACATCTGGCTTGCTACAGGTATGGGAGATTCAAAAAGGAATGATGATAAGAAGACAATACAGAATACAATAGATATCGGAGGATGCCTGCTTATCCTGGAAGATATAAATAAAGCAAGGATCTGTGGCACTTCCTGGATGACCTTTGACGGCAGGAGGATACATCTTCATCACTTTGCCATACTACCGGAATATCAGGGCAAAGGCTTGTCGAAAATTTTGCTTGCCGAATCCCTGAAATTTGTGAAAAATAAAGGATGTCAGGTCAAACTGGAGGTTCACAGAACAAATGAGAAAGCAATCAATCTGTACAAAAAAGAAGGATTTCAGTACCTTGGCGATTATGATGTTTACATTATACGTAATATTTATAATTCATCCGGCATATAATCATTTTCTTGCTTTATATTAAAAAATCTGATAATAATGTTTAAATTCATTAAGTTTTTTATCTTAAGAAATTAATCAATATATTTGGGATATAGGGAAAATCATAATAACAAATAATACCAAAGACATGGCAAAAACTATCACATTTGATGAACTCCGGAAGATAAAAGATCAATTACCCTCCGGAAGCATGAAGAAAATTGCTGAAAAACTTGATATTGATGAGGATACAGTCAGGAATTATTTCGGAGGGAGAAATTTTGAGAAGGGACAAAGTGTTGGTGTTCATTTTGAGCAGGGACCGGGTGGAGGCATTGTAAGTATAGATGATACAACTATACTTGATATGGCACAAAAGATGATAAAAGGTTGAAAATTGCCATGCTTCCTGTTCAAAAGCAAAAGACACTGTCTTTTGCTTTTTTGTTCATACTGATGCAAAAACTAGCTGTACATAAAATTGAATTTAATAATACATTGTGAATTTGCCGGAATTTCTAAAAAAGAAGAGATGTGGCATATTCAGGGACTTTTTTCAAAATTTTGAACCGGATTTTTCATCGCATTTACTTCATAACACCGTAAGGCCCTTTATTGAAACAGATTCAGCTGCCTTTCCCTTTTTTTATCCTCTTCCGACTCCAGGTTTGAAACACTCACTCCGAGCAACCTTATACGTGTACCTGTAAGATCGAGTGATCTCCTTATTTCGGTTACACACTGATGCAGAACATCGAAGTCGCGTATGAAATCCGGAAGTGTCCTGCTGCGAGTGATCTGTTTGAAATCAGAAAATTTTATTTTTACTGTTATTGTTTTACCTGTTATCTCAGCAACTCTCATTCGCTCCATAAGTTCTTTTTCAATCTTATAAAGCTCTGCAATGATCTCAAATTGTGTTACAAGATCTTTTTCATAAGTGAGTTCCGTTCCAATTGATTTCCTTTCAGAAACAACCTCAACCGGACGCTCATCTATGCCTCTGCAAATATTATAATATAACTTACCTGCTTTGCCAAACTTCCTGATCAGATCAGCAAGTTCCATTTTTTTAAGATCCCTCCCACTGTGAATGCCCAGCTGATGCATTTTTTCAGCTGTTACCTTGCCAATACCATAAAATTTCTCAATAGGCAATTCTTCAATAAATCTCTCTGCATCCTGCGGCAGTATAACAAACATACCATCAGGTTTTTTCACATCGGATGCGATCTTTGCCAGAAATTTATTGAATGAAATACCTGCAGAAGCAGTCAGCCCTGTCTTTTTTCTTATTTCCTTTTTTATCTCTCGGGCAATTATAGTTGCTGATCCGATTTTCTTTTTGTCCTCAGTCACATCAAGAAAAGCCTCATCAATTGACAAAGGTTCGACAAGGTCGGAATAGCTCCGTAAGATCTGCATCACCTCGCCGGAAATTTCTTCATATCTTTCAAAATGATGTTTAACAAAGATTAGATCCGGACATAAGCGTTTTGCTGTAACTGAAGGCATGGCAGAGCGCACTCCGAATTTTCTTGCTTCGTAGCTTGCTGCAGCTACAACATGCCTCTCACCGCTGCCTCCCACGGCAACGGGCTTGCCCCTTAGCTCAGGATTGTCAAGTTGCTCGACGGAAGCAAAGAAGGCATCCATGTCGATATGGATTATTTTTCTCATAAAAGTGTCCGGAATGCCCGAAATACCTAAAGTTATAAACTATGAACCAATCAGGTCTTTTGTTTGATTCCTGATCATTTTTACTAATTTAGCAAAAAATAAATATGAAACCCACATGATTGAATCCAAATACAAACAAACACATAATGAATATAATTTTCAA
>ERZ795031.891-NODE-891-length-34158-cov-5.463654_pt1 | contig 34158 bp, 21 predicted proteins | sample MGYA00375123_ERZ795031 | MGnify/ENA primary metagenome ERZ795031 (study PRJEB30166, sample SAMN05720159) | activated sludge metagenome | isolation source: anaerobic digester from wastewater treatment plant | place: USA | collected 2015-04-21 ...
ATTCACAATATTGATCCAACAGAACGACTTGAAAATGCATTTCTAGTCGACAAATTTTTTGTATACGAAAAAGATGATTCTCTTTTCTCAATAGATAGCAACGCAATAGATTATTATCCCGTAAAACTTGAAACAATTGCAACAACAAAGGACATCACAGATCTGTCATTTAATTTTTTGGGAAAAGATATTTCGAATGAAGTCGTCATTTCATATTATAAACCTGATGATGACAAGAAATATATCGCAAAAACTGACGGGACAAAAGATAATTACAAAAAAATTGAATATCCATCATACACCGATGTTAATGTCTGGAATGAATTTATACTTGAAAACAACAGTCATTTCATAATTGAAGAAAGCGGAGAACTTGTCCGCAAACAAATCTGCAATGAGTCGTTTTTCAACACTCATCAGTATAAAACGGACAAAGCCATTTATTTCATTGATAAAACCGATGAAAGATCACAAAAAGTCTTTATTTTCCGAATGCCTGAAACAGTTTTAAAATAACCATCTCCGCTGGACTTCCTTAAAATCTAAGGAATCGCGATTTCAGAGCGTTTTAAAACCTGTGAACAGTCAACAAGAGTGAACGACTCAGGAATTCCGTCAATTCCAGCAAAACAGATGCCAGTCACTTTGTCGATGTGATAAACGATCGACCCTTTTCCTGCACTGCATTTGAAGATGTCACTGCTTGAATTCCCCACCCTTTCACATTGCACTTTGTTTGCAAAAAGAGCACTCGATGCAGCAAGAATTACTAAAAAAATTATCCCCTTTTTCATGGTCTCCTCCATAGTTTTAATTAACAGGACAATTATCTGACAACAGAAACGATGAATTTGTAAAAAATTTATAACTTTTCAAAAGGTTTCATTATATCTTTGCCAGCATCTTCGTCACTTTGACATTCATTTTGGAAAAACCGAACCATTTTTTCCCGAGATCTTTGAGTGATGCACCAAAATGATAGAGGTCTTTATCGTCAATTATCATGAATCTGTCATGGGAATGATTGAACTCTTTTATTTCAGCAGGAGGGAACTGTTCATTGAATTTCTGAGTGTCAAGAATTAGTTGTTTTGAAAGGTTCTTCGTGAGGATTTTGAGCACAACTCCCTGTTTCCGTTTTGAAAAAAGTGTGAGAACGGTGTCATCAACATAATTATCAATCAGGATGATGGATTTTTCCGCAGAACGGATAATATCCGAAACGAATTTGTGTGCTTCAAAAACCTGACCTTCAAACAAAACGCCCTGCTTTGAAGGAAGCTGATCGCCTTCCATGGCTTTAAAAAGCATATCAAATTTTTTGTCAGCTTCTATTTGTTTAATTTCGAGGGAATCAACTCTTTTAAAAAGATTGGACTTGTCCTCAATAAAATGTCTCATTGCGACAAAAGCTCTTACAATCATAATGTTTACTTCAATTGCTTTTTCGCTTGTAATTACAGCAGAAACTGCAGCAACACCTTGCTCTGTAAAAGCATAGGGCAAGAAACCTCCAAACTGTTGTTTTGAAGGTGTCGCATTTTGCGACACCATAAAATCTGCTTCAATTTCAGTCAGTTGAAACATAAAATCTGGCGGAAATCTTTTAATATTTCTCTTTACCTGCTCTCTCAATCTTCGAGGTTTAACGCCATAAAATGCCGCCAAATCTTTGTCCAGCATTACCTGCATTCCGCGAATTGTGAAAATTCTGCTCTTAATATCATCAACATGTATCAACTCATTTTCTGCCATTTTCCGACTCCAAAAATTTAGTCACCAATAGATAATGCAGTAATCAGATTATATTTGCAAGAAATATGATGCAAATTATTTAGTCGATGAAAATCAGGAGAAAAAATTGTTTCAAGATTTCCCCGCGATCCACTTGTCGCAATATTTCTGAAGTTCGTTCCTGATGTCATTTTTCGGTGATGCGGGATCAAACCGCAGTTGTTCGTGAAGACGTATCATTTTCATTATGTCTTTGGAATCTTTGAGTTTTTCTGAATTTTTTATCACCCATTTGCGGAGTGTTTCATTGTCATTTTTCGTGATTCCTTCAGAAGAGCATTTGATGAGCACCTGATAAAACGGTGAATCGAGTCCGTCAACTTTTCCGCTGAAACGGTTACTTTTCAACTCTGTTCCTGACACTCTTTTTCTTCTGATATAAATTTTGATCATCATGAAGAGTGTGAGCACAGTCGCAATGATTATAAGTGCTCGGTTAAACTGGACATTTTTCTGTCTTCTGAAGTTTTCATATTGAACTCTAAGCCATGAGAACAGATCTTTCACCGGTTCAATGAACGACCTTGACTCCCTGTCAAGAGACCTCCACTGGGAAGGCGTTGTATCCACCGTGATCCACTTCCCGTTCACAAATGCTGTTACCCAGGCATGGGCATCTCTGGCCCTGACAATGAACGATCTTTCAAGTGTGCTGTATTCTTCAACTGAATAGCCGGTGCTGTATCTTGCCGCAATACCGGCAGATCTGAGCATCAGAGTTGTCGCTGTTGCAAAATATTCACAGTGTCCCGCTTTCGTACGGTTAAGAAAATCATCAAGAACAGACCTCCCTGATGACGGCTCAAGTTGCAGAGTATATGAAAAATTCATAAAATATCTTTCAATGTTCTCAAGGGTTTGAAAATTTGTCTCCCCTTTTAGCAAATTATCACTCATCACCTTTGCTATGACCTCTTTTTCAGCGTCAGGGATCATGAGATCTTTTTCTTCCGGCATCGGTTCATAGCGGAACTGCGGATCATAAGTCATAACAAATTCAAGAAGATCAGGTCCTTCCTCAACAAGAATTGAACCAAGCCCCGTCTTTTCAATTCCTGCAACATCCATTTTCAAAGCTCTTTTCGAACCTATTGGAAGAGAAAGAACCCCTTTACCGTTCTTTCCCATCCAGACTGAAAGCGAGGCCATCCTTTTTCCCTCACCTTCGCCGAATAACTGCCACTCCATTTCGCCATCAGGAAAAACGGGCATTGAATCTTTTGATCTTGAGTGCCAGACATTTCCTGTCAGAATGTTGTAATCAGATGATTTAAGATAAAGCGGAATCCCTTCCATCTTTTCAGGCATCACTCTCATAACAATATTGCCAGAAAGTTTCAGATATCCGGTCTCACCCATTGCCGTTGAGGTCTTGAAAGGATCGCTTGACTGCTGATTGTACCAGTTGCGGTACATCTCCATCATTTTTTCTCTGATAGCTTTGTGGGCAAGAACTATGCTGAAAGCTATCGAAAGCGTTATCGCTATTGAAACTGCGGAAAACATGAAATATCTTAAAAAAGATCTGAAATCTCTGATGCTTTCAGAAAAAAGAATAGAAACGAGGATGAAAGTTCCCGCAAAGAACCAGACAGTTCTCACATCTGAACCGGCAGTTGCAAAGAACACCATCAGAAGATACAGCGGCCTTATGTCAACCGGAGCATGGGCATGGATGTTCTTTCCGAATTTCGTGCCAATAACCACTTTGTCACTTGTCGAATAAAGCTGGGCAAAAAGTAACGGCATGAAAACTATCGGTGTTGTCGTTATAAAATATAGAAATATCATCCTCGGCTCGTTTTCAAGATACGAATAGAGGAGAAGGATGAGCATGACAATCGAACTGAGATCGGATATCCTTATGAAATCAGCAGATTTCAGATCAAACCTTGTTTTTACGATCATGGAAGATTCAAAAACAAGCGCCGCAACAATCGAGAAGTATTCCCATCCGGCGCAAAATCCCCAGAAAATTGTCGCCGCACCTATGAAAAACGGAGGAAATCTCATAATTTAAGTGCCCCCGAATTAAGATCTTCCTTTGAAACATGCTTCTCAAATACGACTGGAGCCGACAGCGTTTTTCTTTCACCTGTAAATATCAAAGTTACAGGAACTTTATGTTTGAAAAGCGATTCAATCATCAGAAATCTTTTTTCGTCATAATTTGAAGTAAGAAATATGACAGAACAGCACTCCTTTGCCGATTCAGTTAAGTCCGTTACGGAGTTGATAAGATTTGCAGATCTGTCATTTCCTGTCAGAGCAAGGGCTGAAAGAGCTCTCAAAAGCGAATCTCTTGAGGTTGAAGCAATATCAAACGATTCCTGACCGATCACAATTGACTGAGGCATTTTACCGACTTCATACGAATTGTTAAGAAGTGAGGCGGCAACAGTCATAAGATCCTCAAAATCATCTGAATAACTTTCAGAAAAAAAGTTATCAATGAACATCACCGTCCCTGCGTCAACCTCCTTGTGGAACTCCTTTACCTTCAGATCCCCGGTCTTTGCACTCGATCTCCAGTGAATTGTTCTCGGTGAGTCTCCCGGCACATACTCCCTGAGCGATTTAAGCTCATATCCCGGTCCGGTTTCAGGAGTCTCCCTAACCTTTTCGCTGTCGGCATTTCGCGATCCGTCCATACATTCCATCTGATCAACATGCAGTATCTTTGGAAAAACGATGATATCGCCCGGAAAGTCAACGACCTTTCCCTTTTTGAACAGGCCGAAAACCCCCTTTCTGAAAAGATATGCCCCTGAAAACATTATCTTTCCTCTTCTTTCCGGCATGAATTCAGCTTCAAAAACCTCTCCGTCATCCATCTTTTCTCCTGTTACAGAAAACTCCTGTGTGCCGCCGCCGCTGTTTCTTCCGATAAGCCATTTCCAGCGGTAATAAGCCATTTTTCTGTCATACCGGTTCCTTTTTTCCTCTCCCGGTTCAGGAGTTGAAATAAACGATTCGTAATCAGGCCTTGGATCTGAGATCATCTCCTTGTAGAAAAGCTCTCCCTTTTGAAGCTCTCCTCCGTAATTTTTTATCAGAACCTTGTATTTCAACTTCTGTCCCCTTGATATGAAGGGAGGAAGATAACGGACGACTTTGAGCTGACGCATCTTCCCGGAAAGCGACAAAGCATCTGTAATTATAAGAGAAACCGCAATGGAAAATGTCACAAAAAGCATGGAAAGATTAGTGTTCAGCCCGAAAAAAAGAAGCGTGAATGCAGAAATGAAAACAGCGGCTCCGGCTGTCGTGAACTTTCTATTCAGTTTTTCATTGAAAATATAAGTTTTGCTATACCAGTTGTAGTAACGACGCTTCATCTGTTCTCTATTTACAGCTCATGATATCAAGGATCACTTTGTCCGTAGTCTCCATCCCTTCCGACGCTATCATGGCAAGATTTCTGATCGTTTTTTCGATGTCTTTTTCGATTATTCCGTCAAATTCAGATATCTCAATATTTTCAATTGCAAGAAAAGCACTTTGGAGTGCGGCACTTACCGCTGTTGAAACTTTAAGGGCACAACCGGCTTTGGCCCCGTCACAGATCATCCCTGAAATGTTGCCGATCATATTTTTTATCGCGGAATTCACCTGAGGGAGATCCCCTCCGAGAAGATATACGACTCCGCAGGCCGCACCTGTTGCCGCTGTAACAACTCCGCAAAGAGCTGAAAGCCGGAACATAAACTCCTTGAGATGAATTGCTATCAGATTCCCAAGATACAAAGCTCTGACAAGCTGTTCTTTTGAGCAGTGAAGCCGTTCAGAGGCGGCAAGGATGGGCAGCATGACCGCAATTCCCTGATTTCCGCTTCCTGAATTGCTCATTACAGAAAGGGTGCTCCCTGCCATTCTGGCGTCACTTGCAGCGGCAGTAAGAGCCATAGCCCAATTGGAAAAATCATCACACAGCAGCCCTTTAACAATATTGCTCCTCAAGGTTTTTCCGACCCTCAGACCATAGTTGCCTGTAAGCCCCTCAAGTCCGATTGTCCTGTTCATTTCGACCCCTTTAAGAACATATTCGATATCTTTCAAAGGGACTTCATTTATAAATTTCCATATTCCTTCGACTGTCATGTGGTGTTCAACATTCTCTCCCGGAATGCTTTCATCTTTTGCCACAAAAGCGCCGCATGTTTTCTGAAATATCACATTCCCGTCAACTTCAGCAAGCACGATGTTGGTATGGCTTCCGCAGATTAGCGTCCGGGCCTGATTTGAACCATTGAAGCAAGTCGCTTCGATATAAAGTTTGTCCACTTTTTCTTTTATGGATATCTTTATCACTCCTTTTTTAACAAGCTCTTTTGCCGCGATAATCTGATCTTTTGTGACACTGTTTAAAACTTCGAGCTCTTTTGAACAGTCACCGCCGGTTATCCCCAGGGCCGCTGCGATATGAAGCCCGACCATACCGGTCCCCGGAATTCCGACACCGACGCCGTTCTTCATTATATTTCCGCTTAAGAAGATCTCCGCCCTTTCAACCGGTTTTCCCAGATGTTTTGTGGAAGTTGCCACTGCGAGGGCAACTGCAATCGGTTCAGTGCAGCCGAGCGCCGGAACGACTTCGTGATTAAAGATCTCAATGTATTTACCAAACTCCATGGAACCTCCTCCTTACAAATGTCTCTTCATTCTAATAAAAGAGTACCAAAAGACAAATTCATTCGATCACGCCCTCTTTCCCAGTTGCCATTTCAACCGATTCTGGTATAAAGTGCATGGACATTTTAGATGGTTGCATAATGGAAATTCTGCTTATTTCGCCTCCGGTATTTGATTTTTATTCAACTTCCCACAGAATGGAGCCGCTTGGCCTCCAATATATAAAAGAAGCTCTCTTAAACTTTGGACACCGGGTTGAACTTTATGATTCAACCGCTTCAGGCAAGGTTAAGCACAAAAAAATGCCCAATGAACTTGAATACCTGCTCAAATATTATGAAGAAGACACATCCCCTTTTTCCCTTCACAGCGGATATAAAAGATTCGGTGACAGTTTCAGCAGGATCATCAAATTCATTAACGATGGAAACTTTGATATTATCGGCATCAGTTCTCTTTTTTCGGCTTATCATCCCGATGTCGAAGATCTTGTCAAAGAGATAAAAAAATATTCTAAAATCCCTGTCATCATCGGCGGAACGGCAGTAACTGCTCAAAAGGAAGTGCTGTTTGAAAACTCATCGGCTGATTTCATGATTTCGGGCTGCGGCACAGAATCAATGCCTCTTTTTGCAGATTTCATTGCAGGAAAACTCGACATTGAAAAAGTTCCCGGGCTGATATATCGCAAAAATGGGAATATTTTGTCAAATGCTCCTTCAACAGAGCCGGCATGGAGCAAAGATATCATTCCCGAAAGAGATAATTTAAGGATCTTCCGCAAAAAAAAGATCGCTAAAACCGTTCTTTCATCCGGCTGCAGGAACAGGTGCTCGTTCTGCTCAATTCACCGCGACAACAAGTTCGCTTTAAGAGAGATCACCCACATCAGAAAAGAGTTTGAATATCTGAAAAATATCGGAACAGAGATAATAGATATTGAAGATGACGACATCTTTTCAGACCCTCACTTTACAGAAGAAGTTCTTAAATTACTTAAGGAATTTCATGGATCAGGAATTCAGTTCACTGCCATGAACGGACTTACTGCCAAAAACATTCTCCCAATTGCAGATGGACTTATTGAAGCCGGGTTTTTAAAGCTTGACCTTTCTCTTGTCACCAGTTCAGAAAAAGCAATATCGGGCATGAAAAGACCTCACGATCTTATAACGATCGAAAAAATAGTTGAAGTTGTTAAAACCAGAATAGAAGTTGAGGTTTTTCTCATTCCCGGTCTCCCCGGAACAACTCTTGAAAACACACTTGAGACCATGATCCATCTGAACAAGCTCAAAATTAAATGCGGACTCAGCCCCCTTTATCTTGTTCCCGGAGTTCCAATGTTTGAAAGCATGGGAATCCCTGAAAATCTCCGGCTCTGCCGCGGAAGCGCACTCTATCCGTTTGACAGCCCTGAACGAAGCAATATCGCTTCATTATTAAAGATCTCAAGATTCCTGAATTATTCACTTACATCAGCATCAGATCCCGACTTTGAAGAAAACCGTAACTATTTTCTAAAATCACTTGAACGGAAAAAATGGTATAAACGGACAAAAACCGGTGAATGGACAGATTCCTTTGAATTTACAGGCGATTTTTCTGGAATAAAAATGTGATTTAACCTATCCTGCTATCTTTTTCTCAACGATTTCAAGGATTTCGCTGACTTTTGCATCAAGCACGGACAGGATTGAATTCATTTTGCTGACTGTTTCGATGTGGAACGGATCTTCTTTTTTGAAGTTCATGAGATTTATTTTCACATTGAGAGCGGCCCCTTTGACTCCCGATTCAACCAGCAGTGCACCTACTCCCGCATCACTGACTGCATTTGAATTCCCTCTTTCTCCGACCGCTTTGAGTGCCGGAAGCAGTTCAAAGGTTTTTTCAAGCACTTTCAAAGGAATTGAGATCGCATATTTATTTGCTTCATACATTCTGGCATCGGCTTTTCCAATTTCTGTCGCATCTCCCCCTTTTTTAGCGGCATTCTGAGCTTTCATCGCATCCATCATTATGTTGAAAGCATTGGTATCTTCATCAATTAAATGGAGGAGTTCCCCTTTTCTCACCTGCATATTCTTAGCAATTTCATTCATTTCTGTATTATACTGCTTATACCCTTTTTTGTTGTATGTGAGGTTGGCGACCATACTTCCAAGAGATGCGGCAAGAGATCCTGCCAGTGCGGCAACTGAACCGCCGCCAGGAGCCGGAGCATCACTTGCAAGAAGATCGTTGAATTCTGTCACGGTCTTATCAACAAGCCCCTTGCTCTCTTTCACCATATATTCAATTATCTTCTCTTCGGGCTTGAACTTTACAACATCGCTAAGTCCAAGAGACTGTTCAGCAATTTTAATCAGTTCCGCTTCACTTTGACCTGCACAGCTATCGGCTTTTTCAAGATAATGAATTCCTGCCTGAATAAGTGCCTCTTTCGGAACCACACCCACAATTTCACTGCCTGTTATGCGAAGTCCTTTCTCTTCAGCAAGTTTTGAAGCGGCATCAAAAACATGATGCATATTTGTCACATGATAGTTGGTAAGATTTATTGATATCTGCGCTCTTTTGAAATCATCAACATACCATCCGATCGCCTTGCAGTTCTTAAAAAGACCCGGATTCATTACCGGTTTCCCTGATTCATCAAGAAGCGGCTTATCGTTTTCATCTTTTTTCGGATATCCCTGTTCACGAAGACGGAGAGCTATGAAATTAGCTTTTTTTGCATTGGTCGTATTGAGATTCAAATTATAAGCAATAAGAAAATCCCTTGCTGAAACCGCTGTCGCCCCTTTTGCCGGCTTAAATTCAGCAGGACCGAAATCGGGCAACCACTGCGGATCTTTAAGTTTCGCTTCAAGCCCTTCATATTCACCAGCTCTCACTTTTGCGAGGTTCTTTCTTTCTTTACTTGTTGCCGCATATTCATAAAAATACACAGGGAAATCAAGCTCTTCGCCAAGCCGTTTTCCAAGTTTGTGAGCATAACCGACACAGTCATCCATCGTCACACCGCTAACTGGAATTATAGGACAGACATCACACGCTCCAAACCTCGGATGCGCCCCCTTATGCTTTCTCATGTCAATAAGTTCGTGACTTTTCTTTACCGCCTGAAATGCCGCTTCCATAACCGCTTCCGGCTCACCCACCATAGTCACAACAGTCCTGTTCGTATCGTATCCCGGATCAACATCAAGGAGCTTAACTCCCTTAACTTTTTTAATTTCAGCAGTGATCTTATCAATCACGCTCAGATCTCTTCCCTCTGAAAAATTCGGAACACATTCAATAATTTTTGACATCACCCGCTCCTATAAAAAAAATAAAAAACTCAATTTCCGCAAGAGAGTATAAATCAAACAAAAAAGTGTCAAGATTTTCGTAGGAGCGTATCCGTATTATCCGTAGGGGCGAAAAATCTTTCGCCCAGTTTTGTTATAATTTTGCTGACTTGACCCCTAAGTTCCGCCCCCCGTACGGAGGGCGACAAATACTTTGAAGCAAACGGACGGGGCTATCTTGGTTTCAATCCACGCCCCCCGTGAAGAGGGCGACTTAATTGTCTCAATCTTTTTTGGTATTTTCATGCTCTTCACTCCCCACCCTCAACGATTTTTATTTCTTCTTCTGTGAGTGTTTCCATCTTTTCGTTAAGAAATTTTTCAATTTCTTTGGGGTCAGGAAGGTTAGTAAGGTATTTTGACACGAAAAGCTGATTATTCATTCCTGCAAGCGCATATTCTACCAGTGAATGATTCTTTTTTGTACACAGTAAAATACCGACGGGCGGATTATCGCCATCTTGCATTTCATTTTTCCTATACCAGTTAACATAGGTATTAAGCTGACCGAGGTGTTCCTGAGAGAACTTTTCAACCTTTAATTCTATCAGCACATGACATTTTAAAATTCGATTATAAAACACCAGATCAACAAAATAATGTTCTCCACCGATAAGGATTCTTTTTTGCCGGGCTTCAAAACAGAAGCCATGTCCCAGCTCAAGAAGAAAATTCTGTAAATTATCAAGTATTGCATCTTCCAAATTAGACTCATACATAACTTCTTTCGATTTTAATCCAAGAAATTCAAAGACAAAAGGATCTCTTACAGTGAGTTTACTGCTGTTCGTTTCAGCAATGCTTTTAACATATTCTGAAAGTTTATGCTTATCTTTAGAAAGCCCGCTTCTTTCATAATATAGAGAACCTATCTGTCGTTTTAGTTCTCTGACAGACCAGTTTCCTGTAACAGCTTCAAACTCATAGAACATCCTTTTCATATCATCATCAATATTGCAAAGCTCATCAAAATGGGAATAGGATAACATTTCAAAAACATTAAGGTTGTATGTGTTGGAAGACTGTGTGGACAGCGTCCGCATTTTTTCAAGATCATTATTTTCCGGCAAATTTTTAAATTGTGCCGACAGTGTCCGCACAATTCCGGGATATGTTTTATAAAACTTAACATACTGATAGAGCTGCCTTTTCCCGGAATTACTAACACCTTTTTCTTTCAGTTCATTAGAAAGATCTAAAAAGAGATTGTCTCCGTAGTTAGCTCTGTCTTCACCGTTAAGTTCAAAAACATCAATATAAAAACCTATGAGCCAGTTTCTTAAAGTAAGACTTTTATTTACCGCTTTTGAGACGGAACAGGTCAAATACTCGTCTGTACTTACAATATTTAAAACAAGATCATTGAATGTCCTGATGTTTGTTGTCAATTTCGATTCTTCTTTCATTGTTTATCCCCACCCTCAACAATTCTTATTTCTTCTTCTGTGAGTCCGTAAAGTTCATAAACCATTGCATCTATTTGTTTTTCGAGGTCTGTTGTGTCTTGTCCAAGCTTTTTCTTATTCATAATTATATCAACTATTTTGGTGAATCTTTTTTGTTCATTAATATTTGTTTTCTTTATGGGAATCGATTCAATTGAGTCCTTCTTAATTTTAGGGAAAGTTTCTTTGTTGTCATAATTTGTCAATATCCAATAACATCTAAGAACTTTAGAGTTAATTAATGCCAACAAAAATTTTAAATCAATTTCGCAATTATCATTTAAGAAAATATTGTATATTGTGTTGAGTGTGAAAATTCCTGGAGAACATATTGTACCTTCCGGGAATTTTCCAACTTGTCTGATTACAATACGGTTTTTCTTATAAACCTCGTCATTTCCACCACTTTTGATTGCATCTTTAATATAACAAACAAATTCTGTGTTTTTTTTCAGGTTATACCTAAAAACATTACCACCATCTATTACAGGCATCCAATTATTGTCGATTTTCATTTCTGACACATATGTTTCTCTATCATGTGTTTGTATCCCAAAGTATGAACGGCCATAAAAACTTAATGGTTTAGTGTCTAAATGAATTTTTTTCAAAAACCTTTCCTTCTTTTCATCCAAATCAAAGTTAAAAATATATTCGGGTTTAATAATTTTTTTACTGTCAAAAAATCTAATCGGAACCGAAATATCATTTATAGATTTTTTTATCTCATATATTCTTGATAATGATCCTTTTTTATTTTTTGAAAAAACAAATATCAAATTATCAACAGACACATTCTCAAAAACCTGGGAATAAAACTAAACTATGGATAATATAGATGAATTAACGCAAATAAATTCCCTTAATTTGTTGTTGTATTTGTTTTTTATAAAAGTGTTAGGGGTAATAAACGATATGCTTCCCCTTTTTGATAACAACAAAATCCCTTTTTCAATGAATAAGTGGTAAAGATCTGTTTTATATTGGGCACTGACAAATTTTTTGTATTTATCAATTGTTTGATTTGAGATACCTTGAATGTTTTGGAGCAAAATATAAGGCGGATTCCCTATAACAACATCAAACCCTTCTTTTATTCCGAACATCCATTCGGGGTCAAACCAGTCTGAGCTTTTATTCTGATCATACAGGTCGAAGTCTGCGATTTTATTGGCATCTGTGGCTTTATAATGATTCTGAATGAGTACATCTGCAATTTGTTTTCTGATTTCTTTGTCTTTTTTGATGCAGGCAAGTTTTTCATTTCTTGTTTTTGCGGAAAAATGTTCATGCCGCACTTTGAGGAGTAATTTCTTGAGCGGTTCTATAAAAATCTCTTCAATTCCGCCTTGATTCGGTTTATCAAGTCCTATGAGTGTGTTCGCTGACACAAACTTTGTCTCAAGGTTAGGAAGCGGTCTGATTCCGTGATTATCTTTTCTTCTGTCAACTTTCTGATCAACGATGAGCGAGATGAAAAACCTGAGTTTGCATATCTGTATAGCAATGGGTTGAATGTCAACACCATAAATGCAGTTTTCAATGAGATAAAGCTTTCTTGGATAATCGGCTTCGTTGTCTGTAAACGCTTTTATTATGTCATCTCTAAGTTTATCTAGCTCTTTTAGTTCAGGTTTATCGGTTGTTTCAGCCATTTTCTTATCAATTTTTTTAAGCTGAAGCTCCTGCCATTCACTGTTATCCGGATTGAGTTTGCTTAAAACATGAACAACTTTATTAAGAACTCCCATGGGGAAAGCACCACTTCCAACAGCCGGATCAAGAATCTTTATTTCATCAAATGCTCTAACTATCTTTAAAACTTTATCTTTATCTTCAAACGGTTGATCGTCATTATGTTTAAAAAGACGATGCAGAAGATGGTCTGTCTCTTCAGTTTCATCATCAAGTTTTGTTTTCAGATATGCAATAAGAGATTCATCAACCATATAATTTACAATTTCTCTTGGAGTATAAAAGGAACCAGTCTGCTTTCTTGCAGTTGTCTTTGTCTCCGGGTTATAGCTTGCAAGAAGATTCTCAAAAACTTTTCCCAAAAGTTCAGGATCAAGTGCAACATCTTCTTCAGTCGGAGTGTTTTCCGCAATTGTGAATTTATAAGAATTAAGAATATTTATAAGACCTTCTGCAGAGTATGTCTTGTTTTTTGTTCCATATATTTCATTGAGATCAACTTCTGTCTCCTCTCCGAAAAATAGATAATCCGGAACAAATGCCTGCTTGCCCGGATTTCTTGAAAAACCGTCAACATATATTGTCCTGTTCTTCTCATTTTCTTTATCAAGACAGTCAAAAAGTCCACCATTTAAAAAAGGAATGTCTTTGAACAGTTTTTCAGCTTCGAGTTTTGAAATTTTAAAAAGAGAACCGTATCTCCAAAGAGTTTTAACTCCATATTCTTCTCTGTTTGTTTCCTTATCTTCATGTCCACCGTCCTTTGCAAACTTTCTTTCGCCCATCTTCTGGTTCAGCGTTCCGAAAAACAGGTTCTGCAAAATTGCTCTGTAATAGTTGCCTGACTTTTTGTTCTTATTAAAATCATCAATAATATCATTTACTTCATTTTTGTTGAACAATTTTTCAGGAACAAGATTCTTTTCTTTTATGAACCAGATGAAGATGATTCTTGTGATAAGACGGATAAGATTCGTTGCGTTTCTTACATCTTTCCTTTTTTCTCCATCATCAGGAAATTCAACATTATCCATCGCCCAGAAATACCAGTTGGAAAGCTCTTTATAAAACTTCTTGTTAAGGATGGAAACATCAAAAACTTCCTGCCAGTGTTTATGAAGAGAAGCAAATGAATTTACTGTGTTTTTTCCACTTGTCGGAATTTTCAGACCTTCGAGAATTTTCAGATGTCCAGTGTGAGTATTTTCAATGTTTATGTCGCGAAGAAGTGTAATTTTACCAATTTTTTCACCTTCTTTCCATTTCTGAATATATTCACTTCTTTCACTACTTGCAATTGTGATAAAGTCCTGATATTTAAAAACAATTATTACAGGAGTATATTTGAATTCCCTGTTGAAAGCTCTTGTAATATCTGCAAATATCTTTCTTGTCGGAAGAAGTCCGTTCTCTCTTTTCCCAAGTTTCACTCCAAAAACGGCGATTGCCTCATATTTTTCAGAAATGTCTGAAATTTTAATGGTTTTCTGATCATTGAAAGCTTCGTCATTGACCAATCCATAAGGATAAACCGCCTCAATAAGTTTAAGAGATTCACTTTCTAAATTTGCAGTTGAAAGAATGTCTTTCGGTTCAGCTTTTAATTCTGTTATCGGATTTACAGGAATATTCAGATCATTGAAAAGATTTTTGATTCCTTCTACAAGACCGGTCTTGAAACTGCTTAATTTCATATTTTTCTCCGTCTTATCAAACAACAGTCAAACAAATTCCTAATATAAAACAGCTTGAATATATTGATGAATTGCGAACACAATCACTAAAAATCACCATTTTTGTCAAACAACAGTCAAACAAATTTAAGCCCACCACGGTAAATATTTTCTCGCTCTTGTTCCGACGGAATCATCGTGAATTTTAATAGTATTCTCTATCAAAGCCTCTTTTATTATTCTGGATATTATTGCACTGTTTTTCAGATCAATTTTCATTCTTTCCCTTATGGATGAATTGGTCATATATTCTCCGCATACCCATTTTAAACATGCGTGCTGATAACATGCCCTTATTCTTTCAATTCTATCCATATCTTTGTATTCCCTGTAAGAATAAAGAATTACTTTTGTGTAATCATCTTCAGCCTGAAAAAGCGGTGGCGGCAGTTGAAATATTTCAACCTGTGCAAGAGCACGGTCAACTCCGCTTCCCCTTTCTTCGCAAATATTCATCCTTCTCATAAGTGAAGCAAGTTTTTCATTTCTTGTTTTAGGCGGATAGTCAATAAATCTCTCAGTATCAATCAGTGGACTTCCCGGATTTGTAATCTCAATCCTTGTATCAAATATTTCAATCATGGGACTTCTTCCGGTTTCTGTAAAATCCTGATGAATTAAAGCGTTGGCGACAAATTCTCTTATAGCCAGCTTAGGATACCTCTTTTTTCCAACTCTGAACGCTTCTTCAATAAATTCATTTGAAGGAATCAGATCATTTATCCAATCAATCAATCCTTTAAATCCGGCAGCATATCCCTTTTTCCCTGTAATCTCATTTTTCGCATTAACCCTGCTGTTTCCATTATAAACTATCACCCTGACAGCTTTCCTTGACAAGTGCTCAAAATCATGGAGGTTTTTTGCGATCAAAAGTGCACCGAGATTTGTTATTGAATAACTGTTATCATCCTGTATTACAATTCCATCCTGCACAAGCTCTTCAATTATTCTGTTTTGGTTTTCCGGAACAGGAATGTTCTGAAGTTTGAAAAAATTATGATAATCAATTTTGTTTAGAACATCTGCAAGAGACAGGTTAGAAGCCGCAACAGCTTTTTCAAAAGAGACCGATTCAGCTTTTTTCCATATTTTGCGCTCTTTTTCCGGGTGATCACTCAATTTGTGTTTATGTCCACCGACACGAATAAACGCTTCTCCATCAAATTTCACAGGTGTATTTAAAGTCGCATCAATTTCAAAAACGACAATATGTTTTTCATCCTGATCAAATTCAATTACTTTAAAATCAATCCTCGGAGAGAGTTTTCTTGAAAGCCACGGTTCCAAGTCTTCATTTCCTTTTCCTTTTGTGTTTGAAGGTAAAAAATTCGTTCCAACGATCTTCCCTGTTCCATTCTCAATACCGAATATTAAAAATGCCTTGTTTTTCCCGTGAAGAGCGGCTGAATTACTTAATGCGGATAAATATTCTCCAATTAATTGAGGGTTACAGTTATTTTCTTTAAATTCTATCCATTCATTTTCCTTGGGAGATCTGAAATAATCCTCTATAATCTTTAAGTATCTATTCATAAATGCACCTCTTTATTCAATGACCATCCATGCAATAAGATCATAGTTTTCAAAGCAATATCTCTGTTCTATGGCTTTTTTTCCTTTTACATCTTTTATTGCTTCACAGTTTCCGGATTTTATCTTTTCAAGAATATCTGTTCCTTTTTTTCCGAGCACTTTTTCCCCATTTTCATCCACTTCGTATGCCTGTGACTCAACCCAGCTTCTAATTGCCATTGAAAGTTTTTTTATTTTTTCACCATTTCCGTTGTCTATCTCTTTATCAACATGTCTTTGTTTCTCTTTGTTTTCAGACAATGCTCTTAAAATATCTTTCTGGTTTAATAACAGTGAGTTACCGTTTTCATCTATATAAACAAGTTCATGTCTTTCATATTTGAATTTCTTATCTCCTGATGGCCTTGAAGGTGATCCAAGAAGTGCAACCAATCCATTTTTTTTGCAGAATTCACCATCTTTAATAAACCCTGAATAAACACCATTAGGCATTTTAATGTATTTTTCTTTTTCATCTTCAAGATATGAAAACAGTTCCTGCCTGAAAGATTCAAGAGAAAAGTCATCAAAACCAAGTCCTTCACTGTTTTTCTGCACTTCATCCCACGAAGATTCCATCAGTTTCATCATTTTGGCATTCTGTCTCTGCTCAAGTGTTTCATCTTTAAGCATTTCTTCGTGCTCTTTAGAAAATGCAGGGACCTCAGAACCGGCAAGAGTCATTGCAGCCATTTTATCCGCCACTCTTTTTTGTAGATCAAGATAGCTTTCTATTGATTCAGAAGGCCAGAAATTCACTCCTTTTATTTTTTTATTCGGTGATCCTATTCTGTCAATTCTACCCATCCTCTGAATGATTCTTACTGGATTCCAGTGTATATCATAATTTACAATATAATCACAATCCTGAAGATTCTGACCTTCGCTCAAACAATCGGTTGCGATTAGAATATCAACAGAATTATCAATCTTTTTATATACTTCCGGCTTATTCTCTTTTGTCCATTCAATCCACAAATTGAAGTTTTGAACATCTGTTTTTTTATTATCTCTTTCAAATCCAACCCACTCTTTTTCCATGAATAACTTCGTAAATGGAGCGAACCTTTCAAGAACCGGTTCAAAAAACTTGCCGTTGTATCCATCAGATGATTTTGTTTCATCTCCCGACACCATTGCAACTTTTTGAAATCCTCTTTTAGTGAGCTCATTATAAAGATATGTCGCAGTATCTTTGAAAACTGTGAATATCAAAACCTTTTTATTATTAGAATTTTCCTGTTTTTTCAGAATTAACTGAATAAGTTTTTTCAGCTTCGAGTCAACAGAGTCTTTCCCTGTCTCTTTTTCAACGATCTCTGAAAATCTTCTTACATTTGTTATTAAAGAATCAAGCTTGTCAATATCCTTTTTGAGGTCTTTTTTAAGAAGATCAAGTTTCCCGGCTCTATCTATTTCCGAAATGTTCACAGTTCTTTTTTTACCAAGAGTGAACTCTTCAAATTCAGCATCTTCTTCTTCGTCAAAAATAGTCATTTGACCATAAATATCAATATCTTCAGACTTAACCTTGTCGTTATACTGCTTTATGGTATTAAGCACTTCCTGATGGTGTTCACTTATCTTTTCAACAGTTGATTTAAATGAAAACCATGACGACTCAAGCCGCTTTATAAGGAGAATATACATCATTTTAACAAGAAAACGGTCTCTTTGTTTTTCATCTTCAATAACATTTTCAACTTCTTTTTCTTCAACATACCATGCCGGCTGATAGCCTGACATATATGGAAAATGGTCAAGCAGTTCTTTGAAACTCTCAATATTTCCTATCTCTTTTGGTGTAATGAATATGTTTTCGGGAAGTTCTTTCTCGGGGAAATTAAGCATTTTCTCATTAATAGACTCAACATGTTTTCTCGTTCTGGAAACAAGAAGAGAATCAATCAGCTTAAAAAAATCAGGATTTAATTTTTTTATGAAATCAGATATTCTGCCTGTTCCTTCTTCAGACCATTTGTTGAATTCCCGCTGTGCATTCCTGAAAAGATGCATCAGATTTCTTATCCCCAAATTTTCAGTGAAACCAGTGTCTCCTCCTTTTACAATTAATCTGAACTGGTTTCTTATGTCATTAAGAGAGTTGTTTATAGGAGTTGCAGAAAGCATCAACACCTTAACAGTTTTGTTCTTTTTCAAAAGATAGTCTATCAAAAATTGATACCTTGAAGACCTCTCGTTTCTTAAATTGTGACTTTCATCAATTACAAATAATTTTGGTCTGTCACTCTGAAAATAATCTTCAATTGTAAGCCCATCCTGATATCTTTGAAGTCTGTCATCCTGAAGATCAGTGTGATATCTTATTGTATAGTTAAGTCTATCCTGCTCAAATCTTGAATTATGCTTGTGGAGAAACTTTCTCCAGTTCTGATCAAGTTTTTTGGGACAAAAAAGAATAACTTCATATCCTTCCATTTCATAAAACTTCATTACAGCAAGTGCTGTCCAAGTTTTACCAAGACCAACAGCATCAGCAAGAATGGCTCCGTTGTATTTCTGTATCATTTTCACAAGACTGATAACAGCGCTTTTTTGAAAATCAAACAGGGAATTGTAAAGAACGGTATTTTCTACCCTTCCGATTTTCTTATTAAAATCAGGGCTTTCGACCTCGTCTCCGATGTCTTTCCAGAAAAGTTCAAAAAGTATTTTGTAATATATTTCTTTGGGCAAATATTCTCTGAAAACCTTTTCTATTTCTTCAATAATATACTGTTTGAAATCTTTCTCTGTTTTTGTTCCGTCAGCATGAATTATTGTTTTTTTGGAGTGAGCTTTTTTAGACTTCCAAATATCATTAAACCAGATTTTAAGCTCTTTAAATTGATTTCCCTGTCCTGTTTCTGCAATATTCAGCTCAACATTTCCTGTTATTTTCAAACCAATTCCGGACTCAGTAAGATTTGAGCTGCCTGAAATAAAATAATCATGCCTATCATCTTTTTCTGATTTAAAAAGATATAGTTTTGCATGACAGAAATTTGGTTCAAGCGTCTTAAGTTCGACTTTTTCCTGTTTTAGGAATTCAACAGCCTCTTTAGATATTTTTGAAAGTTTTAAAGCTGCTTCAACTGAAATGTTTTCATTTAAAAGATCAATTGCTCTGTCTTCGATTCCGCCGGTACTTACAATGTCCCCAAGTATAAATCTCATATCTTTAACTTTTTCGTTAATTACTTTAGAAATATGGTTGAGGGCTCCGATCGTAAAATAACCCGTTACACAGTCAAAAAAACCATTTTCTGTGTATTGTTCAATCCATTCATAAACTTTTTTGTTATCGTTGCTGTTGTCTAATAGCATTTTTTCCTCTCTTCTTCAACAAGAATGCAGATAATATAATCAAACTGAATCGAATAGTAAATAAAAGTTGACCGGCGTTTCTTAATGTTTCCCTGTGTTCGGTTGAAGATAATTTAGTGTAGGGTCAAATCCGTGTGTTCGCCCGTGTAAATCCACTCATTTATTTTTTGAAAATTCTTTTTCTGCTTCTTCGATCTGTTTTTTCAGTTCTTCTTTGCTTGGAAGGTAGAGCTGGTAATTGGATGCATAAATATTGCGGTCTTTCGGTAATGTCAACTCCACGAGAGAATCACTTTTTGTGAGACACAGCAGTATTCCGACTGTCGGATTTTCCTCTTCTGTTTTCACATAACGGTCAAAATAATTTACATACATCTGCATCTGTCCAAGATCCTGATGTTTCAGATCTCCGATTTTAAGATCAATTACAACAAAACATTTCAGTAGCCGGTTATAAAACACAAGATCAACATAGAAATGTCTGTTATCAAAAGAAAACCGTTTCTGCCTCGATTCAAAAAGAAATCCTTTGCCAAGCTCAAGAATAAAAAGTTCAAGTTTATCAATAATTGCTGTTTCAAGCTCGTGTTCGGTGTATTTTTTCTGCGGCTCCAGACCTGTAAATTCAAGGATATATGGATTTTTAATTATATCTGCTGGTTTTTCTACAATTTGTCCCTTTATTGACAGCTCTTTCACTCCGTTTTTATCGCGACTAAGCACCAATCTTTCAAAAAGAGCGGAATTTATCTGTCTTTCAAGCTCTCTATATCCCCAACCATTTTTTGTTGCTTCAATTTCATAGAATCTTCTTTCTTCATCATTTTTTACTGTCATAAGAGTCACATAATGTGTCCAGCCGAGAACAAACCTTGAAGAGAGATATTCTATAGTATTTTGCATTGTTTCCGGAAACTTATCCAATTCGGCAGGCAGTGCCTGTTGAATCTTGTAATTCTGATAAAACTCTCTGAATTTTCGCAAATTTGTTGGAGACATTCCTTTTATTCCGAAGGTTGAAAGACTCTCAGACAAAATATCAATTTATTTAGTGAGTCGTCTTTTCAACTCATGAATCTTGCAATAAGCCGCAATATAAGTAAAAATAATGCGTGTTGATAAGATGGAGTTAGAGATGAACGCAAAGAAGAGGATCCTGATAGTTCACACGGGCGGAACTTTCGTGATGGAGTCAAATGAGCAGGGACAGCTCAAGCCGGGTGATTATGCTTTTGACTATATTGACCACACAATACATGCTCTTTTTGATGCTGAAATAGTTCAGACACGGCTTTTAAACATTGATTCATCACTTTTCAGGCCATGCCACTGGGTTGAGATCGCTGAACACATTAACAAGCAGTATGACAACTTTGACGGTTTTGTGATAATTCACGGAACTGACACAATGGCATACACCGCTTCGGCGTTGTCGTTCATGCTTAAAAACCTCGGCAAACCCGTTGTCATGACCGGCTCCCAGCTTCCTTTGAAAAATAGACGGAGCGACGCTCTGATGAACCTTGTTGATTCAATTGAAGTTGCCCTTTTCAGCGAACTTAATGAAGTGGTTGTCCTTTTCAATCACACTGTTTTCAGAGGCAACCGCGTTAAGAAAAAAGATTCGTGGGATTTTGACGCATTCTACAGCCCCAATTACAACTCGATAATCAAGCTCGGGATCGGAATGGAAAAGAAGCCACACAGATACCTTCCGAAAAAACCGGGAGTATTTGAAATTGATGCACGACTTGTTGAAGAAGTCATCATCATTCCTTTCTTCCCCGGCATAGATTTCTCGACTTTCTCGATCATGGTAAGAAAGAAAAAGGTTAAAGGAATTGTCATTGAGGCCTACGGATCAGGCAACATTCCAAGCGACAATCCCGGACTTGAAGAGCTTTTCAAGGATGCCGCCGAAAATTCAGTGCCCATTGCGGTATGCAGTCAGTCACCGATCGGAAAGGTAAATCTCGGACTTTATGAAGTTGCGTCAAAAGCTGAATATTACGGACTTATAAGTGCTGTTGACATGACAAGGGAGGCAACTCTGGTGAAACTTATGATCGCTCTTGGAAGATATCAGTCTATCGACAAAGTTAAAAAATTCATGATGGAAAGCATTTCAGGCGAAAAAGAGAGTGCCGATGTTAGGTAAGGAACTCAAACACACCGGATTTGCAGCCATTATCGGCGCTCCAAACTCAGGAAAATCAACATTCCTCAATAATGTAGTAAAATCAAAGGTTTCGATAGTCACTCCGAAAGCTCAAACTACAAGGAACAAGATCCGCGGAGTTTATACAAAAGACGATGCACAGATAGTTTTCACCGACACACCTGGGATAACTTCGACCGATTTTGGCAAACTCCTTAACAACTGGATGAACAGATACAGCTTTTCAGCCGCCAATGAATCCGATTTCACCCTCTTTTTCGTTGATGTTTCAACTCAGCACCCTGAACTTGGCGTGGGTGAAGAAGAAAAACACATTCTCGACAACCTCAAAAGTAGAACCCCGACCATTCTTGTCGCCAACAAATGCGATATCGTTAAAAAAATGAGAGCTGATGACACCATTGCCGTTTACAGGAAATATTTCAAATTCGCTGACACATTTGCAGTTTCAGCGTTAGACGGAACCGGAATAGATGAACTCGTTGAAGCAATAAAAAAATACTGCGTTTCCGGGCCTCAACTTTTTCCTGAAGATATGACAACAGACCAGGATGATTCATTCTTAGTATCTGAAATAATTAGAGAAAAGCTTTTCATGGAGCTTTCGCAGGAACTCCCCTACCACACCGTTGTAACGATCGAAAGGATGACCGACCACAAATCAAAGGACATCCTCATGATCGATGCCACAATACATGTTGCAAGAAAATCCCAGAAAAGCATCGTCATCGGCGCAAAGGGCTCAACGCTCGGAAATATAGGAAAAAAAGCACGGCTTGAACTTGAAAAGATCTACGGCTGTCAAGTCGGACTTAAACTCTTTGTCAGAATCGAAGAAAAATGGTTTGAAAAAGAACGACTTTTGCAGAAAGTCGGCTTTGAAAAGGATTTCGACAGGTAAATATCCGTTACTCTTCTTTTTGTTGACAATTAGACACAGCTTATATTAAACTTCACCGTTTTAACTCTATTTACAGAGGTTTCGGAAATGAAAAAGAATCTTTTTGTGATTATTCTGTCCGGATTAATTTTATTCACCTCCTGCGAACTTCAGAAGTTTGAAAGACATGTTGCGGAAAATGATGAAGAACAGTCGGAATCAGATGATGAAATCTCTGAAAATGACATCGCGGACGGTTATGATGCCAATAATGATGATGCCTTTGATGAAGATGTTATAAATGATGAAGACGATGACAGAATCGAAATTATCAGATGTGATTCAAACAATGACTGTCCTGAGTCTGACAGATGCTATTTCAACAGGTGCTATTCTTCAAAGCTGTTTATGTCTATCTGGACAATTTACAATAGCGATAACACCATTCAACTTCCGCTGGTTAAAAACGGCAATTACGATTTTATGGTGGACTGGGGTGACGGCATAATTGAAAAAATAACAAATTCGAACTATTTTAAGACCCATCAATATGAATACAAATCATTCGGACAGCAGTATCTTGTTATAATTGATGGAATTATCGAGGGGTGGCAGTTTTGTGATTACAATGAGAATAATGAAGAATGCGATGAAAGTGATTCTGAAGAAATATCTGAAATCATTCAATGGGGATCTCTGGCATTCGGTGATACAGAAAATCAGTTCAGAGGATGTTCTAATCTTGAAATAACAGCAACAGATTCTCCTGATCTAAGCAAAACTAAAAGCCTTAAGGGTGCTTTTGCCGAATGCGAAAATATCTTTCCGATAGGATCAATGTTCAGTGACTGGGATGTTTCAGACATAACAAACCTTAGCCGAATGTTCCAGGGAGTAGAATGGTTTAATCAGGATCTTTCAAGCTGGGATGTGTCAAATGTTACAGATATGAGTTATTTGTTCTTAAGAACTGCGTTTAATAAAGATATTTCAAATTGGAATGTTTCGAATGTTACAAACATGAAAGGACTTTTCGGGGGATCGGATTTCAATCAGGACATATCAAACTGGAATGTTTCTAAAGTAACAGATATGAGTCACATGTTTGGCAATACACCTTTCAATCATAACATATCAAACTGGGATGTATCAAATGTTACAGATATGGGTCACATGTTTGAATCTGCAGTTGCGTTTAATAGCGATCTGTCAGGATGGGATGTTTCAAATGTAATTGACATGAATTCAATGTTTAAAGGCGCATCATATTTTAATCAGAACATTTCTGAATGGGATACAGCGAAAGTTGAGAATATGAACTTTGTTTTTAACGGTGCAGGATCATTTAATCAGGACATTTCAAATTGGGATGTTTCAAATGTTAAAAGTATGAGCGGCATGTTTTTCGGAGCAGAATCTTTTAATCAGAACATGAAGGACTGGAATACTTCGAATGTCACAGACATGAGTATGATGTTTTATTTTGCTGATTCGTTTAACGGCGATATTTCAGGATGGGATGTTTCAAAAGTTACAAACATGAGCATCATGTTTTGTGATGCTAAAATGTTTAATCAGGACTTGTCTAACTGGAATGTTTCCAATGTTATTGATATGAGCGACATGTTCTTTTTAGCAAGATCTTTTAATCAGGATATCTCAAAATGGGATGTTTCCAATGTCACAACCATGAACAGCATGTTTCAAGGAGCTGTTTTATTCAATCAGGATATTTCATCTTGGGATGTTTCAAGCGTATCTGATATGGGATTCATGTTTTATGGTGCGGATTTGTTTAACCAGAATATTTCAAACTGGAATGTATCACAAGTAACAGTAATGAATGGTATGTTTGCATTGACAAAAGCATTTAATCAAGATATTTCAAACTGGAATGTGTCAAATGTTAATCGCATGGACTACATGTTCACATTTTCGGAATCTTTCAATCAGAATATTTCAAACTGGGATGTCTCAGATGTAACTAATATGACAGGCATGTTTTCTAGAGCTGCAAAGTTTGACCATGATCTATCAAAATGGGATGTGTCGGATGTAACTTCAATGAATAATATGTTCCATGGCGTCACTCTTTCCACCGCCAACTATGATGCAATTCTTAATAATTGGAGTGAACTGGTTTTACAGAACAATGTCAACTTTGACGGCGGAAATTCAAAATACAGTTCAGCGGCAGAAGCGGCAAGGGCAAAGATAATCAGCGATTTCAACTGGACAATTACTGACGGCGGGATGGAATGATGAAAAATTTATTGTTTCAGCTTTTCCTTGAGCTTTAATCAACCCTTAAACTATTCAGACACCCTCAACGCTCAATTTATTTATTGAAAAAGATATAAAGAGGTCTATAATTAACTGTAATTTTATTGTTGACAACATGACCGGGGGTTCCAATGAACAGATTTTTTTTGATTTTTATCGTTGTTTCAGCACTTCTTATTTCTGTTTCCTGTGGCGGAGGGGACAAAAACGACAAATGTCCCGAAGGATACACATGGAATGGATCGGAATGTGAAAAAGACTCAGTGATAAATCCCGATAAAGACACGATCGTGAATTACGATGAAGATCCGAAGAACGATACCGATCCTGCTGATGATGACTCTGAAAATGACGAAAGCGGCAGTGATGATGACAGCACTTCCTATACCGGTGACTGCACAGAAGTTAAAGCAGGGGGAACGCTTGAAATAAATGTCCAGACAAAAAATCTCACTATAGGCGAGATAACTATTAACGGAGAAAGTGACGACACAAACCTGTCCGGAGAACTCTGGGGTGAGAACAAAGCAACTCTGAGCGAATTCAAGATAGCAGACATTGACGGAACTCTTTCAGGCAAAAAATTCAAGATCCCTGTCGGCAGATATGATTTTTTATTTAAATCGGCATCTTATGAGAACAGGATCACTCTTCTTGAAAATATAGACATGGCTTCGGGTGACAGAACCCTCGACTTCGAGATTCCTCTTTTCCGTTTTACCGGCTCAGTCCTTAAAAACGGAGCCGCTTTCACAGTTGAAGCAGGCATGGAAGATGCAACTAAGATTAAACTCAAATCAGGCACTTACGAAAAGATCATCCCTTATTCAGATTTCGGAGCGTTTGATGTCGTAGTCCCCAAGGGCACATATTCGGTTTACTTTGAAGGGCAGCTCGCATCAGGACAGGGCGTTTTCAAAGGAACGATCCTTTCTTCAACAAACGGAATAGAGATAGAAGAAGATGTAGATTCCGGTATCAATGTCGAGACTGTCACCTTCAGCGGAAATGCCGTAAACGAAGGATATGATGTTTCTACCGGTCAGATAATAATCGTTGAGAATCCTCCTTTTGACAATCCAAGCGCTGTGATCATTCCCGACCTTGCCACAAAAGCATATTCAGTCACAATGACCAAAGGAGCACAGTTCAATGTCCTCTATCTTCCTGAAACAGACAGCTATCCTGTAAAATACATCAAACTTGAGCTCTGGGACGACCTTTCAGCAGGCAAGACACATGATATCATCCTTGACTTTGCAAGACTGCATGGAACAGTAACATTCCTTGGCAACGCATCACTTCCTTCAGTATCAGAATGCACAGGTGCAGACTGCACTAGAGGAAAACTCAAGCTTGCCGGATTTGACTATTCATCACTCGTGATAAAGGATTTTGGTACAACAGGGGAAGATCTGACCTATGATGCTCTTGTTGTAAGAAGAACAAAAAATATCGTTCCCGACCCTGAAAATCCGCCTGACGGAACAAAAGTGGTTTACAACCCGAAGACCTATACCATGAACTTTGAAAGTCACCTCAACAATGTTAAAGGCGCTTTTGAATATTCACCATTCACCCTTCCGCTTAAATATCTAAACAGTGAAAGCGTTCCTGTTTCAAACTTCACATTCCAGAATGTCGCTGAAGAGTATGTGCTTGAAAAAGAGATCAATTTCAATATCACACCGATGCTTGTTGAGGGCACTGTAACGCTCAACGGTTCAGCATTCACTACTGAAAAAGATGACCTGATAAAGATCCGTGACCTGAACGGAATTGAAACACCTGTCATCAATCTTTCCGAACTCAGTGACGGCACCTTTTCATTTCTTGTTCCAACAGGAGAATACGATGTTATTTATGAAGGTGAAGGGGTTCTTGGAAGCGAGTTCAAGACATATATTGAAAGAAATCTGAATGTTACAGGTAATATGTCGGGACAGACACTTGGCATTACCACTTCAAAGATCGTACTGGGTCTCAGTATAAACGGCACACCTTTCAAAGAATGGGCTCAGAACAACAAAACTCTGAATGATTATCAAATTGTTGTAAACCCTGACAAGACTGCTGCAAACTATCTTATTGATATTGTAAAACCGACCGATGGTGACTGGCACGGAGAAGTAATATCGGGGCTTACGATCAATGCCTATCTTGACCTGTTCTTCACAAGTTCAGAAAAAGAAAAGAAAAGTTTTATGAGAATACCGCTTCTTGTGTCACACAGTATGAGTTCAGATAAAACTGTCGACACTTCGTTCAATATCACAGAATACTCAACGACAGTAAAGATCAACAGTTCGGCTGTAACAGGTGCATCTGATTACATTGCACAGCTTCAGATACAGGGCCAGAACAGAACAGAGGTTTTTTATCCGGCTTCAGGAACCGAAGCGGCGAAAGCTCTTTTCAGATCAGGGGAACACAAATCACCAAGACCCGAACTTATTTTAAATGAAGGGTTTGACACAAAACAGACCATTGAGCTTAATTGTATATATTTCGGAGAATAAAATCGTGAAAAAGATTGTGTTGTTTTTGTCGGTATTTCTTCTGATCTCGGCATCAAATACCAAAAAACCCGTATTCTATTTTTTTCATTCAGAATCATGTCCGCACTGCGTTCATGCAGAGCCATTCATTAAATCACTTGAAAAGAAATATCCTGAGATCAAATTTGAGAAGCTTGAAGTGAGCAGAAATTTTGATAACAAGGAACTGCTTATAAAAAAGATACAGGAATTCAAAATTGAAAGCCCCGGAGTCCCTCTTTTCATTTTCGGAAAAAGCTATGTAATGGGATATAAAAAAGAAACTCACGACGAAAAGATAATCCAAATGATCAGAAAAGAACTCTATCCCAAGGAAATGGAACTTCCTAAAGATTAATATTTTACATTGATCTCAATAGTCTTTGCTTCTTTGTCAATATTGAATTTTGCATCTTTGAATTTGGGTGGACCCATTTTACCCTTTGCATCGTTTGAAACACCCATCCCTTCTTTGGGAATGCCTATAAAGCTTTTTTCCATTTCTCCATTGCCATTCTCATCATGCCAGACCGAAACAGCATATTCTCCGAAAGGGAGATCTTTGAACAATATGTTTTCCGTAGCGGCGGCAACCTTTTTGATACTGTTCTTAACAGCATTCTGGGACTTTGTCGGGAATCCGTTATCCTTGTCATACAAACTCACATAAACAGTTCCCTGTACTTTAAGTCCTTTAAGAACGACTGTCAGCGTTGCCTTTTTATCCTGACCCGCAAGCATTGAGCAGATGATAAGGACAAATAATGCTGTGAAAAATCTTTTCATTAAAATCTCCTTAAATTTATTTAATCTTTTCGCCTGATCTTTCTACAAGACGCTGGTTGAGGTTCCTTATTCTTCTGTTCAGCACCTTAATTACCCCGATGGCAACCTCTTCGCGCTGTTTGAGTATCTCATGAAAATCATCTCTTTCCATTTTAAGCACAAGGACATCTTCAAGTGCTATTACATCTGCGCTTCTCGGCTGACTGTCAATAAGAGCCATCTCCCCGAAACCTGCTCCTGATCTCATTATGTCGATTCTGTTGCCGTTTGAAACCACTTCCACTTCACCCTTGATAATTATGAAAAGTTCCTTCCCGAGATCTCCTTCATTCACAATATACTGCCCTTTTTCAAACATCTCCTCTTCAAGAAGCGACGCTATATCCGCAAGCACTTCTCCGGGAATGTCGTGAAAAAGCTCAACATTTTTAAGAGCTAGGACTCTTTCCACTCTGGTCAGCATAAATGCCTCCTTAATTCTCTAATATCATCGTGGTTCTTCTGTTTTTCGGCTGGATAATATAATTCGTGTACTTCCTTACAAGCGGATCGGGATCATCAAGAAGACATTTTATATCCTCGTCAGGAACTTTGATGCCCATGAGCTCCATAGTGTGAAGAGCCGATTCCCTGACAATGGGGCTCGGATCATAGAGGAACATTTCTATCTTCTCACCAAATTCAATTATATTTTCAGTTGCTATCACAGATATGGTTATCGCCCTCACCCACTCTGAATCATCAACAAGAAATGTTTCTATTATCTCGGTAAAACCGATCTTCTTGATTTTGAAGAATGCAAACCCGAGCTTGAGCTTTTCCTCTTCGTCTTTAAGCTCAATAAGGGGAACAATGATCGGCCGGAGGTCTTTGTCAACCATATTGTCAACTATCTCAAGAGCATTCGAGCGCTGAGCATTTGAAACATATTTCTGAGTGATGTTGAAGTAAATGTTGTCGAACAGCGTATTTCCGTACATCAGAGACAGAATTGAGAAAATTCTCTGATAACAGTTCTGGAGCTTGGTCTCAAGAACGGTTGAAAGATGTCCCGTCTTAAGCCGCTCCCTGATCTTAACAGCAAAATAAAGCAGCTGAAAATACTGGAATATCTCCTTGAAAAGCATGATCCTGAGATCTTCGATGTTGAGTGAAATATTATCTACTTTTGACACCAGTTTTTTCAGACTGTTCAGAACAATATTTCTCATTTCATCGCTCTTGGTGTCAAGTGTGTTCATGAGAAGATGAACTGCTTTAGGTGAATATACATCTCCGAGCATTCTTGCAACTTCACTTTTCAGCCGGTAACTTTCAAGACTGTTGTTCAGAATATCAGCCGCAGGAGGAAGCACTTTCTCTCCGAATTGAGAAAGGGCTTTTGACACATCAAAACTTACATTCTTATCAAAAAGCATATAAAAAAGCTTGGGAATGAATATCTTTGATCCGATCTTGCATGCCGCCTTTACGGCTTCCCTTCTTACATTCGGGCTTGGGTCGTTCAGAAGGTTGAAAACCTGCTGCTGCATGTTCCTCTGACCTATTTCTCCAAGAATGTAAGCCGCACTGTACCGCTTCACTTCATCACCCGAGTCTGTAAGCTCTTTCAGATAAGGTGCGGCAACCATGACTCCGCTGACTCCGCCGAATTTTATAAGGGCGGTTATTGCAGATCTTTTTATCACAATGTTGTCGCTTTCAAGGAACTGGGAAAGGTAATTGATCGACTTTTCCATCTGCATATAACCGTATGTAAGAACGGCCTCTTTTACAACATCATCGTCCTTGTCTTTAAGAAGTTTGAGAATGTCATATGTATAAAACCGGCTTTCCATACTTCTTAAAAGTGCAAGTATCTTGACCTTTATCCTTGAGCTCGAATTGCTTAAAAGAGGAATGAAATTCCTTCCCATGCCGTAAAGGTTACCTTTTTCTATCATATCAAGCGCCATCAGTATCTCTTCTTCGTCACCGCTTTCTATGGCTTTGGTAATGATATTTTCAAAAATGTTCTGTTTAACGGCAAGGTCACTTGTGCCGAACCTTTTCTTTTTAATGTTGTCGATAAGGACTGACAGATACTCCTTCCTTATTCCGATTATCACAATTATCCAGACGATGCCGATCACTACAACAAACCAAGATATTGAATTTTCATTGGTTTTCGTCATGTTCACTGCATAGAGAATTAAGCCGGAAATACCTATGAATGTCGGTTTTATTATTCCATCTATCAATGCTTTGGCACGACTTTTTATTTTGGGATCAAGCGGGATGTATAAAAGCTGCATTGCGGCATCGTTTATAGTGTATCTGAACGCATAGTCGCTGGCTTTCGCCATTGTTATGGCTACAAGTGGCGCAGACCATGAGAACAGAATAAGTGTTTCAGGCAGAGTAATGAAAAAGACAGAGAACAGTGTCATCATGACAGGAAGAATGCCCAGCGATACGAAAATGCTCCATCTTAAAAGCCTTGATGTTGCAATGAACTGGAAGAACAGGGAGAAAACGCCACCGAAAATTGCATATACCATACCGAAAAATGTCGCCAGTTCCTTTTCGCTGAAATTTTTGCCTGCAACGATCTTGAACTGATAATCAACAAGCGTAGTGACCACAAAAATAAACGCCGTCATCAACGCTATGTACTTCACATAAGGCGATCTGAATATGCTTATCTTGGTTTTTCCGGTAAGTTTGGTTGCCGTTTTTGCGACGATGCCTCTCTGAAGGCGCATCTGGTATCTTGTTCCCATCGACCTTACAATATTCATGCATATTCCCATGAAAACGGCATTGATGATAAGAAGATTCTCAACCGGCATGAAATTCACGAACTGTTTAATGCTTCCGCCGATTATAAGCGTGGCAAGGATACCTCCTCCTCCGATGAAACCGAGAACCCTTTTCGCCTCTCTGGAATCGATAAGTTCGTTTGTAAATGACCAGAACTGGAACATCATGAACGCGCCGAGAAGCTCAATGAAGATATAAAGCATCGGAAAACTGATCTTCACATTCGCCTTGACAAGGAAAACAAATATGATCGTTGCAAATATCCCGATGAAAAAAGTGCCGATTATCAGCTTGTCCAGACGGTAGAAGAAGCTCCTTTTGATATAAAGATATGTCGCAGTCGAAACAAGTATCGCGACACCGATATACATCAGTGAAAGTTTGGATGTGTCATATCTTTTCAGGAACAGAGTATCCCTTACGATCCTTCCCTGAACCATGACCGCAACGGCAAGGAACTGATAAATAAAAAGAAGCCCCGCCCGCTTTCTTTCATCGTCCTTGAAGTTGAGCATTGAAAACACTTTATTCATTCACACACCTTAAAATCAATAAATGACCAGATATTATAATTACTGCGGTACAAAAAACAATTTTAGGTATGAGATTTATAAAGAACTTCTTTCTGAATTGTGATTTGTGTTGATTTGTGAGAAATCACTCCTTCACCCTTTTCCCCGTCTTCACATCTTTGGGATTTTCGGGTTGAGGTGTGTAGTCATCAAAAGGGCAGAGTTCAGGATGATGATCGCAGTAACATTCCATGTCTCTTACTTTCATCAGTGGTCCGACTGAATCCTGCCAGACAAGCCAATGGTTTTCAAATTCTCCGTATGCCTGTCTGTATTCCATTTTTCCTTCTGCATGGGGTGTGGGGAGTGAGCAGAAACTCTTTTTCAGGTCTGTCCTGTAGTAACACAAACGGTTTTCACGCATGTCAGATTGAGGGTCAGGAAGTGAAATGTCTGTATATAATATTATTTTTCCTTTTACGCTGTTCAATGCAACAGAAAACCTTGTTTCCAAGAGGCCGTCAAGCTTTATTTCACTGTATTCAGCAGGATTTTTTGAAAGATCAAGTTTCATAAATCCGTCAACCATATTTACCGGACTGAAATAAACCAGTTGAGGATTTTCAACATCCATTTTCGGATGCCTTATCTCCTCTCCATCCCTGTTGACTTTAAGGCATGATTCAAGTTTTTCAGGGCTTTTTGAAAGATCACAGATATACCCGTCAAATGAATCAACATATAATGCAAGTTTATCTCCCACTATCTGCGGATGATACCCGATCCCATCCCCGAGCTTTCTCCATTTCCACTCACCAATCTTTGCATATTTCATTTCTGAAGGTCCGCCTTCAACTTCACGGATATTCACAAACACCCACTTGTCACTTATCTTGGGGTTATAGACTATGAAATAAACCGGCTTATTGTAAACAACCTTCATTTTCCCTGAACTGTCTGAATAAACAAGATATTGCTGCGAGCTGTCGTCATCTTCTTTTAATCCTCTATCCGAAACTGTGTTAAAAAAAGCTCCGTTATGATAGGTAAGTGTGTCATTCGCAGTTCCGGGTCTGACAAAACGGTAAGATCTTTTTTCAATATCAAACTCTACCGCTTTAAAAAGAGGGGTTGTGAGATCAGTCGTTAAAACATGGTTCATCACAAGCCCCACCTTCCCCTCAGAAAGATTATAATGTTTGAATGTGACCATCCCTGTCTGCCAGCCGATTGGATTCTTTGCTGAAAGCTCCATGTCACATTTATCTATGAATACCAATCCGTTAACAAGATCTTCTTCACCGTCGTATAAAGGTTCAAGTTTCTCCATCATACAGGGATATCCAAGACAATCTTTATCAGGGTGTTCAGCAAACAGTTTTTTATTCCCGTCAACCCACAGATTTGCGATGCAGTCAGGATCATTATTCGTCGGTTTATCACATGCCCGGCAGAAGTGAATGCTTCCGTCGTTGCGGTAATACGGATATCCTGCATCAATGTGTGCAGGGAGACATTCCGCATTGTCAATGTCAGAAGTTTCTTCCGGTTTTTCGGTATTATCCGTTTCGTTATCTTTTTCATCCTGCTCATCCTGTAAATCTTGTGAATCATGGTCAAAATCCTGTGAATCCTGGTCAAAATCATGGTTCTGACTGTTCCCTTCATTGCATGAAGTGCAGGAAAACAGAAAAAGTGTGAAAATCAGAATCGCAACCTTCATAAAACCCTAAAAAATCAAATAATTAACAGGTCAGATTATCTCAAAATCAGAAATTAATCAAGAAACAATATAAATAATTTGACGAAAATAATGCGAATCATTATATTAGACAGTGCTTAATTTAAGTTAGAGGAAAAGATGCAAAATCAGATAATTATTTATCAACCGGAAGTCGGCTTATCATCCCTTGAAGTTCGCCTTGAAAACGAAACTGTGTGGCTCACACAAAATCAGATGGCGGAACTTTTTGAAAAGGACAGATCAACTATCACTGAACACATTATCAACATTTATGAAGAGGGCGAGCTTGATGAAAATTCAACTCGTGGGAATTTCCCACTAGTTCGAATTGAGGGTGGCAGGAAGGTGTCAAGAAAAGTGGATTTCTTCAACCTTGATGTAATAATTTCAGTCGGTTATCGCGTCAAATCAAAACGGGGAACACAGTTTAGAATCTGGGCAAACAATGTGCTGAAAGACTATCTTATGAAAGGGTATGCACTCAACCAGCGGATCGAGCATATCGAAGAAAAACTCTTTGAACATGATAAAAAGTTTGAACTCATAATTCAGCAGGCAATTCCACTAAAAGAAGGAGTGTTTTTTGAAGGACAGGTGTTTGATGCTTATGAACTTGTCATTTCAATCATAAAAGAAGCGAAAAAATCTATTGTTCTTGTTGACAATTATGTTGATGAAACAGTTCTTTCAATGCTTTCAAAACGGAAAGATCAAGTAAAAGCGAGTATTTACACTGCTAATCTTTCGAAAGAACTTTCTCTTGATCTTAAAAAACACAACGCTCAGTATGCACCTGTTGAAATAAAGGTTTTTGGCAAATCACATGACCGTTTTCTTATAATTGATGAAAAAACTATCTATCATATCGGTGGCTC
>ERZ795031.903-NODE-903-length-33815-cov-21.472867_pt1 | contig 33815 bp, 26 predicted proteins | sample MGYA00375123_ERZ795031 | MGnify/ENA primary metagenome ERZ795031 (study PRJEB30166, sample SAMN05720159) | activated sludge metagenome | isolation source: anaerobic digester from wastewater treatment plant | place: USA | collected 2015-04-21 ...
TCCTTGTCTTCAGCCCCAACGGGGCGCAATAGCTAGCAAGGGGTGAAGTCCCTTGTCAGCTTTTATTGCCTTCCCTTCATAAGCTGCCGGTGTTAATAACTAAAAATGATTGTTAATATTTAGAACATGTTTAGCTTGGCGTCAAAGGTTAACCTTTAATAACTTCGTACCTGCTTTCCCAAATTTTCAAAAATCCGCACAATTCTTATTGTCAGGCATATGGGAAAGTTTTTTATTGCGACTTATACAACCAAAATATAATGGAGACAAAAAAAGATACCCTGATGAACAATCAGGCAGAACAAATGGCAGCAACCTATAGTTTTGATGAAGCCTACGAGGCAAGTATTAAGTATTTTAAGGGTGACGAAATGGCTGCAAAGGTATGGGTTAGCAAGTATGCCCTTAAGGATTCCTTTGGTAAAATTTTCGAAAAGACACCCGACGACATGCATCGTAGAATTGCCCGTGAGTTGGCAAGAATCGAGGCAAGATACCCAAACCCGATGGGGGAGGAAGCGCTCTACGAGCTGCTAAAAGATTTTCGGTACATAGTACCCCAGGGAGGGCCAATGACCGGCATAGGCAATAAGTATCAAATTGCCTCGCTTTCTAACTGCTTTGTAATAGGGAATAGCGGTAATGCCGATTCGTATGGGGGAATTATGAAAATTGATGAGGAGCAGGTGCAGCTTATGAAGCGCAGGGGAGGTGTAGGCCACGACCTTTCCCACATCCGACCAAAAGGAAGCCCTGTGCTTAACAGTGCGCTAACCTCTACAGGTATTGTGCCCTTCATGGAGCGCTACTCAAACTCCACGCGCGAGGTGGCTCAGGACGGGCGGCGCGGAGCTCTAATGCTAAGCATCTCCATAAAACATCCTGATTCCGAAAAATTTATAGATGCCAAGATGGAGCCCGGGAAAATTACGGGTGCTAACGTGTCGGTTAAAATTGACGATGAGTTTATGCGGGCAGCTATTGAGGGTAAACCTTACATTCAACAGTACCCCGTTGACTCACCTAAGCCAAAGTACCGCCAGGAAATTGATGCTGCATCCCTGTGGAAAAAGGTGATACACAACGCATGGCAATCAGCTGAACCGGGGGTTCTATTCTGGGATACCATTATTCGCGAATCGGTTCCCGACAGCTATGCCGATTTAGGTTATCGAACCGTATCAACCAATCCCTGTGGCGAGATTCCCCTCTGCCCTTACGATAGCTGCCGGTTGCTGGCAATCAACCTTTATAGCTATGTTGAAAATCCCTTTACCCCTAAGGCAAAATTTAACTTCGACCTGTTCAAAAGGCATGCCCATGCAGCCCAACGCATCATGGACGACATCATTGACCTGGAGCTGGAAAAGATTGATGCCATTCTCGATAAAATTAACTCCGACCCCGAAGAAGAAGAAATTAAGGCTGTTGAACGGAACCTCTGGCAGAAAATTAGGCGCAAGACAATTGAGGGAAGGCGAACTGGAATTGGTATTACGGCCGAAGGAGATATGCTGGCTGCACTAAACTTGCGCTACGGCTCCGATAATGCAGTTGATTTTGCTGTTGAAGTTCAACGTGTGCTAGCTGTTGAGGCATACCGTTCGTCTGTAAACCTGGCTAAGGATAGGGGAGCATTCCCTATTTATAACGCCCAGCGTGAAACCAACAACCCTTTTATTAAGCGTATTAAGGCCGAAGATGAGCAGCTTTATAGCGAAATGGTTACCTATGGCAGGAGAAATATTGCCCTGCTCACCATTGCACCTACCGGCACAACCAGCCTTATGACCCAAACAACCTCTGGAATAGAGCCGGTATTTCTGCCCTACTACAGACGACGCCGGAAGGTGAACCCCAACGATAAAAATGTTAAAATAACCTTTGTTGATGGGGTGGGGGATTCATGGGAGGAATTTAACGTGTTCCATCATAAATTTCTTACATGGCTGGAGGTAAACGGCTACAACACCGATGAGGTTAAAGGTTACAGCGACGACAAGCTTCAGGAACTTGTTAAACTATCACCCTACTATGGCGCTACTTCTGGAGATGTGGATTGGGTAAGCAAGGTTAAAATGCAGGGGATGATACAGAAATGGGTTGACCACTCCATTAGCGTAACCGTCAACCTGCCCGAGAATGCCACCGAAGAGCTGGTGGCCAAAGTTTACCAAACTGCTTGGGAAAGCGGTTGCAAGGGTTGCACTGTCTATCGTGAGGGATCGCGTGAGGGCGTTCTGATTGCCGATAGAAAGGATGCCGAAGGGGATTCAAAAGATACCTTCCCTGCTAAAAGGCCACCCGTGCTCGACTGCGATGTAATTAGATTCAAAAATAACCGTGAGGACTGGGTGGCATTTGTTGGCTTGTATGACAACCGCCCCTACGAGATTTTTACCGGTTTAACCGAGGATGACGTTCTCCCAATCCCCAAATCGGTGATCAAAGGGAAAATTATCAAGATAAAGGATGAGAATGGAAGCCGGTACGACTTTCAGTATGTTGATAAGTATGGCTATACCAATACGATTGGCGGCCTGTCGCACATGTTCAACAAGGAGTACTGGAACTATGCCAAGTTGATTTCAGGTGTGCTGCGCAACGGAATGCCCATTCCCGATGTGGTTAATCTTGTGTCGTCGCTGCGGCTGGATAGCGAAACAATTAACACATGGAAGGCAGGAGTGGAGAGAGCCCTACGTCGCTACATTCCTGATGGCACCAAGGCCAAACCCGGCAAAAAATGCCCCGAGTGCGGTTCCGAATCGCTAATTTACCAGGAGGGATGTTTGACATGTCAAAGTTGTGGGTATTCCAAATGCGGCTAAGTTGTCACGTGTAGCTATTTAAGCTCGTGTTCCCCTTGCTAGTGTGCAGGGGGAAATTTTTATATGGTGATAAGCTCGTAGGGGTTACCTGTCCATGCCAGAAAGATAAAAAAATCCCTTGTTGGGATTACCAGGGAGGCGGTGTTTAGGTTAGGGTGAAAGCTGAGGTGGTGAGTCTGGCACAGCTGAGAATCAATAAACACCTGCACATGGTGTGAGGTGTCGTGGAGTAGTCCGAAAGGTGAAACCGAGCCTGGAGTTAGCCCTAGGTATTTGAGTAAGCGTTGGGGTGATGCAAACGTTAGTTTTCCTTGATTTAGCACCCTTTCGAGCTGGTGAATGTTAAGAACTTGTGTGTATTCAAGGATTACCAGGTAGTGCCTATCGCCCTTATGATTCCGAAGAAATAGGTTTTTACAATGGGTGGAATCAATACCCTTCCAGTATTTTGTTGCCTCCTCAACGGTTGGCACCGGAGGGTGCTCATAGTAATCAAAAGAAATGTTAAGCCTTTGCAGGGTTTCGTATACAAGCGGATCGCCTCGAAGCTGCATGCACGATGTCATTGGTGGTGGACCTTCTAAATTATAATATTCTGCAGCCTGCTATTGATCGCCTCCATGTTAAAGGTTTCGGGATTGTAGTCCTCGCCAAGCCATTCGGCAATTAATGGGTACCGCCATTCCTTGTTCTGGTGCAGCTGAAGCATATCCAGGGTATCGGTGTAGCAAACAATACCTCCCGATTCTTCAGGAGGGGAGTTTCTTCGACCATCGGTGCATATCGGAGTAAAATTTTCGTCCATGATGTCCCGGGCTTCCAGCACTTCTATTCTGACCCCCCACGAATCGGCATAATCGTACACATAGGTAATACTTCCGCTTGTAGTAATAATGCTGCCAATCAGAATACCTTTCTTGTCCTTAATGATGTTGCCAGCTGAATCCTTAAAGTAGTGCGAGTGCAGGTTGCTCCATTCAAATGTTGCCTGTATGATTTCGTGCATCACCTCCAGGCTTGTTTGGCTTTTTACCTGAATGTCCCTGTAAATGGCAGGATTGGAGTTGTCAATGGTTAATCGAATATAAAGTATTGTATTCATATCGGGGTAGTAAATCATTTATTCAGCATTCTTCCAAAAATGTCTTTTATATAGATACCCAGCAAAGTAAACTAAAAGTAAGAATATTTTCAGGAAAAATTGTAGGGGTGATTAAAACCTGTTCAAGGGCTGAAAAATAATCAGGTTTTGATTTATTAGTCGAAGGCCTTCTTGTATTGTTGTTCATACTATTGCGGGTAGCAGTAACGCTTAGGAGTTTTTACAAGATGGTTTGATTGGTGGGAATTAAAACGAAAACATCCATATTTCGCTATGGAGTGGATAAATTAACCTACACCTCAATAAAATCAAATGGAACTTGAGCCATATCCGAGAGATCTTCACCAGCCTCACGGAGTTCGGAGTCATCTTTACTGTAGTGCCATTTAATGGTGAGATTGATGCCCTTCTTTTGAACTTCATCAAGGAGCATTACGATATCGTAAAGAAATTTTGCCGATGAGGAGTTGAAATAAATAAGGTTGAAGTTGAAAATAATGGGGCTTATTGGTTTCCCTTCTGATTGCTCGTGGAGAAGCTGATCCCTGAATAATTCAAGCCATGATATAATTGGTGCATAGAAGTCCCTGACGTTTTCGGGACGTGAATATCCCGAAATGATGAATACCCCCTTATCCATATCAAAGCTAACATGGGGTGAAATAGTAGTGGGTTCAATGGTAAGAGAGTTCATGAATAAACCTGTTTTTAAAAGATTTGGTTATTAATAAGAAGCTATTGGGTTGGGGTTATTGGGATATAGTTGAAGGGAAAGTTTATCATTTCGGAAATTTCTTCGCCCGATTCAAGGATTTCGTCATCGTCCTCGTCGTAGAACCAGTTTATCTCGACCGTATTTCCCTTTGAATGGAACTTCATGAATTTCATCAGCAGGTCGAGCAAGTACTTGGAGGTTGCAGAGTTAAAATAGGTCATTTTAAGATTAAGAACCATGTTGCTTTTGCTATACTCGGTGTTCTTGTTTAGTACATTCTCCTCGTATTCATCGAGCCATCTAAGTATAGGCTTGTAAAAGTCAACTGTATTTTCGGGCCTTGAAAACCCTGAGATCTCAAATACGGTGTTGCCAGGGTCAAAAAAGACTCTGGGTGTAAACTCGCTGGGTTCTATGTATAGTGGTTCCATAGTTTTTTTCGAATTATTCCGTGTAATGTGCAACCTTTATACCCAGTGTAAAATAGGCATGCTGCCCGTCAATTTCAGTAAAAGTAAAGTTTAGCTTGTTTTCAGTAACCTTGGCAATGTTGATGATGCCCAGCCCGGCGCCACCCTTTTGTGAAACATTACCGTTAAGGATAATTTGCTTGTAGAACTCTTTTAGCCCGTTTTTGTCGAGCTGGTTGACCCTCGCCAGCCTGTCCTCAAGCATCGGTATTTTAGTTTTGAGCAGCGGGTTCGAAACGCTTAGGTATATGTACTTGTCGTCCAACGAGAGGGTAAACTTTGGAAAATGCCCTGCATCTTCGGGAATAGGGTCCTGGTGCTTGTACACGTTTTCTAAACTTTCCACCATGGCTGCATAAACCTTCTTTTTTACGGTAATGCCAAAATTGTACCCTTCCAGGATGGCTGTCATCTTATTGAGCAAGAATCCAATTTCCTCGTAGGAAAGTGGCCCATTATGGCTGATGAGTACTTCGCTATTTTTCACCTTATAATGCTACAAAAATTTTACTAAATTATGAAATCGAACTTTAAAATTGCAATTATTACCCAAAAATACTTTTGTTAAAAAAAAGTAGCTAGTGAAATATAGGGAGTTAGGTTGCATGCAAAACATCAAGTTTAAGGCAGCGTAACCTACCCTTATTTGCCAACCAATATTCATTTTAATATTTTACATACGGAAAATATTTTTGACGAGTGGAGGAATTTTGTAATTAAATGGTTTTGCCGAATGGTTATATGGCGGTTTGATGATGAAAAGGGGATGCCAAATACTGGCATCCCCTTTGCTATTATTATGGGTTTAAAACCGATAGGAAATTCTGTGCTACTCCACAATTTGCATCTCGTCCACCAGCCTGGTTGCACCGGCATACTTGTCAATTATGAATAGCACGTAGCGGATATCAACCGAAATTGTTCGCTGCAGGTTGTTTTCGAATACGATATCACCGCTCATGGCCTCCCAGTTACCGTCGAATGCCAAACCTATGAGTTCGCCATTACCGTTCATTACAGGGCTTCCGGAGTTTCCACCGGTGATGTCGTTGGTTGAAATGAAGGCGATAGGCATTTTGCCATTTACGCCGTAGCGGCCATAATCCTTAGCCTGGTATAGGTCTTTAAGACGTTGCGGCACTACAAATTCCCAGTTGTCCGGATCCTCCTTTTCCATTACGCCATCGAGAGTAGTTTGGTAGTCGTAATGAACGGCATCCATGGGGTAGTAATCCTTTATTTCGCCGTAGGTAAGCCTCATGGTAAAGTTGGCATCGGGGTAGAGCGCCTTGCCCTTATTCATCTCCATAATTCCAGCTATGAAGAGTCGCTGCCCTTTTTGCAGCTTTTGGTTGAAGGGTTCCATTAACCCGTAAAGCTCCATTGCCTTTGCGTTAATTGATTGGGCGGCAATGAATGCGGGATCTTTTTGAAGGGTTTTCAGGTTCGGTTTCGACAGGAAGGCAAATAGCTTTACAGAGTCAACAAACATGGATTTGTCGAACATTTCATCTATAAACCTATCAAAATCGTTCTTATACTTTGTACGAATAGTGTTGAAGATATCGGGTTGGTACTGTACAGGAACATTTTCGGAAAAAATTTTGAACATAGCCTTGGCCACCTTTCTATCGGTTGGGGCGTTGTAGTCCTTGTAGAACATGGTAGCCCTACTCTTAAGCATAGCTACATTTTTGCTTAGCTCCTCGTTGTTTCCCGATTTTAAGGGTTCAACAATACGTTCGGCTATTCCTGCAATGCTCATCAGCTCGGTTCCACGGCTGAGTGCTTCACCTATGTATTGGGTGGCATGGAGGTAGTCCTTTCGACCGGTAACTCCTTCGTTAATCAGGTTTAGCGCTTCCCCGTACATTTGAACTCTTTCAGGGTTGGCATTTACCCACCGGGTGAATTCGGCTTCACCGGCTTTTTTAACGTCAATCACCTTTAGGCGTTTGAGGGACTTGTTCATGCCGATGGAGTTTTTCCAGTAGTTGGACGAACCGGAGTACTTTGAGGCATACTTGATGTTAACGGCTTTGTCGGCCAGCATGTCTTTCAGAAGAATGTCCTGGCGAATCCCTCTAATGTAGATTCTGTTGGCATTGGAGATGCTCATCATCTCCTCTACTTCCACGGAGGTCATGTAGCGTTCGGTGCTGCCGGGGTAACCCATAATCATGGCAAAATCGCCATTCTGTAATCCTTTAATTGAAACAGGAAGGAATCGCTTGGGTTTCAAGGGTACGTTGTCGGGTGAGTAGTCGGCTGGTTGGTTATCCTTGCCGGCATAAACGCGGAATACTGAGAAATCACCGGTATGGCGTGGCCACATCCAGTTATCGGTGTCGGCACCAAACTTACCTATTGACGAGGGAGGAGCACCTACCATTCTGACGTCGTTGTAAACCTCGTTAACAATCAGAAAGAATTGGTTGCCGCCAAAGAAACTTCTAACGCTGGCCTGGTAGTGCGTACCGGCTGTAGCGCTGGATGCTATTTTTTTGCCTACAGCTTGAATGGCCTGATTGCGTTCAGCCTCGGTCATGCTGGGGTTTAGGGCAGCATTTACCTGGTCGGTAACATCCTCGATACGTACTAAAAATGTTGCGGTTAGCCCCGGGGTGGGAATTTCTTCCTGCAACGACTTTGCCCAAAATCCATCGGCAAGGTAGTCATGCTCAGGGGTGCTATGCTGCTGGATGGCCCCGTAGCCGCAGTGATGGTTGGTAAGAATCAACCCCTGGTCGGATACTATTTCGCCGGTGCAACCTCGACCGAAGATGATTACAGCATCTTTAAGGCTCGACTGGTTAATCTGGTAGATGTCGTCGGCAGAGAGCTTAAGCCCTTTTTGCTGCATGACGTCAATGTTCAGCTGCTTGAGCAGGGGCAGAAGCCACATCCCCTCATCGGCCCTGACCATTGCACCGGTTAAAAGCAACAAACCGGTTAGTAGTGCAAGAAATCTTTTTTTCATGTTGTTTGAGTTTTGGTTGTTAATGGTTAAGTATAGTGTTATGACAGACTAGCTCTTGTTTAGTTTAAAGCTAACATTTTGTCTTGGACTGGGGCAAAAGGGCGAACGTCAGCCGATGGTAGGGCGTTGGCCCTAGTTCTGCAATTGCCCTCCTATGCAGCTTGGTTGGGTAGCCCTTGTTTGTTCTCCAGCCATAACCTGGAAACTGTTCTGAGAGTTCATTCATTAGCTCATCGCGGTATGTTTTAGCAAGTATTGATGCTGCGGCAATTGACTGGTAGGTGTGGTCTCCACCCACTATGCAGGTATGGGGTATTCCTGGAAAATTCTTAAACCTATTACCATCAACCAGTAAATGCTGGGGTGTTGCCCTGGTAAGAGCCTTTATCGCCATGTGCATTGCCAGAATGGATGCATTAAGAATGTTCAACCTGTCTATTTCCTCGTTCGACACCCTTGCCACAGCCCAATCTAATGCGTAGTGTTGAATTAGCTGCCGGGCGGCAAGCCGTTGCTTTAGGGTTAGCTTTTTTGAATCATCAATGGAGTTATCGTAAAAATCGGGAGGCAAAATTACTGCTGCCGCAAAAACAGGCCCTGCCAGGCAACCCCTTCCGGCCTCATCGCAACCCGCTTCAACGAGTCCCGGCGTGTGTATTGTCCTCAAACATCCCATTCCCATCAACTTTCGATTGTTTTAGCAATGATGTCGTAAAGCCTGCTGGCGGCTTGCTCCCAGCTGAACTTTTGGCGCTGCACCCTTGCGTTGGAGATGAGTCTCTGCCTTAGCTGGGTATCCATCCATATACGCTCCATTGCTTCAGCAATTGATTCATCACTGGTTGGTTCAAAGTATATTGCGGCATTCCCTGCTACCTCGGGCATTGAGGTAGAATTTGATGCGGCAACAGGAACTTCACACAGCATGGCCTCCAGAACAGGTATCCCAAAACCCTCAAAAAGCGACGGAAAAATCAGGGCTTGAGCAGCGCCAACAATACGGCTTAACTCGGGCAACCCTTTTCGGCCGGTAAAAATAATATCATCCTTAAATTTACTTTTATGGTGGGCTGCTTCTATGGAAGAAGCTTTGAACATTGTTTCACCCACCAGAACCAGCTTTGCCTGAATGTTTGTTTTACGCCTAAACATATCGAAAGCGTTAATGAGGCTGCTAATATTTTTTCTTGGGCTGAATGCACCAACGAAAACAAAGTAGGGCCATCCATCGGTAAGCTGGTTGCGCTGATCGGCTCGTTCTATTTCGGTTAGGGGTTTAAAGTTATCACTAGCACCATTGTAAACTACATCTATTTTTTGCGGATTTACCTTGTAAGCCTCAACAAGCGTATTTTTTGAATACTCACTTACGGTGACAATTCGTTTTGCCTTACCTGCAAATTTTGGGAAATACTTGTTTAGGTACAACGAGGTCAGCCATGGCAGTCCCTTGGGGTAGTAGTAAAAGTTGATGTCGTGAATAACTGCCAGCTGGGGTGTCTTGGCTTTAAGCGACAGGTAGCCATCGGGAGAAATGAAAATATCGGGTTTCAGCTTTTTCAAAAACCGATTTACGGAAAACTCAAACCAGATATACCAAAGAATAGGATGTCGTGCAGGCGGACCAAGCACAACAGGGTGAATATTTTTGGCAAAAATAAACTCCCGGCTAAACGGCCGGTCAAAAATGAAGAAAAACTCATCGTTTGGATGGTCTATGGCCATGCGGCTAAAGGTCTCGTAGGTAAACCATCCTATTCCTTCGAGTTTTCCATGAATCAAGAGCCTTGTGTTAACCGCAATGCGCATGTTTTCTTTTTGGCTAAATACACAAAAATTTTATCAATTTGCAAGTTAAGGCAAAGTCATCATAACATTTGAAAACGTTGCTAGTTGCTATGCTGGTGCGCACTTTAAATAGAACTAACCCGATAAAATTCATAAATTCAGCATAATATTTTGAAAGAATGTTAGAAAGCTGTATATTTGCAACAGTTTTTAAGCAGGTGGCAGGGGACAGAGTCCCCTGTTTTATTAGATGTAGCAATAATGATTAGCCGGGAAACAATTGAAGCGATAGTTGCAGAAAAGCTGGAGGAGGAAAACCTTTTTATTGTTGATATCTCCATAAGTCCCAAAAATACCATAACCATCATGCTTGATGGTGAAAAGGGTGTTAGTATTAAATCATGCGTGGCAATCAGCCGTTTGGTCGAGTCGAAGCTCGATAGGAACGTTGAAGATTATGGGTTAGAGGTAACCTCTGCAGGGTTAGGACAGCCGTTTAGGGTTGTCCGGCAGTATAGCATCAATATTGGCAGGGAGGTAGAGGTTTTGCTTTTGGACGGAAACAAGTTCAAAGGCGTTATTGTGGAGGCTGGTAGCGATAATTTTAGCATCGAGTATAGCGAGAAAGTTCTTATGGATGATGGTAAGCACAAACAGGTGGTGCAGCAGCGAAAGTCGTTTCCCTACAATGTGGTAAAGTCAACCAAAGCGGTCATTTCGTTTAAATAGTAAATATGATAAATAATCAGCACAATGGAAAACATTAACCTAGTTGACACATTTGCGGAGTTTAAGGAGTTAAAAAATATTGACAGGCCTACCATGATGAGCGTTCTGGAGGATGTTTTTAGGGCGACGCTTATAAAGCTTTACGGGTCTGACGATAACTTCGATATTATTATCAACATTGATAAGGGCGATTTTGAAATTTGGCACAACCGCGAGGTGGTTGAGGACGGCAAGGTCGAAGATCCAGGAAGGCAGATAGCCCTATCGGAAGCTAGAAAAATTGATGCGGACTTTGAGGTGGGCGAGGAGGTAACCTCCGAGGTGAAGTTTGCAGACTTCGGGCGAAGGGCAATCCTGGCATTGCGCCAAAACCTCACCTCACGAATCATGGAGCTCGAAAAGAACAACCTCTACAATAAGTACAAGGATAGAGTTGGAGACCTTATCACCGGTGAGGTTTACCAGGTCTGGAAGAAAGAAATCATGGTTCTGGACGATGAGGGTAACGAGCTGGTGCTGCCCAAAACAGAGCAGATACCAACCGATTTCTACCACAAGGGTGACTCAATAAGGGCCGTGGTGTACAAGGTGGAGATGAAAAACAACACCCCGCAAATTATCCTTTCCAGAACTGCCAATGCCTTCCTCGAGCGCCTATTCGAGCTGGAGGTTCCTGAAATTTTCGATGGCCTGATTACCATCAAGAAGATTGTTCGTATTCCCGGCGAGCGCGCCAAGGTTGCAGTTGAGTCGTACGACGATAGGGTTGACCCCGTTGGCGCTTGTGTTGGAATGAAGGGAAACCGCATACACGGTATAGTTCGGGAACTTCGCAACGAGAGCATCGACGTTATCAACTACACCAACAATACCCAGCTGTTCATTCAGCGCGCCCTAAGCCCCGCTAAAATCACCTCGATTAAGTTTGACGAAACAACCAAACGAGCCGAGGTTTACCTTAAACCAAGCGAGGTTTCCCTGGCGATTGGTAAGGGCGGGTACAATATTAAGCTCGCCAGCCAGCTCACCGGCTATGAAATTGATGTTTACCGCGAATCGGAAGGAGAGGACGAGGAAGATGTGAATCTCGATGAGTTTGCTGATGAAATTGAGGGGTGGATTATTGACACCCTAAAGGGCATTGGCTGCGACACCGCCAAGAGCGTGATTGAAATTCCCTTTAAGGAGCTGGTGAAACGAACCGATTTGGAAGAGGAAACGGTCAAGGAAATTCTTAAAATATTAAAATCCGAATTTGAATAGTATTGTCTTTCATGTAGCTTTACACGAGCATTTCTAACATAAACAACGGGAACCACCTGTATGACGAACGATAAATCAATACGAATAAGTAAGCTGGCAAGGGAATTTAATGTGGGGGTTTCTACACTTGTGGAATTTCTCAAGAAAAAGGGCTACCACGTTACCCCCGATCCAAACGCTAAGGTTGATGAGGATATTGTTAACCTGCTCACCAAGGAGTTTGGCGCTGAAGTTAATATTAAAAAGGAATCCCAGAAGGTGAGCCTCAAATCGCTTCGCGATGCAAAAGAAACCTTATCTATAGACGAAATAGAAAAAAAGAGGGATGAGGATGAAGGGGATAGCGACTTTTCCAACGATGAGGTAATTATCAAAACTACCGGTTTCGTTCATGAGAAAATTGATGATTTCGGAATGGAGAAACCGAAAATTGATTTAAAAGTTAAGGGGAAAATTGATTTGGATAACCTATCCTCCCAGCCCAGGAGTTCTAAAAAGGAAACCCCCGTTGAGTCAACAACAAGCGAAGTCCCCGTTACTCCCCTTAAACAAGCAACCAAAGAGGTGGCCACAAAAAAAGAGAGTAAGGAAGATGAGGGTGCCAAGCCTGAAAGGACTAAGGTTAAAACACCCAAGGTGGTAGGAAAAATTGACCTGGACAAAACCAGCAAAAAGAAGGCTAAAGAAAAGCCTGAAAAAAATAGTAACCAGAAAACCAAAGAAGAATCAGCTATAGTTGAAAATGAGATGCAACCCATCGTTGAGGAGAAGTTGGAAACAGTCCCTTCGGTTCAAGAGGTGATTGAGAAACCCATAGAAGTTGAGAGGGAAGAAATATACCGATCAACGGTTGAAAAGTTGGCCGGTCCTACAATAAAGGGGAAAATTGATATTACCGCCTTTGAAACCAAGAAAAAGCAGCCTGTTGCATCTTCTGATGCGGTTAAAAACGATAAGAAAAAACGCCGAAAACGAATAAAGAAAGATGTTGGGAGGGTTCAGCTTCCCGAAGCGGAGCAGCAGGGAACCCCAAGAAGTAACCCCCCATTACTAGTGAAGAAAGCCGATTTGCCTGTTAACAATAAGAAGAGTAATGCTGGTGGTAGTAAGAAGAAACGCCCGGTAAAACAGGAGGTTGACGAGGAAGCCGTTCAGCGTCAAATAAAGGAAACCCTTGCCAAACTTACTACCAAAGGTAAAACCAAGGGTTCAAAGTATCGCAGGGAAAAACGCGAAATTCTGAACGCCCGTCAGCAAGAGGAAAATCAGCGGCTTGAGCTGGAGAAGAAAATTCTGAAAGTTACCGAGTTCGTGTCGGTCAACGAACTAGCCTCCATGATGAGTGTACCGGTTACCGATGTAATTGAAGTGTGCATGAATCTAGGCCTTATTGTTTCCATCAACCAGAGGCTTGATGCCGAAACCATGACTATCGTTGCCGATGAATTTGGATATAAGGTGGAGTTTGTCAGCATTGAACTTCAGGAATCTGTAAAAGACCAGGAGGATGATTCTCCCGAAATGCTTAAACCCCGCCCGCCCATCGTTACCGTTATGGGGCATGTTGACCATGGGAAAACCTCCCTGCTCGACTATATCCGTCATTCAAATGTAATTGCCGGCGAGGCAGGTGGAATAACCCAACATATTGGTGCCTACGGAGTTGAGCTGGAGAACGGCAAAAAAATCACCTTTTTGGACACTCCCGGTCATGAGGCATTTACAGCCATGCGTGCCCGCGGTGCCAGGCTCACTGATGTGGCCATTATAGTTGTAGCTGCCGACGATGCCGTTATGCCCCAAACCATTGAGGCTATCAATCATGCCAGCGCTGCTGGGGTTCCAATAGTTTTTGCCATAAATAAAATTGATAAGCCCACCGCCGACCCCGAAAAGATAAAGGGGGAGCTGGCCAACCTTAACTACCTGGTTGAGGACTGGGGCGGCAAATACCAGTGTCAGGAAATTTCGGCCAAGAAGGGCACCAATGTTGACAAGCTGTTGGAGAAAGTTCTGCTCGAGGCCGAAATGCTCGATCTAAAAGCTAACCCTGACAGAAAGGCCTCGGGAACGGTGATTGAGTCTGCATTGGACAAGGGAAAGGGATATGTAGCTACCGTGCTGGTGGATTCAGGAACCCTGCACCATGGAGACATAATCCTTGCCGGAATATACTACGGCCATGTTAAAGCCATGTTCAACGAACGAGGAGTTAGAATAACCGAGGCCGGCCCATCAACACCCGTTCAGGTGGTTGGACTTAACGGTGCTCCTCAGGCAGGCGACTACTTCCACGTTATGGAGTCCGACAAGGAAGCAAGGGAGCTTGCCAACAAGCGCGAGCAGCTGGTGCGTATGCAGGGGCTAAAGACCAAGAAGCATATAACCCTTGATGAAATTGGCCGCCGTATTGCCATTGGCAACTTCCAGGAGCTGAACATCGTGGTGAAGGGCGACGTGGACGGTTCGGTCGAGGCGCTCTCCGATTCCCTTATCAAACTTTCAACCCCTCAAATTCAGGTCAACGTCATCCACAAGGCTGTAGGCCAAATTTCCGAATCGGATATTCTGCTTGCTGCAGCATCCAACGCCATTGTACTTGGATTCCAGGTTCGTCCTTCGATGGGGGCAAGAAAACTTGCCGAAAAGGAAGAAATTGACATTCGCCTTTACTCCATTATCTACGATGCCATTAATGAAATCAGGGATGCCATGGAGGGCATGCTGTCGCCCGAAATTAAGGAGGAAATTACCGGCACCGCCGAGGTGCTTAATGTTTTTAAGATATCCAAGGTGGGAACCGTGGCCGGCTGTATAGTTCGGGAGGGGAAAATTAGCCGTAGCAACAAGGTAAGGTTAATTCGTGATGGAATTGTGGTTTATACCGGTGATTTAGAGTCTCTTAAACGCTTTAAGGACGATGTCAAAGAGGTTTCGGCAGGTTTTGAATGCGGGTTGAACATCAACAACTTCAACGATATTAAGGTGGGTGATATAGTGGAAGGTTTCCAGGAAGTTGAGGTGAAAAGAAAGTTGTAGCAATACTCACGTATTTAGGGAGATAACTATTTTGGGGTCTCCCTTTTTTTTATTTTGATGTTTTGGGAGTTTTATGGAAGCTGTAAATTTTTTAAGTAGTACTAAAAGAGGTGCAATAGCACACCGATTAACCCAATAGTGCTCTGATTAACGCAGGTTGAATACTTTGTGAGATAGTTTGTTCCGTTCCTTCAGCGTGCCATTAAAACAATTATTATTAGGCTATGTTTAATTGAAAATCATCAATTACATTTGTTTCGTTAACTAATCGCTAATGACTTTACCAACGGGTAGCTATTCACAGGAGGAGCTAAGCTGGTTTCGGGCTATTTTCGACGACTACTATGAAAGTATCCGTAGTTTTGCCTACTATAAAACTGGGAGCGTTGACCTGGCTGATGATGTGGTGCAAGAAGTTTTCCTTAAACTCTGGAACATCCGTTCCTCCGTTCGCAACGATACCGTGAAAACATTGCTTTACACCATTGCCACAAACCTGATTAAAAACCACTTCAAGCACCAGCGGGTAGTGTATAACTTTCAGGTTAGTAAATCCACTCAGGACGAGGCTGAATCTGCAGATGCCAACGTAAGGATGGACGATATGAACCGTCAGCTTCAAGACGCTTTGGCTTCCATTCCCGATGCCGCCAGGGAGGTATTCCTGATGAACCGCATTGACGGGTTTACTTACAGTGAAATTGCCCAGCGCCTTAATTTAAGCGTGAAAACCGTTGAGAAAAGGATGTCAGAAGCAATACGTTTGCTTAGGAATAAATTTGGCTATAAGCTATGACCACTCCAAAAGAACATACTAAGCAGGTGAGCGAAACAGGGCATGAAGAGTTGATGGATGCCATTAAAGCTTTGCAGGTACCCCCGTCCACTCGGTCGAAAGAGGACGCATGGAATATGATTATGCAGTCAATAGCTACGACTGTGCAACCCAAGGAAACCACAAGGATTAATAGCCTGAGGGTATGGCTTACAACCGCAGCTGCAGCTGCGATAGTGGTTGTTTCCTGTTTTAGCTACCTATGGTTCTCAAGGGTTTCGGTTAGCTCTCCCAGAGGAGTAGCTACCGATGTGATTCTACCCGACGGTTCCACGGCTAAGCTTAATGCTGATTCATGGTTGAAGTACCCAAAGTTTTATAGCCTGGTGGGTAGAAAGCTGAAAATTGAAGGCGAGGTTTTCTTTACCGTTACACCAGGTAGAAGTTTTGTTGTGAGTGATGATTTTAAAAGGCAGGTTGAGGTGGTTGGCACGAAGTTCAACATGGCAACCAGGGGCTCCACTTTTAAGGTGGCATGTTTCTCAGGAAGCGTCATGGTGAGTAATCCGGGTTCGGAAAGGGTACAGCTGGGAAAGGGCGAGGTGGCCGAGGCTGCTGGTAAAACTCTGAAGGTTAGCAAGGATGAGCTTCATATAGCTGACAGCCCTGGTTGGACAAATGGAGAGTTTAAATTTGTGGGTGTCCCGCTTTCAGAAGTGCTTACTGAACTTGAACGCCAGTTCAACATAAAAGTTACCGCAATGGATTTTAATCCTAATGGTAGAACTTTTACAGGCTACTTTACTAAATCGAGTCTTGAACAAGCCCTTGAGCTGGTAGCCCAACCAATGTCCCTTCGCTACGAGGTTTCCTCTGATTCAACCGTTGTTAAGATTTATAGCAACAAATAGCCGTAGGGTTTTTATTCATTCGGTTGTATTATTCACAGGGTGAACTTTTTCGTTAGGCTAAGGTTAAATTTATGGTTAACCGGTTTCGAATAGCAGGTGCTGTTGTAGTGTTTTCACTTCTGGCATTAATGGCCATTCCCCATGCGCTTATGGGGCAAGCGCTTATTACCGAGAAATTCAGTAATGCGCCCTTGGTAGAATCACTCAACCTGATTAGCAAGAAGTACGCGGTAAAAGTTGCCTTTGACAACGAGGCTTTATCGGGCTATAACATAAACGCAAGGTTTACTAATGAGCCTGTTGAGAAAGTGATGTCCCGCTTGCTAAAGGACACTAATTTTGAGTACATCGTAATTGACAATGTTTACGTCATTCGGAGAAAAATAGCCGTTACCACCGATACTCCAAAAGTAAATCCCCTGAAATTTAATGGTGTGGTTCGCGATCGAAACAGTGGTGAGTCCCTACCCTACGCTTCCATAAAGGTTGTCAACACCCAGCTGGGAACGGCCGCCAATTCCGATGGTTTTTTCTCGCTGGCGCAAACACAAACCGATTCGCTGGCTAAAGCTGATTCCCTGTATATCAGGGTGAGCTATGTTGGCTATAAGCCAATAGAAATGAAAGTAGCCAGGTTTAGCCACACTAATTCACCCCTGGTGGTGGAACTCGATAGGAATGACCTTGAAATTAAAGAGGTGAAGGTAACCGACGAGTACTCGTCTATAGTTAACCATGGTTTTCGTCCGGGTGAACTGGTGTGGAGTTCGAGACAGGTAGCCCAGGTGCCAACCTTTTCTGGAATTGATGCCATTGCACCTTTAATGCTTTTACCCGGAGTTGACGGAACCACCGAATCCCTGTCTGGCTTAACCGTAAGGCATTCTGCTGCCGATAAAAACCTGGTAACATTCGACGGCTTTACACTCTACAACATAGACCACTTTTTTGGATCATTCTCCAGCCTTAACAGCAAGGTAGTAAAGGATATCCGTATTTTAAGAGGAGGATTTGATGCGCAGTGGGGTGGTAGGGCTTCTTCGGTAATTGAAATAACCGGCAAAACGGGAAATGAGCATAACCTGGTGGTTGATGCAGGCGCCGATGAGTTGTCTGCTGATGTTTCCGTGGAGGGACCTATAGGGAAAAAGTTAAGCTATGTAGTAGCCGCCAGACGTTCGTTTACCGACTACTACAGGTCGCCGCTCTATAACTCCCTGATGGGGGTTACTCGTCCCGATTTTTCTTCAGTTCAGGCTCTGGCCAACACTTCTGATGCAGATGTGGTAAAGCCCACATTTTACTACTATGATGCCAACGCTAAAGTTTCCTTTAAGCCTAACATTCGGGACATTATTTCGGTAAGCGGTTATACATCTGGCGATAAGCTAACCTATAACCAGAATGTGCAAAATCCATACGTTGACGAAAACGCCGATTTGAGCACAACAGGTGTTGGGTTTCGTTGGGCCAGGCAGTGGGGAAGCTCGTTCTACCACAACCTTACAATTGGAGGATCGTCATTTAACCTGAATTACGTGCATCAGGATAGCATTATGAGGTATAGGCAGGCTTCCCAGCGCGATACCGTATTGAAAAACTATGACCTGGAGAATGTTCTAAACGATTTTTCCTTAAACCTGCTCATGCAGTTTAAACCCGACGTGCATAATACCCTTGAGGGCGGGTTGAGTTCTAACCTGGTCAACCTGAACTACTTTGAATCGTATTTCCACAATGTGAATGGGTTAAGCATCATCGATACCACCCATAGTTCTGATAACCTCTCGGCGTTATACTCCGGTTGGCTTCAGAACACCTTTGCTGGCGGCAAGCTAAAAGCTTTAACCATAGGTTTTAGGGCCACTTACCACAACCTCTCGGGTAAATTCTACTTTGAACCCAGACTGCAGGCCATAGTTGCACCCACACCTAATTTAAGCCTTAAGTTGGCCGCAGGCATTTACAATCAGTATGTAAATAGAATTGTGCAAGCCAACTCATCGGGCGTTTACCGGAATTTCTGGATAGTTTCAGATGGTAAATTGTTTCCTGTGGTGAAATCGCAACATTTGATTGCTGGTATGACATGGGAGGACAAAGGATGGCTGGTAGATGTTGAAGGATACCTGAAATACACCGAGGGCATTTCTTTTATACAAAATGTTACCCGGCGGGTGAATGGGAACCAGTTTAAAACAACCTCCTTGCTACTTACACTCGACAGTAGGGCAACGGGAGTTGATTTGCTGGTCAGGAAGGATTGGAGTAAGGGGCAGGTGTGGGCAGCTTACTCGCTCAGCCGTTCCTTCAATGAATCTCCAAAACTGAACGGCGGAGAGGAGTATTATGCTCTGGATGATCACCTGCATGAACTTAAAATTGCCGGAACATTTACTGTCGGCAAGTGGCACCTGTCAGCCAGCTGGATTTATGGATCTCCAAAACCCTGGGACGAAATTCTTCTAACATCCAGCCTGCAGCTTTCGCCCGACTATGTGAAGAATTCTGTTAGGCTAATACCCTACCATAGGCTGGATGCCGGGCTTGCCTTTGTTCAACGAGTTGACAAAGTTGAGGTAACAGCTGGTGTAAAGGCTTTCAACCTCTACGATAGGCAAAACGTAATAGCTAAACCCTTCTCCCTGTCCGATACCCCCGTTCAGGATTACCTGGCAGGAAGGGCATTAATTACGTTTCAGGAAATTATTGGAATGGATTTTACGCCAATGTTCTACCTGAATTTAAAGTTTTAGCTTCTTCAACCTTTTTACTACCCTGATTTTTCAGCTCTCTGACCATCCTTAGCATCACCTTGTTGGGAACCGCTACCAGCCTGTATCGGGAGTTGTACATCACCTTGCCGCTTTGTCCACAGCTAACGTTGGCCGCATAAAACTTTCCGGCCTTTTCCTTTTCAAGCTGAACCCAGTAGTCAACTTGACCTTCAGGTTCCAGAATGGTTGAATTTTCCAGCCTAAATATCTCGAGTGATTGGTATAGCGGCGAAATTCCCTCTGGGTACACCGACTTGTTGAACAACATGGCTATTTCCTTGTCAACATCTGTTACCGGTTTTCTTATCGTGCTTATCAGCATGGGGCTGGCCAACGATACAGAGAAAAGGAAACTTAGTAGAGCGGCATTTGAAAGCCCTAATAGCTTTCGAAATATATGCACTTGCTCCTTGTTATAGGTAATGGGAACGTGCCGGCCCCGCTCCTCCATACCTATTCCATTTGAACGAATATCGGCAAACGACCTGCTGTTGTCGAGCGTAAAACAATCAGCACCGGTTCTGGCAAACAGATACCTCTGCGATTCGCTTATGGGCGAACGCTCAAAACCAAGATCGATAGCTTCGTTAATTCCAACTATGTTGCCGAAGAAAATTCGAAATGTATTAAAATTCAAGGACTCATTCTTTTGTAGAAAGTTGACTATCAGGGAGAAAATATATAAGCCTGGAACAACTATTTCCTTGCCGAGTTCTCGCATGTGCTGCTGGTTGTGAATGGGATTTTCGTCGGCAGTTGACTTACAAAAGTTTTCAACCTGCTCCCCGGTTATAGTAGTAGTGAATTGCATATATTTTTTTCTCAAAACTACCTAAGTTTTACAAGTTAAACAAACGTTTTAACTTTTTTCAACTAAGGAGCCAACATTGTAACGATATTGCCTTTCGGGTAACATCCGAGCCAGGTAGTTTATCGTGTTTATCCATTACTCCGATTTGAAGATGACAGGAAAATTCCGTTTTCAACATTCTCCAAGTTTACTAAAAAGAACCAGGCTGCATTTGAGCGGAATATTTTACTGGCTAGTAAAATGACTACCCCCTTGCTCGATGATATTTAGCGTCTCATAATCTGAAATCGTACTCTGAAATGAAAAGCTTGAGGCAATATTTATTTAAAAAGTGGTAGGGTAAAATCTTTTCTGGTTGTATTAATGGCAAAAGCAGATCGGGAAATGAAACGATTTCAAAAAATACCGGATAATAGCTTTGAGAGGAACAAAACTTCTCTCGGGAATGAGCTTTTCCAGTCGTTTCGCGTTCCAGAGGGAATCGGGCACGATGCTTCATGGGAGTCAATTCTAAGAAGCATCAAATCACCCAGCATTTCTGTTTCACCACGCATACCCAACCTGATATTCAAGGTAGCAGCCACTCTAATTGTGTTGATTGGTTTGGGTTCGATGATTTGGCTTTACGGATTGGGTAATGTTGAGGTGTCGGTTCCCTACGGCCAGCTGGCCACCCATGTACTACCCGACAGTAGCCAGGTAACGCTTAATGCAGATACCAGGTTAACCTATAACCGAAATAGATGGTTGCTTCAACGTAGGGTTAGACTTGATGGAGAAGGCCTGTTTAAAGTAATGAAGGGAAGCAGGTTCACCGTTCAAACCGAAACCGCTTCTACCTCTGTGCTTGGTACGGTTTTTAACGTATTTGCCCGTAAGGGCGTTACCCGGGTTAGCTGCCTGGAAGGTAAAGTTAAAGTGGTGGCAAAGGAAAGCAAAAAGGAAGCGTATCTTACTAATGGAATGGAGGCTAAAACTATGGGCTTTGAGCTGAGTAAACCTGACTCCAAAAAGGAGGAATTCAAAACCTCATCATGGACTAAAGGTGAATTTTACTACACCAATACCCCAATAGGGCAGGTGTTTGACGAGCTTGAACGGCAATTTGACGTGGACTTGTTTTTCGATGGTGATACCACCAGAACCTACACCGGATACTTTAAAAAGGACAACCTGAACAGCGCTCTTAGGCTGGTTTGTATCCCAATGGATATGAAGTGGAGCGTTAACGATACTTTAGTTATAATTAATGAAATTAAGTAGCTACTAATCATAACAAAAAACCCAATGTTTAACTTAAATTTTAATGTCATGAAACGATTAAATGTGATTTTTGCAGCAAGCCTCATGATGATGGCCGCAATCAGCTTTACTTCCTGTCAGAAGGATGATGGGGATACAACCGACCCACTTGTAACTACCATGCAGGAAGGCGACGAGGTGGACAGCTACTTCGACGAAACCATGTCCGAGGTGGATGAATTAACCTACGAGAGTGACTCCAAATCGCAAATGGATATGGCTGTGATTAACAGCATGGGACAAGGAACCCGCACCAGGAAAACTTCGTGGGAGGGTGATATTAGGATTGACACGGTTACCTATAATAACTTTGTCAATGGCAACGCCAGGTTTGAGCGCGTGAAGAATGGGCAGATTATAATTCGCACCACAGGCCATTATCTTGGCGAAACCTTTATCCGTGAGGTGTCGTTCAACAACTTCACCATTAATGGCAACCTCATCGAAGGGAACAAGCGAATTCAAAAAACTTCCCAGTACACCTACGAGATACAGCTTGAAAACGGGAAGGTAACTTTTTCCGACGGGACTACCCATACAAGAACCATGACCCGCACCAGAACTATGGTAGAAGGCTATGATACTCCCTACTACATTTGGGATGATGTTTACACCATTGAGGGTAGCTCAACCGGAGTTAACAGGCAGGGTAATGCATACACACACCAAATAACCAATGCCCTGGTGGTTAGGATGGATTGCCGTTGGATTGTTTCGGGTACTTTCAATGTAACCGTTAATAACAATAGCATGTCACTCGACTATGGAAATGGAGTTTGCGATAACCTGGCTATTGCAACCATTAACGGAAGGGCCTACGAGGTTAGGCTGAGAAAGTAATCCAAACAATGTGTAAACCTAAAGGGAGGCAGTAGCCTCCTTTTTTTGTTAAAATATATGAATAAATATGTAAATATATACATACATGTATTAAATTTGCAATGTTAACCATTAAAATTCAAACAAAATGCATGCTGTAGTTGTTAATCAGGAGAAGTGCCCAAGAAATCACCCCTGCCCGGTAGTAAGGATATGCCCAACGGGGGCAATCAGCCAGAAGAGTTGGAACTCGGCACCTGAAATTAGCGCTGATGATTGCCTGGCCTGTGGCAAGTGCGTAACGAGTTGTGGGTATGGTGCCTTCAGGTTTGATAATGCGGGTGCGAAATAGCTACTTTACAGTTCAACTACATAAATTGATTACTCAAATGAAAAAACTATCAGGATACTTCTTGTCAGTTCTACTCGTTGCTGCCATGCTGAGCGCATGCGACGGGAACAACCCTGCAAAGGGTCAGCAGGAGTCAGCTCCAGCAGCGCCTACCAAAACGGGTTCAAAAATTACCGGTACCTACGCGGTTGATATTACCAGGGAGGAATTCCTGACTAAAATTCTGGATTATACTCAGGAGCCTACAAATGTCAAATATCTTGGCAATAAGCCTGCCATTGTTGATTTTTGGGCTAGCTGGTGCGGGCCATGCCGCATAGCATCCCCCATACTCGAGGAGCTCGCAAAGGAGTATCACGGTAAAATTCTGGTTTACAAGGTTGATACCCAGAAGGAGCAGCAAATTTCAGCCGAGCTGGGCATCCAGAGCATCCCCACATTCATTTTCTTCCCAGTGGACGGCAAGCCCTTTGCTACTTCTGGAATTGCCAGCACCCCCGAGGATACCCGCAAAATGTTCGTCGAAATTATTGAAAAGGAACTCCTAGGAAACCGCTAGCCCCATAAGCATAGCTTAAATTGGGAATTACTTACTCTTGGCTACTTTTTACCTCAGCAGTCAGCTGCTTGAGGTAAATTCGCTTTGTTCGGAAGTTAATGGACGAGACGTAACGAACCAAAAAGTCGCACCCCAGCAAACCTGCAATATCCATTCCTGCAACTTTTGAGTAGAGGCTTCGCAGGGCGTCAAGGTCGGTAACCGCAGCCACAAAATCACTAAAAGTAAAGCCTCCTACTCCGATGTATGGAAAAATTGCAAGTTGGATGCTGATTTTATCCGTATTGAAACCAACAGCCAGCGTTTCATCAACTCCCTCAACCCGCAAGCCGCTATCAGAGGATATGTCTATAAGCGAGCGTGATGCTCCGGTGTCAACGATGAGGTGCACCGATTTACCACTCATGGAGGCTTCCACCACCATATGATAGCTGTCGGGCTCCAGCTCCACTATACGAAAGGGGATTGTTTGGCGCATTCAATAGCTTGTATGAAGAATAACTCCTGGTTAACTTCTCTATTCTGCTGCAAAGCTAGCAATCTTTTTATCATTTGGCTTTTCTCGTAATGGTCTGCTTTTGCTCCCCGAGATTTTGAAATCAAAAATTTAGCTAATTTCTATCAATTTTGAACCAATTACTCCCTATGATGTTCTTGTAATTACGCCTGAAAACCGTATTTTTGCCTATCCAAAAGATATGTTTAAACCACGTAAATTTTAATATAAACATTCATATTGGTTTTACGATTTAACAATCAAATAGACAGGCAGGTTGATAGGTCATTTTGCATTTAAAAAATAAGTTAAGTTGAAATACTCACATGGCGCTTTATGATTTTATAGCTTGAGCCGTATGCAATTGCTGGTAAGCTTGTCTAGGTTGAAAAAATAAACTCTTTAGCGATATACCAGAGCATGCAATATTAAAAGAATGAGCTAACCGCTTAGTATCAAGAGTAAAATTGCGCAAAGAGTTTTAAATCTTCATGCCGACCGGTATCTGCCTTGATGCATTTTGTAAAGCTAAGCGATAAATTAGCGTTGGAAGTATAGGACTTTCTAGTGGAGCAACCATAGTCTCTGACGTTGTGCAGAGTAAATGGGAGTTGTGCCAACAGGGCGGGAGTATTACAGAGTAATCAAAACCAAATAACTACTAATCAAGCATATAACTAAATTTTATTCTTATGAAAAATTCAAGAAAAGACCTTGTGCGAATAGGAGTTTTTTACGATGGAAACTACTTTTTGCATGTAAGCAACTACTACAACTACTTTCATCCAAGAAAAAAGAGGCTGAACATTGCCGGGTTGCACGAGTTTATAAGGAATTTGGTGGCTTCGGAGGAGGAAGCAGATCCTCGGAACTGCCAGGTGATAGAGGCCCATTTTTTTAGGGGCAGGATAAGCGCCCAGGAGGCAAGCCAACGGGGTAACCAGCTTTATAACGACCGGGTTTTCGACGATATTTTGATGTCCGAGGGCGTTGTAACCCACTACCTGCCAATTAGGCCACGGGGTGGACGCCGTGAGGATAAGGGTATAGATGTTTGGTTGGCACTCGAGGCCTTTGAGCAAACCTTCTACAAGCGTTTTAACGTTTTGGTGCTTATCACCTCCGATGGCGATTATGTTCCATTAATTCGTAAGGTAAACTCTTTGGGAACTAAGGTGATGGTGCTCTCTTGGGATTTTGACTACACCGATGACCAGGGTCGCGAGGTTACCACCCGGACCTCGCAGGAGCTTATTCGCGAGGTTACCTACCCGGTGGCCATGCACGAGCTGATAAACTCGGGGTTGAAAAGTAAGGACAGGTTAACCGAAAACCTCTTCACTGTTCAGGACTTTGGTCAAGCTAAACCAGTGGAAAAGCCCGTTAGCCCCGAAGAGATCAAACAAGCCAGAGTCCTTAGCCTGAATAGCGGCTACGGGTTTATCCAGTATCCTCCCAACAACCTTTTCTTCTACTACCTTGATGTGGTGGACGGCGATTTCGACGAGTTAATTGAGGGGGATATGGTGGAGTTCACCATCTCTAAGAACGACAGGGGCCAGGATGTGGCTAAGAATGTTCGCAAAATTCCTGAGTACAACGCCAATAAATGGTAGTTGGTGGCAAATTAAAATGGCTAGCGTAACGGGTTGGGCGAGAATTCGCTCAACCCTTTTAAGCTGAAATTGTTTTCCTGAGAATTTTATGGAGGGAAAAAACTACCGTATGTATGCCGGACCTAAACATCCAAATCAACAACGGTAATTCCTGCTCCGCCAAACTCCTCCTGTTCATCGGAGAAAGCCTTAACACCCGGTGTAGATTTAAGGTAATCGCGAATCACACTGCGGAGAATGCCGTTACCTTTCCCATGAAGTATTCTTACCCTTCCGAAGCCAAGCATTAAGGCATCGTCAACTAGATTTTGTACTGTTTCAAGAGCCTCATCAGCTCGTGCTCCACGGATGTCAATATCGGATTTGAAGTTGAGGCGGCGCTTGTAGGTATCGAAACCCATTCCAACCTGAGGCTGGGTTACAGCCTTGTTGGCATTCCTAAACTCCGCTGTTGATATCCTTTGCACCCTTTCTAGGTTTACCATGCTGATAAGGTTACCAACGGCAACCGATACATTTTGACCCGACAGGCCTACCACTTCTCCAAGTAGGTCGCTTCCGATAATTTTTACCCTATCGCCAATTGTCAATGGAGGGGATGCTACAGGTTCTGTTCTGCTGCTTGCTGCCGGTTCTTTTGCTTTTCTATGCAACGCCCTTTTTTCTTGTTTTTGTTTGATGCGCTCCATCTTTCGCTCTACCTCGTCGTTAAGGTTATGGGCAGCTTCGTCAACCTGCTGCTTAAACTGCTCTAGCTCCTGACGGGCTTTGCGGGTTTCCTCCTTTTGTGCATTCGATTCTTTAATAATCCTTATGGTGTTTTCAATTTTCCTATTGGTCTCAGCTAGCAGCTCCTGTGCATTTTTCTTTGCAGCAGCCAGAATCTCCTTACGCTGGCTGGCTAGCTCTTCGAGCTCCCTGGTCAGCTGTGCTTCTTCTGCTTCCGCTTTTTTGCTGGCCAAACGAATGTTTTCCCGTTTTTTCTCCCAGTACCGCTTATCGCGTGAGATTTCACGTAAATGTTTTTCAAAGGTAACATAGTCATCGCCTACCTTTGCCGTAGCCTCGTTTATAATGCTGTCCGGTAGGCCAATCTTTCGTGCAATTTCAAATGCGTAGCTGCTACCCGGTTTGCCAATTTCCAGCTTAAATAGGGGTTCTATACGGGAGCTGTCAAAAAGCATGGCGCCATTTACAATTCCACGAGTGCTGGCGGCAAAATGCTTCAGGTTGGAGTAGTGGGTGGTAATTACACCGTAGGTTCCGGTATTGGCAAAGCCCTGAAGGATTGCCTCGGCTATTGCTCCTCCTGCCGACGGCTCGGTGCCCGACCCAAACTCATCGATGAGAATGAGTGTTTCAGGTGTGGCATTTTTCAGGAAATACTTCATGTTTAGCAGGTGGGAGCTGTAGGTGCTGAGGTCGTTCTCCAGCGATTGCTCATCGCCAATATCTATGAAGATTTTGCGGTATAAGCCCATTTCTGAATTTTCCAATACGCAGGGCAGAAAACCGCACTGCAGCATGTACTGGAGTAGGCCAACGGTTTTGAGGCATACTGATTTACCGCCCGCATTTGGGCCGGAAATCAGAAGTATTCTCTCTTCGGATTTAAGTTCAATATCCAGCGGGACGATTTCCTTTCCTTCGCGTTTCAAGCTCAGCTGCAGTAGTGGGTGCTTGGCTTGTCGGAGGTAGGTGCCGGTGGTCTCCTTGATTATGGGCTTTGCACCCTGATACTCAATGGCAAATAGGGCTTTAGCTCTAATAAAATCAACCATTCCCATAAAATCGTATGCTCCAAGCAGCTCGGGAAGATAGGGGCGAATACTATCGGAGAACTCAACCAGTATTCGAACAACCTCGCGGCGTTCATCGTACTCCAGCTCCCTTATTTCGTTGTTCAGCTCTACCACCTCAACCGGTTCAATAAAAACCGTTTTGCCTGTTGATGATTCGTCGTGAACTATTCCCTTAAGCTTACGCTTATTAGCCGCTGCAACCGGAATAACCACCCTGCCCTCCCTAACCGAGGGTGAGGCGTCCTGTTCAATAATGCCCTGGTCGCGAGCTGATCTCAGAATGGTTTGCACCAGCTTTGAAACGGATGATTGTTTTGATGTTATAGCCGAGCGAATTTGGGCCAGCTGTGGAGAAGCGTTGTCTTTAATTCTTCCAAACTTGTCGAGTAGGGCGTTTATGCGCTCCACCACGGTGGGGTAATAGGCTACGTTTTTGGCCAGCTCCCAGATGGCGGGATACCTGTCGGTAAATTTTTTAAAGAAGCTAAGAAGCGCCCGAATGGTTTCCAGCGAGGTGCGAAGCTTTAGTAATTCCGACTCATCGAGCCATGCGCCCTGAGCCGCTATTTTCCTTAGCGATGGGGTTAAATCGTAGAAATGATCCACAGGGAAGCCTTCTTCCATCAGGCAGATGGATTTCATCTCATCAACCTGCGCCAGCCAGGTTGATATCAGGCTGTAGTCTGTTGAAAACTGAACAGATTCAACATGTTGCAAACCAATTGGGCAGAGGCAGCGCCCAGCCACCAGCTCCCTTACCCTGTCAAATCCCACTTTTTGCTCAAAGCTGTCGGGGTAAATGCCCTGCATTACATTATTTTCCTTTTATGTAGAGGTAAAAAACAAGGATTAAAAAACCAACTGTAACCTGCTGCAAAGTTACAAAAATGTTGCAGGCTTAAGGTCAATGGAAAAAGAATGGCCGGTGGGTAAACCGGCCATGAAGATGCAAGGACTGCTTAGTAGTTGTTTGCCTTTTCCTCGAAGTATGCCTGAGGATGCTGACACACCGGGCAGTTCTTGGGTGGCTTTTTCCCCTTATGAACGTACCCGCACTTCCGGCACACCCACTCAATTTCTTCGTCGCGTTCAAAAACTTTGTCTTTTTCAACCTTTTCGAGAAGCCTTTTGTAGCGCTTTTCGTGTTCCACTTCTACCTTTGCAACCATTTTGAAGGCTGTGGCAATTCTCGTAAAACCTTCCTTTTCGGCAATATCTGCAAAATGGGGGTAGAGCTCCGACCATTCCTCATGTTCACCCATGGCTGCTGCCTTAAGGTTTTCGGCGGTTGTTCCAATAACACCAGCAGGGTATGAGGCGGTAATCTCAACCATGCCCCCCTCAAGGAATCTGAAGAATTGCTTGGCGTGCTGCTCCTCTTGTAGGGCTGTAGTCATAAAAATTTCGGCTATCTGCTCAAAGCCTTCCTCCTTGGCAACCTTTGAGAAAAAGGTGTAACGGTTTTTTGCCTGCGATTCTCCTGCAAAGGCCTTCAGGAGATTTTTTTCGGTTTCGGTTCCCTTAACGCTCTTTTCCATTTTGCTTGACTTTTAGTTTTGTTATACTCCCAGCTAAGGTAGCAAAAATAGTTAACAGTCTTTTATGTAAAACTTTAACTTGTTGGAAAACCCTACCTTGATGCTACAAGACTTCCAATAATATTATTGATTCCATAAAACCTATGGCTTAAGTATAATTGTGTGAGTTGATTATTAATTTAAAAAATATCAAAAAAATACAATAAAAAATATCCCGTTGGGCTTTTTTTTACATTAAATTGCTCAAAAACAACCTAACCAATTTAAACCTATTGACTATGAAAAACATTGCACTTCAGGAAAAGGTGAACGCTTTTATGGCAAGCCTTACTGCAAAAAACCCCGGCGAAACGGAATTTCATCAGGCCGTTAGGGAAGTCGTTGAGAGCTTAATGCCTTTTATAGACGAGAATCCGATATACTCGGACGAAAAGATCTTGGAACGCATTACCGAACCCGAAAGGGTGATTATTTTTCGTGTACCCTGGATAGACGACAGGGGTAACCTTCAGATAAACCGAGGCTACAGAATAGAGATGAACAGTGCCATTGGCCCATACAAGGGGGGATTACGCTTTCACCCAACAGTCAACCTGAGTATTCTTAAATTTCTGGCATTCGAGCAGGTGTTTAAGAATAGCCTCACCTCACTACCCATGGGAGGAGGGAAGGGGGGATCTGACTTCGATCCCAAAGGAAAAAGCGATAAGGAGGTTATGCGCTTTTGCCAAAGCTTTATGACGGAACTTTACCGGCATATTGGGCCCAATACCGATGTTCCTGCCGGAGATATAGGAGTTGGGGGCCGGGAGATTGGATACCTGTTTGGGCAGTACAAACGTATAGTAAACGAGTTTACGGGTGTGCTTACAGGCAAGGGGTTGAAGTGGGGAGGGTCGTTAATTCGCCCCGAAGCGACCGGTTATGGCAACGTGTATTTTGCACAGGAGATGCTGAAAACTCGCGGCCAAAGCATTGAGGGTAAAATTGTTACGGTTTCAGGTTCGGGCAATGTGGCTCAATTTACAGTTGAGAAGGCAGTTGAACTAGGAGGGAAAGTGGTAACCCTTTCCGATTCCGATGGATTCATCTATGATTCAGAAGGCATTAACACTGAAAAGTTGGCGTATGTAAAATGGCTTAAAAACGATAAGAGGGGGCGTATCAAGGAGTATGCTGACAAGTATAAATGCGAGTACTACCCCGCCGAACGTCCATGGAGTATAAAGTGCGACATTGCACTACCCTCCGCAACCCAGAACGAAATTAATGGGGAAGAGGCAAAAACGCTGGTTCGAAATGGCTGTATGTGTGTTTCGGAGGGTGCAAATATGCCTTCGACACCCGAGGCTATAGAGGTTTTCCTGAATGCCAAAATTCTTTTTGGCCCTGGCAAAGCTGCCAATGCTGGTGGAGTAGCTACTTCAGGACTCGAAATGTCACAAAATGCACTTCGCCTTTCATGGACCCGTGAAGAGGTTGACAACCGCCTCCGCCTTATCATGTCCAACATTCACGAGACCTGTATGAAATACGGTAAAGCAGATGATGGTTTTATTAACTATGTGAATGGCGCCAATATTGGCGGATTTGTGAAGGTAGCCGATTCTATGATAGCCCAAGGTGCTGTGTAGAAAGTTTTTCACCCATTTGGTTAAAATCGCATCTTTTGGCGATAGCGTGCCTAAACTTGATATTCAGGAGAGTGGGGTTAATCTTTCTTTACCATTTTGATGCAACTTGCTAGCTTATGTCATATTCCTTTTCAAAATTACCACTTACATTTGGCAGAAAAATGCACTCATCAAATTTTTAAACCCGAAGTGCCAACTTGTAATTATTCTTTATTTATGGAGATAGTTAAGTTGAGCAGATCATTTAGTTGATCTTCCTACGGTTGCTAATGGTTAGGAAAACAGATAAATGATGGGTGGCAGGTTGCAAAAGCAATGTGTTAACGGGAGTAATATGAAACATGAAGCTTAATGCGAACATTATGTCCCGTTAAATTCTTTTAAAATACAGTAAATAGATGATGTTTGTAGAGACCGACATTAAATTTTACAAGATATGAATGTAGGAATTCCTAAAGAATTACTTCAACATGAGCTAAGGGTTGCCGCTACTCCCAAAACCGTGGTTAGATTGAAAAAGCAGGGTTTTGAGGTGTTAGTAGAGTCCGGATGTGGTGTCCGGGCCAAGTTCTCGGACGAGGAGTATGTAGCGACGGGTGCTGAGGTTGTCTCTTCGGCTCAAGAGTTGTACTCATCCTCGGATATAATACTAAAGGTTCAACCGCCTACCGAAGCCGAGGTTGGTTTGATGAAGCGTGGCACATTGCTATTAAGCTACCTGTTTCCCGCTCAAAATTTGCCCCTACTGGGCAAGCTTGCCGAGGCAGGTATTAATGCTATAGCCATGGATGCCATCCCTAGAATTTCGAGGGCACAGAAAATGGATGTGCTATCGTCTATGGCCAACATTTCGGGATACAGAGCTGTAGTTGAAGCCGCTAACTATTTTGGACGGTTTTTAAACGGCCAGATTACCGCTGCAGGGAAGGTTGAGCCTGCCAAAGTGCTGGTTATCGGAACTGGAGTTGCAGGCCTGGCAGCTATTGGCACGGCAAAATCGCTTGGAGCAATTGTTAGGGCATTCGATACGCGTAAGGAGGCCAGAGAGCAAATTCAGTCCATGGGAGCACAATTCATAACGGTTGAGATTGACGAGGATGGCTCCACTGCTTCGGGCTATAGCAAGGAGATGAGCCAGGCTTATATTGATGCCGAAATGGCGCTGTTTAAGAGGCAAGCTGCTGAAGTTGATATCATCATCACTACTGCGCAAATACCAGGGAAGGCCGCTCCAAAGCTGCTGCTTGAGGAACATGTTATGGCTATGAAGCCGGGCTCGGTTATTATTGATCTGGCGGCTCCTACAGGTGGTAACTGCGTGCTAACCAAAAAGGATGAGGTTTACACAACTCCAAACGGTGTGGTGATTGCCGGAAGGGTTGATACCCTTCCCACCCAGGCCAGCTTCCTATATGGCAACAACCTGTGTAACCTGCTCGACGATATGGGAAAAGCGGAAAATTTCAGGATAGACATGAACGACGACGTCATCAAGCGGGCAATGGTTACTTACAATGGCAAGGTAAACTGGCCTCCTGAGCCGCTGGCGGTTAGCGCACAAGCCAAAAAGACCGAAGCTGGTAAGCCTTCCCCTGAGGAGGAAGCTGCCAAAAAGGCCGGAAAAGTTAAAAAAGCGCTGATTTCCAACGTCATTTGGCTTGCCGTTGTCGGAGCCTTATTATTCCTCCTGGGAAAAGTTGCACCTGCTGATTTCATGGGGCATATCACCGCTTTTGTTCTGGCTGTTTTTGTTGGCTGGAATGTTATATGGAACGTTACCCATGCCCTGCATACCCCGTTGATGTCGGTTACCAACGCCATTAGTGGTATCATTATCATAGGCGGTTTGCTGCAAATACAGAACGATTTTTCTGACCCTAGAACCATTATGGCATTCATAGCCATACTGATTGCCTTCATCAACATTGTTGGCGGTTTTACGGTTACCTATAGGATGTTGAAAATGTTTAAAAAGTAAACGGAGTATGATTTCAACCAATATTCAAATAGCAGCCTACCTTTTCGCCTCAATTCTTTTCATTCTAAGCTTGTCGGGGTTATCGTCACAGGAATCGGCCAAAAAGGGTGTAATTTATGGCATTGTGGGCATGGCAATTGCCCTGTGTGCCACCCTGTTCGGCGGTAATATTCAAGGCTACGTTTACATTATTGTTGCCATGGTAGTTGCTTCGGTTATTGGCGTTATTGTTGCCCGCAAGGTGCAGATGACGGCCATGCCCCAGCTGATTGCCCTTTTGCATAGTTTTGTTGGACTAGCTGCCGTTCTGGTGGGTTTTAGCTCATTCATAGACCCCAAAACCGTTAGCATGGCTGGCGCCGAGAGGGCTATCCACATGGTGGAAATTTTTGTGGGAATATTTATCGGGGCCATCACCTTCACCGGTTCAATTATTGCCTGGGGGAAGTTAACGGAAAATATTACCAGTAAACCTCTTGTATTTAAAGGAAAGGATGTGGTTAATGTAGTTCTTTTGTTGGCTTCAGTAGTCTTGGGCGTTATGTTTGTTGGCCAGGGTGGCACTCATGGTATGCCGTTCCTTATTGCCATGACCGTTATTGCAGCATTTTTTGGAGTAATGCTGGTTATGGCAATTGGAGGTGCTGACATGCCGGTAGTAATTTCTATGCTCAACTCGCTTTCGGGATGGACCGCTGCTGCTTCGGGTTTTATGCTGGGCAACGATTTGCTGATAGTTACAGGGGCGCTGGTGGGCAGCTCGGGGGCTATCCTTTCCATTATCATGTGCAGGGCCATGAACAGGTCGTTTTTTGCGGTTATTTCCGGAGGCTTTGGCCAGGAGGTAAAAACCGGTAGAAAGCTGGAGGGTAAGGTTAACTCGATGACGCACGATGAGGCGGCAGAGTGGCTAAAAGAGGCTCAATCTGTTGTAATTGTTCCCGGATACGGCATGGCTGTGGCAAAGGCACAATATCCTATACACGACATGGTGGAAAAACTTCGAAGTCAGGGCAAATCGGTTAAATTTGGCATTCACCCGGTTGCCGGAAGGCTTCCGGGTCACATGAACGTTCTTCTTGCCGAGGCCAACGTGCCCTACGATATCGTGCTGGAGATGGACGAGGTTAACCCGGAACTTCCCGAAACAGATGTAGCCATGGTGGTTGGAGCTAACGATACGGTGAACCCCGGAGCGCAGGAAGACCCATCAAGCCCGATTTACGGAATGCCCGTGGTGGAGGTTTGGAAAGCCAAAAGAGTGATTGTTATGAAGCGTTCCATGGCTGTTGGGTATGCCGGGGTGGAAAACCCACTTTTCTACAAGGAAAACGTGAGCATGCTTTACGGCGATGCAAAGGATAGCGTTGATAAAATCAATGCAAAACTTGGCTAGTTCGGACCAGCAAGTAAAAATCCCGGGAAACCGGGATTTTTTGTATCTATTTTGCAGATGTGAGAAGGATAAAGAATTCAAAATTCAAAGACCTGTCCGCCTACCGGCGGAACTTGTCAGGCTCCTGACGGA
>ERZ795031.909-NODE-909-length-33713-cov-5.204439_pt1 | contig 33713 bp, 25 predicted proteins | sample MGYA00375123_ERZ795031 | MGnify/ENA primary metagenome ERZ795031 (study PRJEB30166, sample SAMN05720159) | activated sludge metagenome | isolation source: anaerobic digester from wastewater treatment plant | place: USA | collected 2015-04-21 ...
TCTTCGTCCATTTCTTACGAAAATCTTTATAAGTCTGCAAAGGTAATAAATTAAAATCAATTAAGTAGTTGAGTTATGTTATCCATTAAAGATTAGCCTGATATACAAGGTGCAACTTTCCTTTTGGTGTATCTGTTATAGATTATAGGAACAAATAGTCTAAAATCGAACAAAATATCGATAAAAGGAAAAAAATAATTTTTATGACTATATGACTATCTGATATAGAGAAATTAAAAGGCAAACTAAAAACGTGCTTATTATCACAAAATTGATAATAAGCACGTTTTTAGGCAGATACATTTTTTGTATAATGAATAAATAAGTTAAGGATGTCTGTATTTTTCCCTGTACTCTCTTCTGAGAAGTTTTGATGCCTCGGGATTACCGATTATCTCATTCTTTTTCTGATCCCATCTGACAGTTGTTCCGGTATAATATGAAATCATTGCCAACTGAACAGTTGCTGTTGATTTAAATGCATCTTCAGGTTTGCTTTCAAGAATATTTTTATCCCTGTTTTTTACTGCGGTAATGAAGTTTGCAACATGGTTATCCTGCATTGCTGCTGATGATAATGTTATATCTTCTCTCTTAGCCCCTTTCCCAACACCAAATACCGATAATTTTCCATCCTGGCCAACGATAGTACCCTTATCACCATAAAAGAAAACTCCTGTCTTGAATTCTGTCGTTACGTCTCCGTTGCCCCACATGCGGTGCTGCCATAAAACAGGAACCTTACTGAAGGCCATTTTGGCAAAAAGGGTATCAGGAGTTGTTATCTGATCTTTCAGAACGTATAAGCCTCCTGATGAAATGAATTCATCAGGCATATCAAGTCCCATTGTTTTTCTTACCAGATCGATGTAATGTATACCCCAATCTACCAAATGCCCGTTTCCATATTCTTTCTCAAGACGCCAGTTATAGTGACCAATGCTTGGTCTGTATGGCAGTTTGGGTGCAGGTCCGCACCACTCTTCCCAGTCTAAGGCAGCAGGTGGATCCTGAATCTTCGTATCCTGGGTTCCCGGATCGTAATGGATCTGGGCAACAACCTGATGAACATCCCCTATCCTTCCCGATTCAATCAGTTCCTTGGCTCTTTTGAATGCATCGCTCTGACGACGCTGGAAACCGATCTGGACTATATTGTCAGCTTTCTCATAAGCTTTAAGCATTGCCAGTCCTTCCGCTATATCATACGAAAGAGGCTTTTCAGAATAAATACTGAGTCCTTTTTCGCAGGCTGCGATGAACTGCAAAGCGTGCCAGTGAGGCGGAGAAGCTATGAATACAGCTTCCAGACCTTTCATATCAAGAAGATCATTATAGTATTTGAATGTTTTCGGTCTGGCAGGCTGTAGTTTAGCTATCTCATCTGCATTTGTATTCAAACGATCCGAATCCACATCACAAATGCCTATTACTTCTATGTTACCGGTCTTAAATGCGGCATTTATATCAACCATCCCGTACCATCCCGCTCCTATCAGGCCTACCTTTATTTTTCGGTCCTGCTGCAATGACGGGATGTAAAGGGAAGAAGCCAGGGCTACCGAGCCCAGTGATGTCATCTCTAAGAATTTTCTTCTTTTCATATTAATTAGTTTTAAGATATTTCACGAAAAGTATAAGTTGCCATTGTCGGTGAACTGTCTGACACTTGTTAAACATGCAACTAAGTTAACTTTTTTTACTCACAACGACGGCTGCAATAAATATATATTTCTGTTGACTGACACAAGACCCTTTTTACATAATGACTAAAATACCGGCATTCATATATGGAGGGAAATAGTGTCAAATCCAGGATAAATCAGACTTTGACATAGCGAGTAATTTCCAGGAAGCCTATGGCGCACGTATCTTCAAACATGCAGCACTTGCATATAAAGGCAAAGTTGCCCTATGGTATGGAACAAGATATGATGATGCAGAAATCCTTAGTCAGGCCGTGGCACCTTTAAAAACAGTTGTCAATTCAAATCTTTACGGTCTTGTTGAAGATATGTTCACCATCTCGCGTAAAGCAGCAGATTTCAGCAAAGAATATGTGTTCGAACATAATTCAGCTGATAATAACGGATATTCTAGAAATCAGTCAGACCTGAGACAGACATGGATGAACCTTCGCCCTGAAAACATGGCAATTCCTGATGATATATATATGTTGGGCTGGGGTTGGTGTGCAGTTTCCGGAGAATTCGGGGAATTCCTCGAAGCTCAGGAAGGGAGTATCGAAAAACCTCGTTTCAAATCAACTATTCATACCTATGAGCAGATACTTGCCAAGGAATATACTTTGTCAGCAGTTCCCCCGGTATTTCAACAAGGATAGCTCATAATCAGGGTTATTTCCGTTACAGAAATATTTTATTCAAGGAAGATTTATACACGGATATAACAGGCTGGTGGCAGTATTCTGCAGCAAATTACCATTATATGAGATATGCAGAAGTGTTATTAATGTACGCAGAAGCTAAGTTCCTTGTTGATGATGATGCAGATGGTACAGGTTTGGCAGCTCTGAATCAGGTCCGCGAAAGGGCAGAGCTTGATCCTCTTGCTTCCATGACTTATCAGGACATTAAAGATGAACGTCGTACCGAGTTGTGGGGCGAACATGAACGCTTCTTTGACCTTGTACGATGGGGAGATGCAGCAGAAGCTCTGAAAGATAAAGGAAAGACCTGGTATACATTCTGGGGATATAAAGAAGGCACAACCGAATGGGATATTCGTACACGTGAGGGTACTGGCAGCGGCTGGGACACAAGAGGAAAATATGAAGTTTTCCCATTCCCTTATCAGCAGTTGTCTGCTAATCCGAATCTTGTCCAGAATGAATACTGGTAACAGATACCTTTATATTTTTAAGATTTTTTAACAAAGAACGCTGTCGCCAACCCCGGCAGCGTTTTTTTATATTGAAATAATTGACATTTGAATAATACCGCTGCAAAGGATAGACAAAAAAAGGTTTCAATAAATTGATACCCGATTATGACCTCCCAAAAGCTTTTTTAATATTGATTAAAGTTTTTTATTTTTGATCTGAGATTGTCAGTAATCTCAGATCAATGAAAATTTGTGAAAGAATATACAGATAATGAAATAATTGAATGTCTGCGTGAAAGGAAAAGTTACGTAGTTCATTATCTTTCTGTGAGATATATGCCGATGATCCGTCTTATGGTCACACGTGCAGGAGGATCTTCAGAGGATGCAAAAGATATATTCCAGGAAGGTCTTATGATAATCCTTGAAAAATTAGATTCCAGGGAATTCTCACTTACATGCAAGTTTATGACCTTTCTGTATTGCGTATGCGAAAAGCTCTGGAAAGCAACAATGGCTAAAAAACAAGCAGCAGCAAATTATCTGAGCAATATGACTGTTTACAAAAATGACAATGCAGGTGATTTTACAGATCGCATTGATGATGAGGTTTATAAAAAGATTTTTGCAGATGTATTCAGTTCACTGGATCCTGTCAGCCGTAAGGTACTGAAGATGCACTGCCAGAATAAAACTCATCAGGAGATCGCTAATGAACTTGGATATACCTACGGGTATATCCGTAAGAAGAAATACAGAGCTCAGATCAAGATGGCTGAAAAAGTGAAACAAATAATGAAAGAGAAGATTACCTGATCAAGTAATGACAAAATGAAAAAGCAGGATAATTATTCAGACGACCTCATCATTGCTTTAAAAGATATTGAAGCTGTAAAGAATGATCCGTTATATTCTGAAACAGATAAGCTGGCATTTCAGTTAGTCTCCGATTTCAAAAACAAGAATTCAGTTAATAGCCTGAATGAAAGCTTCATACGCGAAAATCTATGGGATTCTGACGCTTCTGATAGTTCTGCGATAAAGCAGGTTAAAAAGAACAATCCATGCAGATATCTGGCAATTGCTGCAACAGTTTTAGGAGTTGTCTTTCTTATAAGATCCTTTATTCCTTCAACTCCTGACAAGCTGTATAACAAATTCTATGAACCGTTTAACCTGGTATCGGATGTTGTCAGGAGTCCCGGGAATACCGAAATTACCATAAACCTTGAAACAGCTATAAGTAATTATAATGAAGGCAGATACAATGAAGCCCTTGAAGGTTTTGCAAGTATTGAAATGACTGAGGGTAAAGAGGATAACATTGTTTTTTATCAGGGTATTGCATGTCTCGCTGCTGAAGATTATTTAAAAGCTTCCTCCCTGCTTAGCAAGGCTATGGTTTCTGATAGCGATTTCATAATTGAAGCTAAATGGTATCTGGCTTTATCATACCTTAAAACAGGAGATATAATAAAAGCTGAAGAATGTTTTAAGGATCTGGCACAGTCATCCGCTTACTATAAAGAGTCTTCTGAACGGATCCTACGCCGCCTGAAATAATAAAAAATAATAATTGCCACAACAACAATGATTGCAGGAACCGGATATAACAATTTATTCCTGCCGGCATTAACAGGATCATTATTCCCCATTACCTTATACGCTGCCCAGTAGTAAGGATCTTTAAGTGAGGGAGGGTTTTTCCTCAGGAATTCAAGCTTTGCCAGGCGCATAGCTTCATCCTTTTGTCTGCCTTTTGCCAGATAGTAATAAAAGTTTTCCATTATTTCTGCACTTACTTCATCATTAATTTCCCATGAAGTCATTATTAACGATGAAGCTCCGGCAAGAAAAAAACTCAGGGCAAGACTCTTCAAACCCTCACTTTGGTACAGTTTACCTGTACCGGAATTACAGGAACTAAGTACGATCATCGGTGAAACAATTTTCAACAGGCTAACCTCATAATTATAAAGCTTCCCGTCATTCAGGGTATCATTGCCTGTTTCAAATAGAAGGTAAGAGTAATTTGAATTCAGAGTATCTGAGAAAGAATGCATTGCAAGATGAAAGATCCCGGGAGAACCAAGCAATGATCTGAAATTTGTCTCTGTAGCTGAGTGTCCGGTAAACCTGCGCCCCCTGAACCATCTGTAAATTGCATCAATTTCCTTATTAGCACCTGATAAGCGGACAATATCAGTGATAGCACCATTTATTTCATTGTAATCAGGAGCAAAGGCATATACTTTTCTGCCGGGAAGAGTCTTGTTGAATACAAGGGATGCGGAAGGACCATATGATATTATAAACCTGTTTATAAGATATGGCAGTCCATCAAAGGAGTTTATAGAGTCAGAAGGGAGAGATTCAATTAAAGCATCAAAGGGCAGCCATGAGATCTCATCATCCGGGATAATTATAAGATGACTGGTGTTAAGGTTTTTAATAAGCGGGTTAACAAGTGTATTATACATGTAATTAAGGGCAGATGCATATTTATTCAAAACATGGCTGCGCCTGTTTTCATTATTCCTGATACGGCTTCCATTGCGGATTATTTCTGCATTTAATGAAAAAAGGGAATCGGGATGAGATTCATGAAATAAAAGTGAATCTCGTGTAATGATGAATGTGAAAAGCTTTCTTGTTCCGTTTATATACTTCGGAGACAGAATAAAATCTATTATCGTTTCATCTTTTTTTAACTTTTTCATTACCTGGACCACAGATAAAGGTTTTGTTTTCTTAAGCAGATTGTAGTATTGAGGATATGACATCCGGAGTTCAACTGAAAGTTCCTCAAGCTCCCTGTTCATTGCAAAGATTTCATCTTTCCAAAAGCTGATTTTTGCTGTATCTGGTTTTGGGCTTTGGAATTCATTAAAAATAAGCTTGTTATAAGAACCGAGTGCAAGTTTCAGATCGTTCTTCCTTCTGCTAAGAGAATCAGGTATAAGCTCTGAGAATAAAAGCTCGTTTTCGATTATCTCTTCACGCAGCAATGAGGCTTTTGTATCCTGTAAGATGTCATACATTTTTCTTACAAGAGATGTCTCACCTGTAAGTCTTAGTTCACTGTTGATGATATCAATAGCGCTTATATAAGTCTCTTTTTCATTTTCTGCCAGATAGATACGGTCTTCATCCGAGAGGTATTCGTCTTTAATTTGGCTAAGAACATTCAGGGCAATTCCGATAGTTTCATTTGCTGCTTTGCTGTATTTTACTGCAGATAGTTCATTTTTCTCTTGCTGAGATAATTCCTGCAGTGCAAGAGCTTTGGATTTAAGGTTGTCAAGAAGTCTTATTGAAAACAATGATGTATCTCCCGAAGGATTCGAAAAAATATCTGTTTCATTAAAGTTATCAACTATTGAGATAAGGGCTTTCTGATAATAATCTAGAGCTTTACGGTACTCAGACAATTCTGAAAAATGATCACCAATATACTTATACACTAACGAAACCTGAGGGTTTTTTGCTCCATAGTTGCTGATACTGATTGAAAGAGCCATTTCGAGCATTTCAAATGCTTCATTTTTTCTTCCGTCAAATCCGAGAAGCTGAGCATAGTTGTAATAAGCCTCCGACAATCTGAAATGCTGATCTGTATATCTTTCTTTCAATATACTTATGCATTTAGTATAATATTTTTCTGCATTTTCTAACTCATTCAGGTTCTTAAAGACCTGAGCAATATTAAGATATACTGTTGCCAGGGATTGTAAGTTATGCTTCTCAATAAGCCTCTCACTCTTTTGAAATAACTCCAGTGCCTGCTTGTAATCTCTTCTGTTTGTAAGCTGTCTTCCATAGTTTAAATAAGCCAGCGACAGGCTTGATATCACGCTTTTATCATCTGTAGTGAGCAGTTTATCGTAGATCCTTATCCCTTTTTCAAAGTATTCTGAGGCATTGGCATATTGCTTTTTAATACTGAATATTATGGCCTTGTTTATATAAATATCCCCAAGGGATTGTGAAATATCTTCATTGATCAGCAATTCTGCCATATTATAATAATCCAGGGATCGGTTATATCGGCCCAGCAGGAAGTTTACAGCGCCAAGATTATTTAATACAGGGATCCTAAAATTCAGGGGTAATGAATCACCCGATTCAAGAGATAAAAGCAGTGATCTCTCTGCATTCATCAGGTCGCCGGAATTGTATGATCTCAGAAAATTCCGGAAAGAAGCATCGTAATCTTCCTCCTGTGAAATTACCGGCGCATGACTTGAATAAATGATTATAACTGCCAGAATAACAAACCTTTTCAACTTTTCAGCGCAAATGCTATGTTCCTAAATGAAAGGCTGAAAGTAGTTAAAACTATCATTTTAAAAAAATGAAAAGCAACACCGGATTAATCGGAAAACAATACTCAATGAAAAAGAAAAGTGATTGACCTCTAATATTGTTATATCCCAAGGAATTTAAAATATTTGAATATCACGGTTTCTTTGGTGGGAGTATAATTATTGGTTCAAAACCAGCTTCTCCGTCACCACCACGGACATGGCTCATTATTTTTATATCAAGTATTTCAATTCCATTAACGCCAGACATAATTTCGTTAAGATTTTTCTTTGAGTGATTCTTCTTTGTATTCATAGCTTTTTAAATTTGGTTTATATAGATATATTTTGATGCAAGCATTATTGTTACCCATAAAAAGGGATTATTTTTCAAAATAATTTTTGCTGATCAATTATGTATTTGAATTACAGATCTTTAGATATAGGAGAGTTTTATAAAGCAGAAATGTTTTTTTACTCTGTCTGAAAAAAAAGAAAAATATTTAAAAAAAAATGGGTTTAAAAGGTAACAAATGAAGGTTGAAACGAATATAACCTATAGACAGGACATCAATCAAAGAGATATAATCTGACTTAGTATCGTCGTCTGGAAAGCATATATTTAATTTTTAGCATTATGGAAAAGATGTTTTTCATTACTAGAAAAGAAATGCTTAAGGGGTATCATATAGTTCACACTGAAAACTGTCCATTTATGACTGACAGAACAGATCTGATCTTCCTTGGAACTTTCAGATCTGTTTGTGAGGCACTTCTAAAGGGAATGAATCTCTTCAGCAAGGTTGAAGAATGTCCCTTTTGTTCAGGGTATCATCGAAATAGTGTTTGTTTTTCAGTAAGGCATAATAAAAGAAAGTCACTTGTACCGCCTACATCTGAATGTGACAATTATGATTTTATGATATGCTGCAAAAATTGATCCGACCAATTTGATATCACGGATCTATTTAATCCGGAGTTTATAACACCCTTTAGCATATTTTACCTGTGATCAGGTAATTATAATAATACCAAATAAAAGAAATAAAATAAGCCAGAGTATTATCTTGAATGTGTAATCCGTATTATCGTCCTGCTCTTCCATTAAAATTAAAAATATTGTAAGTCATAAAGGTAGTCTTATTTATGCGAATTTAAATTTTTCTCTGATTCTCTCCTGCAAAACTCATTTGTACAATTTCAGGCAAATCTATTAACAGGATTATTACTTTATAATAATTATGAGTATTTTTAGTTTTATTTTCAGGGGCTAAAAATGCCTAAATTAATACCTTCAATTTATGAAAAGAATAATAATTATAATCGCTTCTTTGATAATCATAGGTGTAATTGGTTATACTGTTTTTAAATTATTTTCATATCATGAATCATCCGGATCAGAAGATCCAACAACACTTAATCCGGTTGATCTGTCAGATAACCAGCTCATAAGTGAATGGCGGGAGGAAGACCGGACAGGCAGCTCATCTGAAACGGGACTACTGGAATCCTGGCCTGCGGGAGGCCCTCAGTTGATTTGGTTAAACTCTAAGCTGCCAAAAGGCAATTCTTCTGTTTCATTCGGCAACAATACAATCTATCTTACAGGTAATGACTACACTAATGATATCCTGATTGCTCTCGATGAATATGGGAAGATCAAATGGCAAACTCCCTACGGACGTATATGGAAGGAATCCAATCCTGAAAGTCGTTGCACTCCGACAGTTGAGGGCGATAAAGTGTATGTATCAAGCGGATTCGGCGATCTGGCATGTATCAATGGGATCAATGGTCAGATAATATGGTCTGTTAAAGCCAGTGAGATTTATAAAGGCACATACGGATCATGGGGCATTGCTGAATCACTTCTGATTGATGGCGATAAACTTTATTATACCCCTGGAGGACCGGAGACAACAACAATAGCACTTAATAAGAATTCAGGTGAACTGATCTGGAAAACAGAAAGTCTAGGTGTCCCTCCATCCTACACCTCTCCTATCCTTGTTGATTACAATGACTATAAACTCCTCATAAATATCACACCAAGGTATGTATTCGGTGTTGACGTTTCGGAAGGTAAAATCCTTTGGAAAATAGATCATCTTGAAGTATTGGGAAGCAAAGAGACAGGCACTAGCCAGATATTATGTGTGACTCCATTGTTTTTTAATGATAAGGTTTTCATTACAGGTGGTTACGATCATGGTAGTTTTCTTATTAATCTGACTGAAAATGGCAGACAAGCTTCTGTGGAATGGACTGAAAAGAATCTTGATGTACATCATGGAGGAGTTGTTCTTGTTGATGGTTATATTTACGGAGCAAACTGGATCAATAATAATACAGGCAACTGGTGTTGTATTGATGCGAAAACCGGCAAAAAGATGTATGAAGAAACATGGAAAGGCAAAGGATCTGTAATTTCAGCTGATGGATTGCTTTATGTATATGAAGAAAGGACAGGATTTGCAGGTCTTGTAAAACCAAACCCTGAAAAATTTGAACTTATAAGCAGTTTTAGGGTAAGACAAGGATCGGGGCCATACTGGGCTCACCCGGTGATAAAAAATGGAGTCCTGTACCTCAGGCATGGGGAAGCATTGATGGCTTATAACATTAAGAAATAATTATCCCGGCAAAGCAAGGATGAGTCCCGGCAGAATAAATAACCATATTATAACAGGTCTTGCAGTTGTTATTTCAATAGTATCACTGGCATGGTGGTTTTCAGGTGAACATTCTCCTGCTAAAATTGAAATCAGGAAAGCAGGTATGGATAACAGGCCCAAGACAGAACCCAAGCCAGAAACTGTTATTGTCGGCGAATTTTTCAGTAATATGAATCTTCTTGATGAAGTCATTCCGGGGAGTTGGCCCAGATTCCGGGGAGCTTATTTTGACAATAAAAATCATGATACTATTCCTCTTTCAGAATCATGGGACACAGAAGGACCTCCCGTAAGGTGGAAAATTTCTCTTGGTGAAGGGTACGCAGGCCCTGCTGTATTAAATGGCAGAGTATATGTCATTGACTATAATGAGAGGATCAAAGCTGATATGCTGAGATGTTTCTCATTAAAGACCGGAGCGGAACTCTGGAGAAGATGGTATTATGTAGATATTAAGCGTAACCACGGGTACTCTAGAACTGTTCCGGCAGTAACGGACAAATATCTTGTATCTGTTGGTCCCCGGTCGCATGTTATGTGCGTTAACCCTGTAAGCGGAGATCTTATCTGGACCCTTGACATGGAAAAAGAATTCGGCATACCGGGAAGCGCGAAGGGGAAAATCACTCCTGAGTGGTATACAGGTCAATGTCCTCTTATTGATGACGATGTTGCAGTACTTGCTCCCGGAGGAAAGGCACTGATGATAGGCATTGACTGTGCCACGGGAAAGGAAGTATGGAGGACACCTAATCCGGATACTCTCAGAATGTCGCACGGATCAATAATGCCAATGACAATTCATGGGAAAAGAATGTATGTGTATAATGCCATTGGCGGAGTATGCGGGGTTTCTGCAGAGGACAGTGACAAAGGCAGATTGTTGTGGCTTACAAAACAATGGAATCCGGCAACTACTGCAGCCTCTCCCCTGTATCTGGAAAATAATGAGATAGCTGTTTTCGGGAGTTATGGAGCTGGAGGTGCGAGATTGAAAATTGATTATGACGGGTCAGTATTCTCAGCAAGCGTTGTAGAAATGCATAAAGCAATGGAAGGAGCTTCGAGCGACCAACATACGCCAATAATAACAGGAGACCTCCTATGGACAATTATGCCGGAAAACGCAGGGGAATTCAAAAAACAGCTTGTGTGCTACAATATTTCCGACCTTAGGACCCCATTATGGACAAGCGGCAAGGAAAAGCGTTTTGGAAGAGGCCTGGGGCCCTTTATCGTAAGTAATAACAAGATGTTCCTTCTTGATGATGATGCCAATCTTTATATTTTTGAGCTGGGATCTTCAGGAGCAACTCTTCTTTCTCAATATAAGATCCTTGATGGAATAGAGGCATGGGGACCAATGGCCCTTGCAGGTAATTACCTTATAATGAGGGACTCTAAGAACATGGTTTCTTTATTTATAGGTGAACAGGAAGAATCATGAATGATAAAAAATTCCTTGCTTTAGCCTCTCTTTTAATAATCCTGGCATTCATCGGGTATATAATATTCGACACTGTCAGAAACGAGAGAAAGCCGCATGAAATTAAGGCTGACATTGTTCAGCCCGGACCTGCAGACAAATGGCAGATCGCTCAGACTATTGAATGTCTGAAAGGATTAAAGGCAGTTGCTGTTTCTCCGGAAGAAATTATTTATGCGGGAGGTGAATCATATATTGTAAGTTATAATAGTAACCTGAACAAAATATGGCAGATTGAAATGCCTGAAAGAATTTCTGCCCTTGCAGTTAACGGCGATACTCTGTTTGCAGCATCTGAGGAACTCATTTATCTTTTAAGTCCTGACGGCAAAATTATAAATGACTGGGGACCTTATGAGACAAAATGCCTGATTACATCATTGTCAGCCAACAAAGACTTTCTTGCTGTTGCTGATGCCGTCAATAAAATTGTCTTCGTGATCAAGAAAGATGGCGAGGTATTTTCGATGATAGGACATTCTGAAGAAAAATTGCTGATACCCAGTCCTTATTTTGATGTCTGCCTGACTGATGACAATAAACTCTATCTTGCTCATACAGGCAAGCATCGAATTGAGCAATGGGGAGTTGACGGTCAGTTCATTTCATCATTCGGAGAATTCGGATCCGATCCTGGAAAATTCTGTGGCTGCTGTAACCCTGCACATTTTACAATAAGCCCGGGAGGTTTTATAACTGCTGAAAAAGGAATTAACAGGATTAAAGTATCAGGGCTATCTGGTGAATTTATTGAATTCGTTTCGTCCGTAAATGGATTTATGGCTTCAGCACCCCTTGACATAGCATCATCAGGTGAAGATAAGATCTATGGAGCCAATCCTTCCAATTCGAAATTATATGTTTTTATGAGAAAATGACAGATACAAAAAGCTTTAAAACAGATATTTCAAGAAACAATTTCTTAAAGAAAATTGGCAGACTGCTTCTTTTGTCAGTTCTTGCGGCAATGGCATTGATTCTTGGCAACCGTATTACCTCTGTCAATAACTGCGATAGTTGTCCGGGAAGAGGTCTGTGTAAAGGCGAAAATGATTGCAGTAATTATTTATCTGGCAAATGATGAAAGAAAAGAATAATATATATGAAACGAGGCGACGTTTTGTAAAAAAATTCGGGAAATTACTTGCAATACTACCTGTTGCAGGTCTCCCGATAGTGCTTTTGAAGAAGACATCTGCAAAAGGCTATGTATGGCAGATTGATCCCTACAAGTGCATCGCTTGCGGACTCTGCAAAACAAGCTGTATCCTTACTCCTTCCGCTTCAAAATGTGTGCGTGAGTATGCTCTTTGCGGCTATTGTGATCTGTGCGGTGGCTACCTTAAGGAGGGAGCTAAATCAATAGGTACAGGCGCTGAACTGCAAATGTGTCCTACTGGTGCAATAACAAGAAAATTTGTGGAAGAACCTTTTTTTGAATATACTGTTGATGAAGATCTATGCGATGGTTGTGCCAAATGTGTAAAGGGATGCAAGGATTTTGGGAACGGTTCACTTTATATGCAGATAAAGCAGGACCTGTGCGTGAACTGCAATGATTGTTCGATTGCCAGAAATTGTCCTGCCCAGGCGGTGGCAAGATATACTGATGATCAGCAATATATTAAAAAGGACAGACCAGTCTGATAAATACCCGGATCAGACCGGTCTAAATGGGAAAAACGATGTGGATATAGACAAGAAAAAATGGTAAAGAAATTTATAAAGATTATCCTTGTGCTTTTTATTCTGTTCTGGAATAATGTTGCATCAGCACAGGAAAGATTCCCGCGTCCCGAATTTCAGACTGATTATGTTTATCCTGAACATCAGATGCCATTGCACAGGTCTCAGACCTGGGAATATATCGATGTTGGAGTTCTTATTGCTGCATTACTTGTTACCTCATGGCTTGCTATTAAGAAAAGATCACGAAAAGGGCTCATAATGATGTCGGTTTTTTCTTTGGCATATTTCGGTTTTTTTCGTAAGGGCTGTGTGTGTGCTGTAGGATCAGTACAGAATATAGCGCTGGCCCTTTTCAATGACAGTTACACAATACCGCTTACTGTTTTGCTTTTCTTCATTATACCACTGGTATTTGCTCTTCTGTTTGGCAGGGTATTCTGTGCTGGTGTCTGTCCACTTGGAGCTATCCAGGAATTAACCGGATTCAGGTCTGTAAAACTGCCCAAATCAGTGGAATCAGTTATGGCTTCAATCCCTTTCATTTATCTTGCCCTTGCCGTTCTCTTTGCTGCAATGGAGAGCCAGTTCATTATATGTAAATATGATCCTTTTGTTGGATTCTTCCGCCTTAATGGCAAATACACAATGATAGTTTTCGGCGCTCTTCTTATTATAGCAGGTATATTTATTAACAGGCCCTATTGCCGCTATCTCTGCCCTTATGGAGTGTTGCTTAATATTTTTTCAAGGTTCGCAGAAAAGCACCTCACAATAACACCTGCTGAGTGTACAAATTGCAGGCTATGTGAAGAAGAGGCCTGTCCTTATGATGCAATTCTGCCATCAAATGCCGACCGGCCACATGAAGACCCGGCCGTTTCGAGAAAAAGATTTATAAGGTATTTCTTGCTGATCCCCTTATTTACAGCAGCAGGGGGATTTATATTTTACAATTCAGCACCCGCTTTGAGTGCCATACACAGGGATGTGAAACTTGCACGGGAAATACGGGCAGAAAATGAAATGGGTGTTAAGGCAATATCTGAGGCTGCTTCTGCCTTTAAAGAATCAGGACAGACTGAAGAAGAACTTTATAATGATGAAAAATTAGTTGTGTCCAGGTTTAAAAAAGCCTCACTCTGGACTGGAGGGTTTCTGGGATTATCACTGGGAATCAGCCTTTTTGGGATGACTATGAGAAAAACACGAACTGAATATAAACCCCACAAGGGGAAATGTTTCAGCTGTGGAAGATGCTTTAAATACTGTCCTGTTGAAGTAAAAACGAAGACTGAAAAATCATGAGTTCTGAAGATAAGAACATATCAAGCTTAAAGACTATAAGTCTCATTTCAGGCATATTTACGTTAATCGTTGCATTAACGATGATATTGAGTTTTGTGCAGTTAAAAACAATTGATCCGCTTGACAATCCTGCATTAGTGGCACTAAAAGAACAATTTGACAGGGAACCTGATAATGCCAACCTTGCCGAACAGATAAGAGCAGTTGATCTGATGGCTCGTAAAGCTTATTTTTCTTCGCGCAGGCAGATTGAGACAGGATCCTACCTGTTGCTTGCCGGGGCAGCTGTTTTTATCTTTTGCCAGAGGCGGATTGCAGGAAAGGAAAAACTCATGCCGACTGTCCCCGGTGAAAAACCTGATCTGTTGCGCAGGCAGCAAATGGGTCGCCGTCTGTTACTCTCATCGGCACTCGTGATAACTGTTGGCGCGATCGTATCATCTTTTTTTCTGAGAAGCTATCTTCCTGAAACAAGGCAGGCAAAACAAAAAAAGGAAGGTTCAGGATTATTTGCGAATATATTTAAAAGAGATCCTGAATCATCTGCAAGAAAAAGAAGCATGGAAAAGATTGGGATTATAGAAGAATTTATACCTGATGAAACAAATTTTCCGTCTTTCAGAGGTCAGGATGGCAGAGGTATTGCCGGGGGATCAGGCTATCCTATAGATTGGGACGGAGAGGAAGGTAAAAACATCAAATGGAAAACCGCTATCCCCGGCTCAGGAAAAAGCTCACCGGTAATATGGGGAGACAAAATATTTTTGACAGGCGAAAAAGGAAATAAATGTGAAGTATATTGTATTGACAAAAATACAGGGGAACTTTTATGGACAGTTGCTGCATCAGGTATTGAGGGGGAACCAGAAACAATTCCTGAGATGGATGCGGAATCCGGTCTTGCAGTATCGACAGTTGCTGCAAATGCCGAGTCAGTATGTGCAATCTTTGCCAATGGCAATCTTGTCTGCGCAGACCATTACGGAACGCTTAAATGGGCTAAAAACGTGGGAATACCTGAAAATATATATGGATACGCATCATCACTGATAATATACGAAAACCTGCTTGCAGTTCAATTTGATTCAAGCGAAAAAATATCCCTTATGGGATTTGAAATCGGATCAGGAGATCTGAAGTACGAAGTGATGAGAAGAGGATATACAGTATGGTCATCGCCAGTCATTGGAAATTTCGATGGCATTCCGCAGATAATAATTAACGGGAATCCTGAAGTTACTGCTTATGATCCAATTTCCGGAACGGAACTATGGTCTGTTGATTGTATGAGCGGGGATGTTGCCCCATCGATTGCTGTTAACAGCAGGTTCGCCTATGCTGTTACAGATTATGCAAAACTTGTTGCAATAAAGCCTGGTGAAAATGCTTCAATAATATGGGAAGATAACATGTACACTCCTGATGTCCCCAGTCCTGTAGCTACTGAAGAATACCTTTTTGTCCCTACGGGATATGGAGATATAGCATGTTATAATGCAGAAAAAGGAGATACTGTCTGGACACACTATTTTATAGATCTTATCTATTCTTCGCCAATCATTGCCGATAAAAGGTTATATATACTTGACCGGTCAGGGACTATGCATATACTTGACGCTGCCGGGAAGTTTAACCTGCTTTCTGAACCAGCACTTGGTGAGCCTGTTGACTGTACTCCGGCTTTCTCTGACAAAAACATATATGTAAGAGGCAAAAATAATCTTTATTGCATTTCAGAAAATTGAATAAAATAGTAAACAATATTAATCCAAAATGCGGATGTCAGCCCGTGGATATTGATTCCATAACAGAAGTCGTTGATGAGGTTGTAAACCTGTACGGAAGGGAAAAGGATAAAGTAATACTCTTACTGCAGGAGGTTCAGAAAAGGCTTAATTTTCTTCCTTCGGAAGCTTTGAAACGCATCTGTGAGATTACTGACATAACTCCGGGACAAATATCCGGTGTTTCCACTTTCTATTCGCAGTTCAGACATATTCCGGCAGGTAAGCATATTATAAAGATATGTGCTGGGACTGCCTGTCATGTTAAAGGTTCACAGCTCATTACTGAGTCATTCAGAAGAGTACTCTCAATAGATGATACGCGAAACACTTCGCCTGATAATATGTTCTCAATTGAGGAAGTACCCTGTCTTGGCTGTTGCACACTGGCTCCCGTTGTTCAGATTGATGATAAAACATACGGACATGTTAAGCCAACGCAGACTGCAGATATTATTGAAGATTTCCTAAATACATACCTTAAGGATGCCGGGGCTGAAAAAGAAAAAGAAGAAGAAGGCAAAAGTTATGAGGCTGAAGTAAGAATCGGACTCGGATCATGCTGCATGGCAGGCGGAAGCAAAGAGATTCTTTCAAAACTCCTTGAGATAAAGGATGGATTTGATCTTAATATAAAGGTTAAGCCTGTGGGTTGTGTGGGAGTCTGCAACCAAACTCCCTTGCTCGAGATAGTTAAGCCTGGTGTTAATAATAACTATAGATATACAAATGTCAGGACGGGCCAGGTTGAAGAGATCCTCCTGAAGCATATCCGGCCGGGATCTGTAAATAAACGCTTAAGGTACAGGCTAAATGATCTTGCAGATACTTTCATCTCAGATCAAAAATCGATGAGTCCAATTAACCTTCCCGGAGAAATACGGGAAAAACACCTGGATAATTTTCTCAGAAAGCAGGTGCCACTTGCTACTATGAACAGCGGCATACTGACACCCGACTCAATTGAGGAATATATATTACTGGATGGTTTCGAGGCCTTAAAGAAATCTATTTCGCAGTATAAACCATCCGACATTACTGAGATAATTTATCAGAGCGGTTTGAGGGGACGTGGCGGAGCAGGTTTCCGGACTGGTATAAAATGGAAGATATCTGCTGAATCAGGGGGATCGGAGAAATATATTGTCTGTAATGGAGATGAAGGAGATCCCGGTGCATTTATGGACAGGATGCTTCTTGAGTCATTTCCGTTCAGGATAATAGAAGGAATGACGATTGCCGGATATGCAACGGGAGCAAACAATGGGATATTTTACATTCGTGCCGAATATCCGCTGGCAGTTGCCCGTGTGCAGCATGCAATTGAGGAGTGTTACAAAAATGGCATGCTTGGCGAAAACATACTTGATTCGGGATTCAAGTTCAATATACGGGTATTTGAAGGTGCAGGTGCTTTTGTATGTGGTGAAGAGACCGCCCTGATCGCTTCCCTTGAAGGAAAAAGAGGGACCCCTTACCTGAGGCCTCCTTATCCTGTTGAAAAAGGATTTATGGATAAACCAACTCTTGTAAATAATGTGGAAACTCTTGCACTTGTTCCATGGATCATTAATAATGGCTCAGAAGCTTTTAGATCGATTGGAACGGAAAAGAGCAAAGGAACAAAGGTGTTTGCACTTGCCGGCAAGATAGCACGGGGAGGACTTATTGAAGTTCCCATGGGAATAACTATAGGAGAAATAATTTACAATATTGGCGAGGGTGTGGCAGAAGGCCGGAAATTCAAGGCTGTGCAGATAGGAGGTCCTTCCGGCGGTTGTATTCCCTCATCACTTAAGGACGTTCCCATAGATTTCGAGCAACTTGCAGAAATGGGTGCAATGATGGGATCAGGAGGAATGGTAGTGCTTGATGATACTGACTGTATGGTTGATGTGGCCAAATACTTTCTCACCTTCATTCACAAACAATCATGCGGCAAATGTTCATTCTGCAGGGTCGGCACTAAACAAATGCTTGATATTTTAACAAGGCTTAGTGAAGGAAAGGCCAGCCTTAAAGATATTGATGAACTCGAGAGACTGAGTCATTACGTAAGGAAAGGAAGCCTCTGCGGATTGGGTAAAACTGCTCCAAACCCTGTATTAACAGGCCTGAAATACTTCAGAGAGGAATATGAGGCACATGCAAAAGGATATTGCCCTGTCAGAAAATGCCGTGACCTTATAAAATATGTTATAACAGATAAATGTACAGGATGCACTAAATGTTCTCAGGAGTGCCCCGTGAATGCAATCCCGTTCAAACCTTATGAAAAGCATGAGATTGACCTGGATTTATGCACTAAGTGTGATAATTGCAGAATTGTATGTCCGGAAAACGCTGTAGAAATTGTAAATGTAAATGATCAACCTGACAATAAATAATATAAAGATCACTGCATCAGATGAGGATACTATCCTTTCAGCAGCAGTCAAAGCAGGGATTAATATACCCACATTATGCCATAAGGACGGAGTAGAACACTACTCATCGTGCATGGTCTGCATTGTCAGGGATATTAAAAAGAATAGCTATCTGCCCAGCTGTTCTGCGCCGGTTAAAGAAGGGATGGAGATCGATGCTTCAAGTGATGAGGTTATTTCAATGCGTAAAAAAGCCATTGAGCTTCTTCTTTTAGAACACAGGGCAGAATGTGAAGCCCCCTGCAGGATCGTTTGTCCTGCCGGTTATAATATTCCTTTGATGAACAGGATGTTAGCCGAAAAAAATTTCAGAGGTGTAAGTGACTTGATCAGGGCTGAAACTGAAACCAATAAATTGAACTGCATTAATTGCAAAGCTTATTGTGAAAATGCCTGCAGAAGGAAAAAAATTGACAAAGCACTGACTATAAGGAAAACAAGGATATTTATTTATGAATCTTTAAAAAAGCATGAGCCTGGAAAACCAGTTAATAATCAGGAAGCGGATGGTGATCTGCAAAGAAAAGTTTCGCTGAAGGAACAGAAAGCTTCTGTAATGAAAAGGTTCTCCTCAAGGACAGGTACTGTCGGGGATAAAGAATTACAGGAATGGCTGAAGGAATGCACTGGCGAAGGTTCAAGGCATAGTACAATCAATGATTTTGATTCAGCCTCAAAAGAGGCCGGGAATTGTATGCATTGCGATTGCCGGGCTGCCAATGACTGCAGACTCAGGGAATTAGCTGAAGCCTTTTCAATTAAAGACCCATCCGGCAAGATTTTCAGCCTGCCCTTAACAAAAAAGATCAATCATAAGACTGGCCTGATTTTTGAAAATGGTAAATGTATTAAGTGCGGTCTTTGTGTAAGAGTCTTTGACGACAATAAAGAAGAACCGGCTCTCTGCTTTATTAACAGGGGCTTCATTTCAGTTATATCAGAGCCTCTTACCGAAGAGTTTGACAGGATACTTTCCACTCAGGTTGATAAATGTGTGAAAGTCTGTCCTACCGGTGCTCTTAGTAAATTCAGATGAATCATGAATATGAGGCTGTCTTTTTTCATAATGATATTCTGCTCTTCAGTTCTGATGCTCAAAGGTCAGAACACGCAAAATGAATGGCCCGTATTCAGGGGAAAGGGAGATCTCTCAGGAAATACACTTCAGGAACTGCCTTCTTCACCTGCCCTTTTATGGAGCCTGCGATCAGGTGCAAGAACAAAATCATCACCTGTTGCAAGTGACAATATGATATTCTTTGGAAATGATAATGGAACTCTTATAGCTGCCGGAGCTGATGGAAAAATTAAATGGAGGGTTGAAACAGGAAATACGACCGAAGCAGCCCCGTATATATGGTCTGACAAGGTCATGATCGGATCGACAGATGGAAAGCTAAGAGCTTACAATAAGACAAACGGAAAATCAGTCTGGACATATTCAACTGATAACCAGATATTAGGATCTGCAAATGCCTGGACCGTAGGCACACGCACCGGTGTCATTTTCGGGAGTTATGATTTTTATCTCCATTGCATCGATCCTTCATCAGGCAAGTATATGTGGAAGATGGAAACTGACAATTATGTAAACGGCACACCTGCTGTTTCCGGGAACATTATCGTCTTCGGAGGATGCGATGGTATAATAAGGATTGCTGATCCTTTGACCGGCAAGGAAAAAGACACTATTAACATAGGCATATATATTGCCTCCTCACCTGCCCTTTACTCCGGGAAAGCCTGTTTTGGTGACTATGACGGCAACTTCTACTGTGTTGATCTTAACGCAGGAAAAGTGTTGTGGTCTGTCAACTCATCAGAGGATGGCGGATCTATTCTTGGGATACCTGCAATCGGGTATAATAATGTTGTGATAGGCAATGAAGATAAGAATATTTACTGTTATGATCTCATGACCGGTGCTTTAAGATGGAAATACAGAACTAATGGCAGGATATCCGGTTCAGCTGTTATTGCCCCCGGCAAGGTGTTGTTTGGAAGTGGTGACGGTTATATTTACATGCTGTCTATTAAGGACGGGACAAAACTCTGGAGTTTCAATGCAGGATCTCCAATAAGCTCCTCTCCTGCCCTGATGAACGGACGTTTTTATATTCTGACTGAAGATGGCAGATTGCTCGCATTTGGAAACAAATGATTTGTAAGCTAACCGATGCAAATCAGGAATAATTATGACATTTATTTTAAAAATTGCGGAGAATTTGTGGCTTTTACAACAAAAATTATCTGTTTATGAAAATAGTATACATTATAACAGGTTCCGGCGGCTCGTTTTACTGCGCAAACTGCTATCGTGATATGCTCTTCCTGAGGGCTATCCGTAAAGTCCCGGGTATAAAAGCCAGTGCAGTCCCATTATATCTTCCTCCGGATGAAATAAATTCAGAAAGCGGTTTCGACAAGGAAGTTTTTTTTGGTGCTATTTCGATGTTTCTTAGGGAGAAGGTTAAATTCATGAAAAACATGCCCGCTTTCATGGATAAGTTTTTTGACTCAAAGCCGCTCCTGAAGATAGCTGCCCGTCAGGCTGGCACAACCCGACCCCGTGGTTATGAAGGTCTTACACTTAATATGATTGAAGGCGGTAATGCATTCCGGAATGATGAAGTCGACCGTCTTGTAAAGCATCTCAGCAAGGATGGAAAACCTGATATTATTCATCTTTCAAATGCACTCATTATCGGAATAGCTAAACACATAAAGAAGCGGATAGATGTAAAGATAGTGTGCTCATTGCTTAACGAGGATGACTGGATAGATGAGATGGATGAACCGTATCGCTCACAAGCATGGAGAATGATCGCGAAAGAAGCCATGAATGTCGATAGCTTTATCACACCCAGCAGGTATTTTAAGCAACTGATCACTGAAAGGACAGGATTGGACGGAAGCAACATAAATATCGTACCGCTTGGATTCGATCCTGAATTCCAGATACCTTTGAAAGATCAGTCACGTGCCCCCGCAATAGGATTTTTTTCAAGGGTCAACTATCATAATGGCTTTGATAAGCTTGTTGATTCCTTTATCGATCTGAAGACAAGAGACGTCCTGCCTGGTCTTACATTAAATATCTGTGGCGGTTTTACCGGAGATGACAAACAATTCATTTCTTCACAATTCAAAAAAATTCGTGAGCACGGTTTTAGGAAAAGTGTTAAAATATTCAACGAATTTCATGGTGAGAAGAAAATGGAATTCTTCAATTCCGTTGATGTTATTAGTGTCCCAGTTAGAAAATATGACGGCTACGGATTGTACATACTTGAAGCAAACAGTGCCGGCATTCCTGTAGTTCAGCCTGCAACAGGCGCCTTTCCCGAAATAATAGAGATGACCGGGGGTGGTATTATTTATTCTCCGGATACCGTTGAGGAACTTTCTTCATCCCTGCTCAGGCTCATGACAGACATGAAAAAGGTAAAGTACCTTGGAGAATCCGGATATAAAAGAGTGAGATCCGAACTGTCAATGGAAAAAATGTCATCAGGATTAGCTGTTGTGTACAACAATTTAATTGCCTGAGATAATAATTAATTGATTTACATGCTCCAATTAGTAAATGTTTCAAAATCATACGCTCAGCGAGGAGTGGTTTTTGAGAATATTGACCTTCATGTCAGCAGAGGTCAATCACTCGCAATAACCGGACCTTCAGGTTCAGGTAAAACAACACTGCTCAACATAATAGGGCTAATGGATCATCCTGATTCGGGAGATGTATTATTTCAGGGGTCGTCGATCCTTAAGCTTGATGCAGATGAATCAGCTCACTACAGGAACAGAAACATTGGTTTTGTTTTCCAGGATCATCTTCTTCTTCCTCACCTGAGCATAATGGAAAATATACTTCTTCCTTTACTGGCACCGGGAAATTCTGAAAATGAGTTTAAAGAAAAAACTGATTATGCCTTGTTTCTTATGGAGAAAACAGGCATAAGCTCCCTCAGGGATAAGTTTCCCTTTCAAATCTCTGGAGGAGAAGCGCAGCGCGTAACTCTTGTAAGAGCCCTTGTCAACAAGCCATCACTTTTGCTTGCCGATGAGCCAACAGGCTCACTTGATTCACACAACGCTGAACTCCTTGGTAATCTGCTCAGAAATTTAAATGAGGAATTGGGAGTTACTCTGATCGTTGTTACACACTCATCCGATCTTGCTTCAATGATGAGATCAAAACTAAGACTGACAGGAGGAAAACTAATTAAATGATTCAATCATAACCTTTTAATGAGACCCGGCATTTTCAAGCTTATATCCCGATCACTATTTTTTTACAGGAAGGATTCTGTTTACCAGGTCATAATTGTAATACTTCTTACAGCCATTATAACAGGATCCCTTCTTACAGGAACTTCAGTGAAAAGCAGTCTCAAAAAAACATCCGGTCAGAAATCAGGTAATACTAAGATAATAGTAAGTTCCGGCCAAAGATATTTTAACAGCAGACTGGCTGAAAAGATTTCTGAAAAAACAGGAAAAAAATCAATAGCAATCCTTGAAACGGAGGGATACTGCACAAATTTTTCAACAGGGGCAACTGCTCTTAATGTCAGGATTTTCGGAATAACTGATGAATTCTTTAAATGGAATTCATCCGGCAACATATCAGTCAGTCCGGGTGATGTGGCAATAAATTCAAAACTATCAGAAGAACTTGGATTAAAGCCCGATGATGAGATAATAATTAAATTCAATCCTGTTGATCCTTTACCTGCAAATGCTCCTTTTGCACCATCAAAAGATAATGAATCATCAATAGTTCTAAGAGTCAGTAATATCCTGACAGCAGAGGATGGTGGAAATTTTTCGCCGGGAATAAGTCAGGTAATTCCCGGTATACTGTTTATAAATATTTCGGATATCGATCATGGCAGCAACGGCAATTTTAAAGCAAACAGGATCCTGTTTGATCACAGCACAACGGACTCGGTATCAGATGCACTAACAGAAGTCCTCACTCTTTCAGATATCGGTTATACTATAAGACGATCGGAAAAGACCGGCGAATCTGAGATAATATCTGACAGGATATTTATTGACAGCTTAATTGTGTCAGATATCCTTGGCAATGTCCCCGGAGGATCACCAGTTTTAACATACCTTGTAAACAGCTTCTCCTTCAATGGAAAAACAACACCTTACTCATTTGTTTCTTCGGTTCAGTCAGCATTAATTCCAGACATTTCAAATGAAGAGATTGTGTTAAACAGATGGATTGCTGATGATCTTGAAATCAAAGCAGGTGACAGTCTTCATATTAAATGGTATGATCCGGGCTTTGGAAATTATCTTGAAGAAAATGAAAAAACTTTTCTTGTCAGTAAGATCATTGAAAATGACAATAAATATGCCGATCCTCTGCTAATGCCTGATTTCCCGGGCATCTCAGGGAGCACTACATGCTCGGGATGGGATGCCGGGGTGCCGATTCTCCTTGATCAGATAAGGGAAAAAGATGAGGAATACTGGAACAGGTACAGGGGCACTCCCAAAGCCTTTCTGAACTATTCGGAAGGTATTAAATTATGGGGAAACAACTTTGGCATAGCCACAGCAATAAGGTTTCCCGGATCAATAACTCAAAATGATATAGACAATGCCCTTAAAGGATCACTGGATCCGGAAAAAACAGGGTTTGCAGTAACCGATATCCGGGAAGTAAGCAGATCAGCAGCTTCTGAAAGTGTAAATTTCAGCTCTCTTTTCCTGGGATTGGGATTTTTCATTATTTTATCATGTCTGATACTTTTTTCGCTGGCTATCACAATATTCTTTGATATAAGAAAAAATGACATAAAAGTTTATTATGCTCTGGGGTTCGGGAATAAACAAATAAAGATGCTTATATTCTCAGAGATAATGACACTTTCGGTTCTTGGAGCAATTCCAGGCGTTTTCTGTGGATTATTGGTCAATACACTTGTGATCCATGCTCTTAATTCAGTCTGGCAGGGAGCCGTTCAGACAAACACACTCTCAGCAGATTTCAACATTATCTCCCTGCTTGCCGGTTTTACTGCAGTTATACTTTTAGCTGCAGTTGTTATCTACTCAAAAACATCAGTATTTCTTAACAGGTTTTTACATCCGTCTGAGGAAAAACTGAAACAAAGTTCCGCTTCATTTCATATACGCTTAATTGGTTTTACAGCATTATTCACTACGGCGCTGTTCATCATGGGTTTAATCAATGAAAAGGGTGAAACGGTATTTTTCTTCCTGGGAGGCATGCTTCTTTTCGGCTTGATGATTTTACTTCTGAGATATTATTATTTATATGAGCCGGCTAAGAAAAAAACATTCGCCTACCATATGCGAAGCCTATCAAAAAAATATTATAGCACCTTCCCTTCGCACATCGTTACTCCTATGATAATAATAGCTGCCGGCATTTTTGCCATAATAATCACCGGGGCCAATCGTCAGGTCTTAAATGATAAGATGCTTCTCAATGATGGAGGTACAGGAGGTTATTTGCTATGGGCGGAATCAGCCATTCCCATAAAGGAAGATCTTAATCATGAAACAAACAGGAGAAATTTTGGTTTCGGGTCTGAAGAATTCAGGGATCTTTCCTTTGTTCAGTGCCGCAGGGTTCTGGGTGATGATGCAAGCTGCCTTAATCTTAATCATGTCACATCTCCTCCCATTCTTTCAGTTGATCCGCAATCATTCATAAGCAGAGGATCCTTTTCTTTTGTAAGCAGACTCAGGAAAAATGATGTTGAAAACACATGGGCTCTTCTGGATGAGCGGCCGGGTAAAAATACTGTTTATGGTATAGCTGATCAGACAGTCCTGAAGTGGGGTTTAATGTTAAATACCGGCGATACGATAAAGGTCAGGGCTGAAAACGGACAGGTGCTGAACATTATAATCTGCGGAGGATTAAGATCATCTGTTTTCCAGGGCCATCTTCTGATTGGAAGCAGACATTTTTCTGAATATTTCCCGTCAGTATCCGGAAGTTCTATACTTTTGATTGATGGTAATCCGCAACTATCTGAACTTTATATAAATATGCTCAATGAGCGTTTGTCTGGATTTGGACTCTCAGTTCAGACTGCAGCTGAAAAACTCTCTTCTTTTTTCATTGTTACAAACACATATCTTGATGTTTTTGTAATTCTCGGGGTTTTCGGACTATTACTGGGCATCACAGGACTGGGATTTGTCCTGTTGCGAAACTATAATTTAAGGAAGCATGAATTTGCTTTGCTTTCAGCTTTGGGTTTCAGCCTCAGATCTATCAGGAGATATACATTAAGCGATCAGATTCTGATACTTATCGCAGGTATTATTACAGGCACCTTGTCAGGGTTTGCTGCCACATGGCCCTCGCTTCGGGCTGGTAACAGCATACCGTGGAAAATTCTTTTTTTCATGGTTATAACAATATTCGCTACAGGTTTTATTTCTCTTCTTGTTTCAGTCAGAAAGATAGAAAACAAGTCACTTGTGAACCAGTTAAGAAGAGAATAATAATCAAATTATATAACACTGAGTTAATTAGTACAAAATTGCATGTTAATAAAATAATATCACTGTTAATATTTCTGATGCTTAGGTGATACAATGTATTTATAGAATATATACTTTCGCACAATTTAAAATACGAGTTTAATTTAAAACCATTTAATTTTAAAATGACGATGAAGTTATTCATCACAAGCTATGAACTCCAGCATTAATGAGGTCTCGGCACTCCGTCGTGAGAGTCGCCTCGTGGGTTGCTCATCTGATGATGAGCCTGGCGCGAAAACCATGATTTTTTCGCAAAACGAAATCCCAACACAATTAGTTAGCAACAAAAGTTCGGAATTCTTAAACCGTTACTACCCTTTAATAACTACGGATTCCTGGAATGATTGGAAATGGCAATTAAGGAATGCTATTACAAGCATTGATGAACTGAAGAAGATTATGAAATTATCCGAGAAGGAGATTATGGCAATTAATAATCTTAAGGGCCGTCTTCCGATGAGGATCACTCCGTATTTTGCTTCACTCATTTACCAGACAGCTTACTCTCATCCTCTGCGCCGCAATGTTATTCCGGTTGTTGAAGAGCTGCTTCAGCACAGCAATGAACAGTCCGATCCTTTACACGAGAAATCATTTTCGCCTGTAAAAGGAATTGTTCACCGGTATCCTGACAGGGTTCTGTTTACTGTTACGCAGGTATGTTCAAATTATTGCAGGTATTGTACCCGTTCTCATTCAGTCGGCAAACTTGATAAGCTCGGAAAGCATGATTATGAAAGAGCATTTGCATATATAGCTGCACACAGAGAGGTCAGAGATGTTCTGATAAGCGGAGGTGATCCCCTTACGCTGAACGATGAAACACTTGAATATATTATCTCCAACATAAGGGCAATAAAGCATGTTGAAATTATCCGCATCGGAACCAGGATTCCTGTTGTTCTTCCGATGAGAATAACCGACAAGCTTGTTAATATGTTGAAGAAGTACCATCCTTTGTTTATCAGTCTTCATTTTTCACATCCGGCTGAGATAACGGAAGAGTGCTCAAAAGCCTGCAACAAGCTGGCTGACGGAGGCTTCCCCTTGGGAAGCCAGACAGTCCTTCTTAAAGGCATAAACGATAATGTGCCTGTAATGAAGGAGTTGATGCATAAACTGCTTATGATAAGGGTACGCCCCTATTACCTGTATCAATGTGACCTGATACCCGGTTCCGGACATTTCCGTACTACCGTTAAAAAAGGTCTTGAGATAATAAAAAGCTTACGCGGTTTCACCAGTGGCTATGCTGTACCTACTTTTGTTGTTGATGCTCCCGGTGGCGGTGGAAAAATACCATTGCTCCCGAATTATGTCGTTGAGCATAATAGTGAGAAGATTGTATTGCGGAACTACAAAGGTGTTCTGTGCGAATATCCTGAAAAATAATTCCTGTAATGAAAGTTGGGTTGACTTATGACCTGAGGTCATGGTATCTTGACCGTGGTTTTTCCATGGAGGATACAGCTGAATTTGACAAACAGGAGACTATAGATGCACTAAATGGGGCACTGCGAAAGATGGGCTTTGAAACAGAACTCATCGGAAATTGCTTTCAGCTTATAGAGTCCCTGAGTAAAGGGGAAAAATGGGAACTTGTTTTCAATATCGCAGAAGGGCTTTACGGTGACGGAAGGGAATCTGTTGTGCCTGCCATCCTTGATCAATATAAAATACCATATGTATTCAGCGGTCCAGTGATCCTTGGCATCTCCCTGAACAAGTACCTTACAAGGCTTGTTGTTGAAGCTTTAGGCGTACCTGTCAGTCCCGGATTTCTTATTTCAAAAAGAGACGATATAAGCAAATGCAGACTAGAATACCCCTTATTCATAAAACCTGTTTCAGAAGGTACAGGAAAAGGTATAAGTGAAAAGAATATGCTTCATTCTCCGACAGAACTTAAGGAGGTGGCTGAGTATCTTCTCAGTCACTTTAATCAACCGGCACTTGTTGAAGAATATCTTCCCGGAAGAGAGTTTACAGTGGGCGTTGTAGGCACTGGAGATGAAGCAATAGCAATCGGAGGAATGGAAATTGAATGCCTAAACAATTATCCATATTCAGCTGAATACAAGGAAAACTATCAGGAATTCTGTAAATACATTCCATTGACTGGTGATTTAAGTGATGAATGTAAAGCTGTGGCATTGAATGTCTGGAAGTCTATCGGTGCGACTGATGCAGGAAGAGTTGATTTGAAAGCTGACAGGAAAGGCAGGATATGCTTCATTGAAGTAAACCCTCTTGCAGGCTTACATCCGGTCCATTCCGACCTTCCAATCCTTGCGAGAATGGCTGGTATCGATTACCAGACTCTGATTGAAATGATAATGAAATCAGCAATGAAAAGACATCATCTGATCCAATGAAAAATAAAAAATGCTGCATACTTTTCAACCAGCCCCGGGAAAATGCACTAGCCGACGAACTTGATGTTCTTGACCAGGTAGACTATATTGAAAAGAACCTGCACGACCTGGGAATAAATACTTACCGGAAAGGTATTACGGTTGATTTTATGAAAGAGATAGCTGCGCTGGCAGCAGAACCGCCTGATTTTGTATTTAACCTTGTCGAATCAATAAACAATAAGGGAGAGCTTTGTTATTTTGTCCCGGCTCTTCTGAATATGTTCTCTATCCCCTATTCAGGTAATCCTGTGGAAGCTATGTTCATAACAACAAGCAAAGCCCTTACAGGTAAAACACTTGAAAATGCAGGGATAAATAATCCGGGAAAATACATGCCATCTGAACACAAAAAGCTGCTACCTGGTAAGCGCTATATTATCAAACCGATATGGGAAGACGGATCGCTTGGCATTACAGGTGAATCAGTTTTTACTTTCACTCCGGATTATAAGGATAAACTGAAAAAATATAAGGATACTCACTGGCTTATCGAAGATTTCATAGATGGCCGGGAGTTCAATATAAGTGTTCTTGCCGGGAAAAATGGACCTGATGTAATGCCTGCTGCTGAAATGGTATTTTACAATTTTAGTGATGACAGGCCAAAAATTGTTGATTTTAAGGCAAAATGGGAAGAAGGAACCTTTGAATATGAAAATACAAAACGAAATTTTCCGGGTAATAAGCTAAATCCTGTACTGAAGGAAAGGATTGATTCAATTGCTCTTCAGTGCTGGAATATTTTCGGTCTTAAGGGGTATGCAAGGGTTGACATGCGAATTGACAAAAACGACATACCCTATGTAATTGAGGTAAATGCCAATCCATGCATGTCGCCAGACAGCGGGTTTGCTGCAGCAACAAAAGCTGCAAAACTGCCATTTGCTGAAGTCCTTCGAAGGATTATTGACGATTTGAATGATTAATTTATGACACTCCCTATAACAAGAGGTATCACTAAAGAAGACAGGAAGAAAGTCGAGGAGATACTCAGGTCGACAGATTTCTTTTATGAGTTCGAGATTGATACTGCTCTTGAAATTGCTGACGAAACCATATCAAAAGGATCTGAAGGCAGCGGATACTACTGGATGAAGATCTCTGATGAGAACGGACTCGTTGCTTTTGCAAATTATGGCAAGAATGATTTCTCCACTCACTCATGGGAGCTTTACTGGATTGCTGTTCATAATAATTCGCGACATAAGAAACTGGGGGCCAGATTACTTTCGGCTGTCGAAGACGATGTAAAAGAACATGGAGGCAAAATACTCTGGATTGAGACTTCAGGTCGTCCATTGTACGCTCCGACTGAATTATTCTACAAAAAAAACGGATACAAGTTGCACGCAAGCCTTAAAGAATTCTATGGACCAGGTGACCCCAAACAGATCTATGCAAAATTTTTTTAAAATTCAGTTTCTCCTTAAAATTCTGCTATTATTGTACCTTCTGATATTTTAGCCCTTTAAGCTCTGTTTACAAATTCCTTCAGGACTCCGATAAATATTTATTTTCACTGATTCGGTATTTTAACTATTTTCATTACGTGTTTGCGTCTGAGAACAGATGCAATGCAATAAACGGAAAAGCTATTGAGGATTTTTCCGGCACAGTGCCCGGGATGATAATTGTTTTTATATCACTTCAGTAATGGAAATAAGAATAGAAGCAAGCTGGAAACAGCGACTAATGCCTGAATTTGAAAAAGAGTACTTTACCAGATTAGTGGATTTTGTTAAGGAGGAGTATAGAACCACAACTATTTACCCTCCGGGAGGATTGATATTCAATGCATTCGATCTTTGTCCCTTTGAAAATGTGAAAGCAGTCATTATTGGTCAGGATCCGTATCATGGTAAAGGTCAGGCACATGGCTTATGTTTCTCAGTAAGAGATGGTGTTGCATTCCCTCCAAGCCTGATGAACATTTTCAAAGAAGTAGAATCGGACATGGGCTACAAACCTTTTCCTACAGGAAATCTAGGAAGATGGGCCAGACAGGGAGTCTTACTGCTTAACGCCACTCTTACGGTAAGAGCGCATCAGGCAGGATCACATCAACGAAAGGGATGGGAAGAATTCACAGATTCAGTTATAAAAATACTGAACAACGAAAAGGAAAATCTTGTTTTTTTTCTATGGGGAGCTTATGCACAGAGAAAAGGAGCATCTATTGACAAGTCGAAACACCTTGTGCTCGAATCGGTTCACCCCTCTCCCCTTTCAGCATACAATGGTTTTTTTGGCAACAGGCATTTCAGCCGCTGCAATGAGTACCTTATAAGCAAAGGGATCCAGGCTATTGACTGGAGATAGACGGAACAGAACAAGGGTGGATTATCTTTTAAGGTTCGAGAGGCTCTTCAGGTATTACATTACTGATTGCAAGCACCTTATTTGTCATGTTGGAAATATAGACTTCGTATGTAATCTTCATCTGACCTTTATAATCCATATAGGTGCTGTTAACCGGTCCGGTGGAAAATGTCTCTCCATTAATTTTAGCAGTAATCTCAGCTTTTGAGAAAGCTATCTTTACCCGTTTATAAACTGATACTTCACCCGGAGCTACAGTGCCTAAATGCTTTAAATTACCGACTGTATCCCGAACACCAGCAGTATTAATAACTATATCTGTGAAAATTTCTGTTTCCTGCATATTTCTGACTCTCATGTCTGTGGGTCCTTCAGGTGCAAATTTTGTTTTCTTGCATGCAGATACTGCTAAAAGCAAAATAATTGCGAAAAACATTCTTTTCATTGACAGGCAAATTAATTCTATTAAGAACTATTGACCTGAAAGATAATAATTTTGCCTCAGATTACTCAGATGATCTCAAGACAATTTGCAGGAATCCATCCCTTGTTGCCATCCGATAGTCTAATCTCGAGCCACTCTCCCACTTCATCTTCAATTTCAACCTTCGTACCTTCGTGAAGCACAAAGAGATCCGTTCCACTACTGTCGGGAGAACTCTTTCCATTTACCTGGGGACTCATTATTATTGCCGCTGTGTTATTCTCAACAAGTGCCCGGTTGCGGAAAGATAAAGTAAGTGACGTAAATGAGATAAGGAAGAAAAGCAAGGCGAGCCAGAATCCTGCAACTTTAAATTTATACCTTGAAGTATAAAAATAAAGTGATAGTGAGATTAGAAATACCACGAATGATATAAGGCTCAGCTTTGCCCAGCTGTTTGTTGACCGGATGAGAGCCAATGAATTATACCATCTGACAAAAAACAGTTCAGGTATCTCTTCAAAGCGGTCAACAACAAGAGTTTTGGCTATCTGCAAATTATAATTAATATCCTCATCAGCAGGTTTACGAAGGAGGGCTCTTTCATAAAAGAGTATTGCAGAAGGCACGCTGTCAAGCTTGAAATAAGCATTCCCTATGTTGTACATAAGCTCTGCCGAGCGATAACCCGTATTATAAATATCAAGCCACAGATCAAGCGCCTTTTCATAATCACCGCCTGAATAGAATCCTGTTCCCTGTCTGAATTTCTCCAGTCTTTCTTCCTGTGAAAATGCAGTAAAACAGAACGAACTTAAGAAAAGAAGCCATAGTGATATTGAAACAATTCTCATTTTCATCTGCCACCTCCTGTTGAATTTTCAATAGTCCTTATAAAACCGGAAGCCTTTTCGTATATCTGAGCTGCCTCATTACCTGTTGCCGATGGAGCATAACGTGCATATTCACAAGAATCGAGGAGATCAGTAAGATCCTGTATTGTCGCTTCATCTATACCCTTTTCACGCAAAACTTCAGAGACATTATTCCTGGAAAGATCCGCAACAGGTATATTCAGCTTGTCGCCCAGATAGCCCCATATTGCCTTTAATACTTCTTCATGAAATCTGTCAATCTCGTTCCTCTCCATACAGGCAGATGCCTCACGAAGCCTGAGAACAGCAATCCTGGCAGCTTTCCTGTTTTTAACAGCCGTCAGATCGGCGTTTCGTCTTATATGTTCACGACGCACAAAGAGTACAACAAGAAATGCAATCAGCGCTATTGCATAGCCGCTATAGAATGAACGGTTTGAAAGAATAATATTCGACGATTTCATGAGCCGTCCGGCATTTGTCTTAATAAACCTGATGTCTTTTCCGACATATTTCACATCTTCTTTTGATACCCCTCCGTAAACAGTAATACCAGCATTCTGGTCAGTGCCTTTACGTGCATGGAAACGATGCCCTTTAGTTGTGACTTTCTCGTATTTGCCTGTTGATGAATTAAAATAGGAATATGTCACAGGAGGGATAGTGAAATCACCATGATGACGTGGAATCAGAAGATATTCAAAAGTTTTCTGTCCTGAAGAACCGCTTGTGCTGTTCTTTATTTCATCTGTTATTTTCGGATCATATACCTCAATATCCGGAGAAAGCTTCATCGAAGGAACACTTGCCAGTTTAAGATTTCCGGTTCCTGAAACAGTAATCCTGTAAGTCACAGCATCATTTACATTAACTGAATCTTTACTGATGTCTGATTTTATGTTCAATCTTCCTACAACCCCCGAAAAATCATCAGGTTTTGTTCCCGGTAAAGGCCTGACATTTATTTTAACCGGTCTGCTGGCAACTGCTCTGGGTACTGACTGAAAGGTTGAGAAAAAATCTCCAAAGAAGGGATCACGACTACCTGTACGCTTCTGAACCAGAACTGTTATCTGAACAGGATCGATTGTGATTTCACCGCTTATCTGGGGATAAAGAAGAAATTGTTGAATTACACCGGTTCCGTAGATAGTTCCATTTACGTTTTCCTGACGCAGTGCATTCAGAGGAGGGGTTTCAAGATCAGTTTTGAGAAAGCTTGTAAATGCAGGGTACTTGATTTCATTAATTCCGGAGAGGTCTACCCGTGTGTAAATTTTCACAGAAGCGACAACAGGTTCACCCACATATACTGTTCTCTTATTTACCGAAAGTTCCAAAAAGAGATCTCCCCTTGCCTCAGAAACGCTTCCATCATCCGGAACTCCTTCCTGCCTTGACCCGGCTCCTGAAGCCGGCTTACCTGTTCCTATAACTTCAATCCGCAGTGAATCGGAAAAAAATGATTTATTCTTAAGTGTGAATGTGGCAGGTGCAATTACAAATACACCCTCATTCATTGCCTGAAGGTAATAAGTATAAGTATAGGAAGTCTCATGAGACATTTTCCCGTTTATGATCTGTGTACTTGAGCTGTAGGAAGTCTGCGGCCCC
>ERZ795031.927-NODE-927-length-33300-cov-15.788931_pt1 | contig 33300 bp, 30 predicted proteins | sample MGYA00375123_ERZ795031 | MGnify/ENA primary metagenome ERZ795031 (study PRJEB30166, sample SAMN05720159) | activated sludge metagenome | isolation source: anaerobic digester from wastewater treatment plant | place: USA | collected 2015-04-21 ...
AAGAAGAGGTCAATTTTTCCTATTGCCTCATCTTTCGGAAATCCGCGGGAATTGGCACCTTGAATAAATCAGGCTGCCGGGTTTCATCGGGCCTCGTCCCTCCACCACTCTTGATAAGGAGTTTTTTTTATGTTAACACATACATTTTTTATTGTCAATCATTCTTTTATTTTCATGGAACCTATATTATTATAATTTCGTCTATATAATAGTATGGTCATAACCTGAAGCATTCTAACATAAAATAATAAAACCCTGTTTTTCTATAATTTACCGTTTCAATATTTCAAAACCTATGGAAAGCAAGGCAGAATTTTGATATAATTTTAAGAAGAGAAAGGGTGGACAAGATGATACTAAAAAAGATAGCGGCTATTTCTGCCGCAGCAATACTGCTGTTATCCTCTTCAGCATATGGCAGCAGTCTATACACTGTATATGATTTATCTGAAGAAACAAGGCTCTCAAAGAGTATTACATATGAAAGAACAGAAAAATACACATCGTCAGGGTGGATGAACATAAATGTCATCCGGGCAGACCTGACTGATGACCATACAGAAATAAAACCTGTAACCAATGAAGACGGCATTTCCAACAGAGCGGTTTTAAGCTCAATGATAAAGTCATCGGGAGCAGTTGCCGCAGTAAATGGAGACTTTTTTTACATGGGTGACCCTACATATGCATACGGTCCTATAATCAGAGACAATAAATTAATAACCTCTCCTCTTCCTTTTAGCTACGGGTATCCCACGGTTTCAAAGCTTGAAGATAAGATTGATATTTCAGTATGGGATCCCAAAATTACTCTTTACGGATCAGATTCCACTGAATTCAATGTTACTGTGGTCAACAAGACTTCCTCCCTTGAATGGGGTCCCACCATTCTTACATCAGACTGGAGCAATACATCACCCGGATACACAACAAAAGATATTGTGGAGGTTGTTATAGTTGATAACACTGTATCCCAGGTTAGAAAGAATCAGCCTTCCACGGCCATTCCTGAAAATGGTTATATAATTGCAAGCTCAAATGCTGCAACAATGGACATGATGGAAAATTCATTCAGGGAAGGACGCCCTGTATCCTTGAATATTGAACTTGACTTTGACCCGGAGGATGTTGACTGGGCTTTTGGCGGACTGAATTACCTGGTTAAGGACGGCAGGGAAAATGAGATAAGCTCCCAGGTTTCAGGAGCAAATCCAAGGACTGCAATCGGATTCAGCATGGATAATACTGAAATAATTATGGTTACTATTGACGGCAGGCACAAGGATTATGTTGGAGCCGGTCAGAAGGAGCTTGCTAAAATAATGATTGAATTAGGAGCCTACAATGCAGTTAACATGGATGGCGGAGGCTCCACAACCATGGGCATTGATTTTTTAAGAAATGCAGATGTTACTGTGGTTAACATTCCTTCAGACGGCAGAGAAAGAAGAATTGCATCAGGAGTTGGTGTTTTTAACAACTACCCTGACAGCCGCAGAGTGGAAATAATAGAAATAAAAGCTGAGCAAAATAAAGTTTTTAATAAAACAGAAACCCCTTTGGAGCTGAAATTTTTCAATGAGTACTACTCCCCTGTTGACTATGATCTGAAAAATGTAGATTTTACTGTATATCCTGCAGGAGCCGGAAGGGTTGCAAACAATGTATTCATGCCGGAAAGGCCGGGAAAGGCAACAATAACCGCCCGCGCTGGAAATGCAGAAGGACATATTGAAATAGATGTTTTAGACAAGGCCCAGGCACTGGAAGTGGAAACAGATTCCTTAACCCTGGGATTCAATGACAAATATGAACTGGGCCAAGTCATGGGAATTGACAAATACGGCAATTCTGCATACATTCCATGGAAGTACATTGCTATTACATACAGAAACAAAGTGGGAAAGGTTGAAAACGGTTTATTCACATCAAGTGATATTTCAAATACCGGGGCAGTAACACTAACCTTCGGAGATGCTGTAAAGCATATACAGGTTAAGACAGGCTACAGATATAAAACCTTGAATCGTTTTGAAAACCTTGATAATTTGAAATTGACCTTATATCCTGAGGATTCATACGGCTATATGGCCATTAGCAAGGACTTTGTCAAAGAAGGAAAAAATGCACTTAAGTTAGATTACGACTTTACAAAAATGACAGATCAAAGTATTGCTTTTGTGGAATTTGGCAGTGACGGGCAAGGAATAAAGCTTGAAGACAAGCCTTTGGCAATTGGTATGTGGGTTTATGGCGACAATAAAAACCACTGGCTCAGAACAAGAATAACCGATGCCTACGGCACCCAGGTGAAAATTGATTTTGAAGAAGAAGTAAACTGGACTGGATGGAAATGGGTTGAAGCCCATATACCTGAAGGCATTGCTTACCCTATTACACTAAAAAATATATATCTTGCTGAAATTAACGAAACAAGAAAAGATTCGGGAACAATATACATTGACAATTTAAGAATACTGTATGAGCCAAAGGACAAGGAACTGGGTCTCAGGGCTGAAACCCTGTTTGAAGATACTATGAAAAGCTCTGCAATTACAAATTATTCCGAGAAATTAACCATATCTCAGGGTAAATATAAGTATGAAGGCACTGATAGTATCATACATTGCGAAGGTATAATTTCAAACGGCACAATGAGTGCGGCTGATATTACAATGTGGAGCAACATCAAGTCATTTATGGAATTTGAAAACAAGGTATTGGTTTTATCCCTGAACAGCCATATTCATAATATTTATGACAAAAGAGAAGTGAGAATTTTGAAGGAAATTCTCGAAAAGGCATCACAAAAAAATGATGTGTTTGTAGTATTTAAGGGAGAAGACGAAAATACAGTGATTGAAAACAGTGTGAGGTATATCACCTATGATGACAGCTTTGAAATAGGAGTATCCCAAGACAGAGTTTCATATAAAAATTAACTTTATACCCAATTTTATGTTGATATTTCATAAAATTGGGTATAATATCTAAGAACAGGGGTATAGGTATGTACCTGCCGCTGGTTAATATTATATACTCGGAGGAAATTATGTGGAAAGAATTTAAAGAGTTTGCATTCAAAGGCAATGTTTTAGATTTAGCAATTGGTGTTATAATGGGGGGTGCTTTCGGAAAAATTGTAACATCCGTTGTAAATGATTTAATAATGCCTATACTGGGATACTTAATGGCAGGAATGGATTTCAAATCACTGAAGTTTGTAATGAGTGAGGCAATAATGCAAGGCGATACTGTTATTAAGCCTGAAGCAGCAATTTTATACGGTAATTTTATTCAAAACATTGTAGACTTCCTAATTGTAGCATTATCAATCTTTTTGTTTATCAGATTAATAAACAAATCAAAAGAAAAACAAAAGAAACAAGAGGAAGCCGTTCCTGAGCCGGAAGTTCCTGCAGGACCTTCACAGGAAGAACTGCTTACTGAAATAAGGGATTTGTTGAAAGAAAAATAAACCGGTTAGCTTGTTTCAAAAAAGCGCTCTTTATGAGCGCTTTTTTAATGGATTTAATGTTGAAATCTATATTTTTCATGATAGAATAAATATAGAATATTTTTGGAGGAAGCTATGAGTTTATATAAACAGTGGACGGAAAATTTGGAAGCAATTAAAAGCCAGGGAGAATACAACGATTTTTTTAATGCTTATATGAAAAAAGAAACAGAATGCTACAGAAATCTTCTTGAAAACAAAAATCCTGTAATTGAGGGTAAAATACAGGAACTGGCAGAAAAAAACAATATGACTCCTTTGGAATTCACAGGGTTTTTGGACGGTGCAAACACAAGTTTTAAAGAAGCCCTTGTCTTGGATGATTTAACCGGAGATTCTGAAATAAAAGCTGAATTTGACTTTAAAAAGCTCTTATGGAATATGTATGATGTAAAAGCCCAATGGCTTTACGGTATGAAGGAATGGGAAAACATCTTTGATGAAGAAAAAAGAAGGCAGATTAAAAAAGAATACAATCGTTCCAAAATAGTAGTAAAAGGTGAAAAGACAGGAAGAAACGACCCTTGCCCCTGTGGCTCAGGTTTAAAATACAAAAAGTGCTGCGGTAAATAATGTAGGTGTTGTATGGATAAGCAAAAAGGTATAGTATTTGGCATTTTGGCCGCCTTTATATACGGCTTCACACCAATACTGGGGAAACTGACCTACCTGGAGGGGAGCAACACAATGTCCCTTGCATTTTACAGAAACCTGTTTTCCCTACCTTTTCTTTTTTTGATGTTAAAATACAACAAAGTTGAATTAAAAACAGATAAAGTCCAATTAAAAAAATTAGCCCTGCTGGCAACAATGGGGCCAACTCTCACCAGCCTCTTTTTGTACGGATCCTACATTTATATTACAGTTGGTATGTCAACAACCATACATTATATCTATCCTGTATTGGTGGCAGCAGCCAGCATGCTTATATTCAAGGAAAAGATAAGCAAGGAAAAGCTTATTGCCCTTTTGTTGTCAACAGCAGGGGCAGCAATGTTTTTTGAAGGAGATTTCAATATTACAGGTGTTTTATTGGCATTCTCATCCGGTGTTATTTATGCAGCCCATGTATTATTCATAGACAAAAGCGGCTTAAATGAAATGTATCCTTTCAAAATAACATTTTATTTGTCAATATTTTCCTCAATTTATTTATTTATTGCAGGTTTAATTAGCGGCAGCCTGGTATTCACAATAACGCCAAAGGGATGGTTATTCACAATACTGGTGGCATTCTTCGTAGCATTTTTAGCTAATACATTTATACCCATAAGCATAAAATATGCCGGACCTACTGTTACAAGCATTGCCGGATTGTTTGAACCCATTACCAGCATATTTACGGGAGTATTGTTCCTAAGCGAGCCCCTGACCTTCAAAAGCGTAACAGCATGCATACTTATTTTGCTGGGTGTACTGATAGTAACCCTGACAAAAGAGATGCCCTAACCCAATTTCTTCGACCAAAGTGAAAGGGACCTTATCAGTCCCTTTTTAGATGCTTATTTGTCTGTCATCATTTCACATGCCCTTATAGCCTGTTCCAGCAGTATTGTTGTTGTTATGGTTCCAACTCCGCCTGACGCAGGTGTTAACATTTTTACTTTGCCGAATACCTTATCGTAATCCACATCTCCGCAAATTTTACCGTTTCCATCGTCATTCACTCCAACATCAATTACAATTGATGATTCTGTGAAATATTCTTCGTTCATAAATTTTGCCTTGCCGATTGCTGCAACGACTATATCCGCCTGAGAAGTTATAGACCTCATATCTTTTGTTTTTGAATGGCATATTGTCACTGTTGCGTTTTCTTTTAAAAGAAGCATAGCCAGAGGCTTGCCCACAACCAGGCTTCTCCCTGCCACAGCCACATTTGCACCTTTCAAAGGTATTTGATAATACTTCAGCATTTCAATAACTGCCTTGGGTGTACAAGGTGAAAAACCGCTGTCATCGCCCTCAAATATCTTTTCTAAGTTTACAGGTGTCATACCGTCAATATCTTTTACGGGGTTTATTTTCTCCAAGATTTCCTTTTCGTTCAAATGCCCGGGCAAGGGCCTGAACATCATTATTCCGTGAGTATTATCATCCTCATTGGCATCTTCAATAGTTTTACCTAATTTTTCCATTGAAACATTTTCCGGAAGCTCTTTAACCCTTCCTTCAATGCCTAAAAGAGAGCAGTTTTTCAATATGCTTCTCTCATAAAAAACATCATCTTCCTTGTTTCCTACCCTTATGATAATTATTGCAGGAACAATATGTCTTTCATTAAGTCCTGCTACTCTTGTCTTAATATTTGCCCTGAGATGTTCAGCCACAGGTTTTCCCGTCAGTTTTACAGTTTCTACAGACATTTTTCCCTCCTTTGCCTAATGCGCAATTATTGGTTTAATACTGTCAGCACCTTTTGATATACTTCATCTGCTACTTTTGTTCCCCTATCAACAAGTTTTTCTGCTTTATCCCTTTGCCCTCTCACATAATCTTCATCATCCATTGAATTTAAATTAATTAAAACATTGAGATACGCACTGTTTAATGCAGCCTTCAAAAACTGAACCCCCACGCCCACATCGCTTATTATATTTTTTGATGAGATATCTAAGATTTCCTCGTGGAGAAGTATTGCATCATATGAAAATTCCAATGTTTCCATAGGTGCTGAACATGCTTCTATCAAATATCTCTGAAGCGTTTTATTTTTCAAGGCCTTTTCTTCATCGGTATTTGAAGGCATTACATATGCTCTCGACAAAGGCTCGAAAACTTCTGCATCCTTATTTACCAGGTCTATGAGCTTAACCCTTAATATTTCTCCCCTTTTTATCAGCTCTTCATGTTTGTCTTTTATATCAATGAATTTTTTCTTACCATAGGAGAAATTTGCAACCATTGTATTCAAAGCTGCACCTAACGCTGCAACCATAGCCGCGGCACCTCCGCCGCCGGGAACAGGTTTTTTGGATGCCAGTTCCTCTGCAAAATCTTTGCATGATAACTCTGTTAACATTATTATTTCACCGCCTTACAGGAAATATCTCAGTCTAGTCTTTAAAATAGACCTTATTGTATATGAATGGTATCAATAACCCTCCCCCTATATAATTTCCCAAAGCTGAAGGTATTAAACTGTAAATTGTCATATTCACAATATTTATTGACGTATCAAGAAATGATGCCATCGGAAGATAAAACATATTTGCAACCACATGTTCATATCCGCACAGCACAAAAAGCATAACAGGAAACCAGCATCCCAGAATTTTTCCTGTGGTATCCTTTGAGGTAATTGAAAACCATACCGCTAAAGATACCAGTATATTGCATAATATTCCCTTGCTGACAACCTGCATAAATGGCAAGGATAGTTTAGCCTCAGCAATTTGAATTATCCTTTCCGCCAAAACAGGATTATTATATACCCCTCCTGCATACAATAACCCTGCTGTTAATGCTCCTCCGATAAAATTACCGGCTAAAACCTGCAATAGGGTGCTTGTATAGTTTGAGGCTTTTATTTCACCTTTCAAAAGTGCAAAAGTCATCAGGCAATCACCTGTGAATAATTCTCCGCCAACTAAAACTATGAGCATCAAACCTACCGGGAATACTGCAGCTCTTATAAACATATTGTCAAATGCTATGATAAAGCCTTGTGCTCCTAATGCTATGTACATACCTCCCATAATACTCATCAATAAACGTTTCTGAACAGTCAATGAAACTTTATTCTGTGCTGCTTTTATTAAGGCTTCGGCAGTTTCTTTAGGTGTTAAAGATATTGAACTCAACTTGACTTCCCTTCTTTAATATTCAGAGTGTATGCTCCTGCCGCTTATTGAGGCAGGAGCTTCTCGCCGGAGTAATCTGATTATTACAATATAAGCCGGCTATCCCTGTGTGTCCTGTGGTATACCTTAGAATAGGCCTTTTATTTTACCGTCAATGTCGACGTCTATATTTTCTGCTGAAGGTACTCTAGGCAGTCCCGGCATTTTCATTATTTCTCCCGTCAGTGCAACAATAAACCCTGCTCCGGCTGATATTGTTATATCTCTTATTATTATTTTAAATCCTGCAGGTCTTCCTATAACTTTAGGATCGTCTGTAAGTGAATATTGAGTTTTGGCCATGCATATCGGAAGATTTCCAAATCCAAGCTTCTCCAGATTTTCTATTTCCTTGTCTGCCTTCTTCGAATATTCAACGGATTCAGCCCCGTAAATCTTTGTAGTTATAGCTTCTATTTTTTCTTTTATTGACATTTCATCGGTATATGGAAATTCCATGCTGCTTTCTTTTTCTGCCAGCCTTATAACTTCTTCAGCTAGTTCTTTGCCTCCTGATCCGCCTTTTCCCCAAACCTCCGACAAGGCAACATTAACTCCAAGCTCGCTGCATCTTTCCTTTATAAGGTTTAATTCTGCTTCCGTATCTGTGGGGAATTTGTTTATTGCAACTACAGCAGGAATTTTAAACTTCTGTGTAACATTCTCCACATGCTTTAACAGATTAGGAAGTCCCTTATCCAATGCTTCCAGGTTCTCTTTTCCTAAATCTGCCTTTTTTACTTCTCCATGGTGTTTCAATGCTCTAACCGATGCCACAATAACAACAGCGTTAGGTCTCAGACCGGTCTTTCTGCATTTTATACCTATGAATTTTTCAGCACCCAGGTCTGCTCCGAAACCTGCTTCAGTTACAGTATAATCTGCTAATTTACTTGCCATTTTTGTAGCTATGACACTATTGCAGCCATGTGCTATGTTTGCAAAAGGTCCCCCGTGGATAAAAGCAGGCGTTCCTTCCAGCGTTTGTACTAAATTCGGCTTTAATGCCTCCTTCAAAAGTGCAGCCATTGCGCCTTCTGCTTTTAATTGTCCTGCTGTTACAGGATTCCCTTCTCTTGTGTATGCAACTATTATTTTCGAAAGATTTTCCTTTAATTCCATGATGTCATTGGACAAGCAAAATATTGCCATTATTTCCGATGCAACCGTAATGTCAAACCCGTCTTCTCTTACTACTCCTTCAGTTCTTCCTCCAAGGCCGTCTACTATGTGTCTTAATTGTCTGTCATTCATATCAACACATCTTCTCCATACTATCCGCCTTGTATCTATGTTCAGTTCATTGCCTTGATGAATGTGATTATCCATCATTGCAGCCAAAAGATTGTTTGCTGCACCTACTGCATGAAAATCTCCTGTAAAGTGCAGATTTATATCCTCCATGGGTACGACCTGAGCGTATCCCCCGCCTGCCGCTCCGCCCTTTACGCCAAAAACAGGGCCTAGAGAAGGTTCACGAAGTGTGATAATTGTATTCTTGCCAAGCCTTGCTAATGCATCCCCCAGGCCTATTGTTGTTGTTGTTTTGCCTTCACCTGCCGGTGTGGGTGTTATTGCTGTGACCAATATTAACTTGGCATCCTTATTGTCCTTTAATTCATTCTGCAAATATCTGTAATCAATTTTAGCCTTGTATTTCCCGTAATTTTCTACATACTTATCAGGTATTCCCAACTTTTCTGCAATAGTGTTTATTGGTGCAATTTTTGTCTGCTGAGCGATTTCTATATCGCTTAAAAACGTATCTGGCATATAATTCTCTCCTTTTATTCTATTGTTTGCTTAAATTAATATAAGTTTAATATAACTTAGATTATTAAAATGAATTATATATTAATTATATTTCTAAGTCAATCAAATTCGAATTATTATCCTGGACAATGAATAAACCTGTTAAAATATAAACAAAACTATTTGTACCGTTTTTAACATTTCCTGACACCTCCGCCATGCCGGTAATTTTATTTAATATAACAAAAGATTTGATTATTGGAACATTATTTGGGTATAATGAAATAATGAAAACTAAGAATAGTATTATTAGTTTTTCCTATATTAAACATGTTGACTTTTAAGTACCGTTTTAATATAGTATACATAAAAATAAAAAGGAGTGATAAAGTGACGGCAAAAAAGACACCGCTTTATGGCGAACATGTTAAGTTAGGCGGTAATGTAGTTGACTATGCCGGCTGGTTTCTTCCGGTTCAATATACCGGTTTGATACCAGAGCATGAGGCTGTTAGGAATGCAGCAGGAATTTTTGATGTATCCCACATGGGGGAAATCACCGTAAAAGGCAAGGATGCAGTAGCTTTTGTTGATTATCTTATGACTAATGACATTACAAAAATTGTTGATAATCAAATAATCTACACGTTAATGTGCTACCCTGACGGAGGAGTTGTTGATGATTTGCTGGTATACCGGTATGAAAACAACTACCTTTACCTGGTAGTTAATGCTTCAAACACTGGTAAGGATTATGCTTGGATACTTGAGCATAAGGGTGATTTTGACGTAGAAATCGAAAATATTTCAGATTCAGTAGGCGAAGTAGCCCTCCAGGGACCATTTGCACAAAAAATTCTTCAAAAATTAACTGATTTTGATCTTGACAAGATAGAGTTCTTCCATCTTCAAAGAGATATTTCAGTTGATGGAGTAAACTGCATGATATCAAGAACCGGATATACAGGAGAAGATGGTTTTGAGATTTATGCTGATAATGAGGGTATAGTAAAGGTTTGGAACTCAGTTCTAGAAGCAGGTAAGGAATTCGGCATACTTCCTGCAGGCTTGGGATGCAGGGATACTCTGAGATTCGAAGCTTCTCTTCCTCTTTACGGACACGAAATCAGCCAGGAAATCACTCCTCTTGAAGGCGGGTTCAAGTACTTTGTGAAGCTTGATAAAGCAGCTGATTTTATTGGCAAGGAAGCCCTTAACAAACAATGGTCTGAAGGCTTGAAGAGGAAATTAGCAGGATTTGAGCTTATCGGAAGAGGAATTGCAAGGGAAGGAATGGAAGTACAAAAAGACGGAGTCATTATAGGACATGTTACAACAGGATACATGAGTCCCACACTGAAAAAGACAATAGGCAACGCTTTACTGGCTTCTGAATTTACGGAGCTTGGTACAGAAATTGAAGTAATGGTTAGAAACAAACCTGTAAAAGCCAAGGTAATAAGCAAGAAGTTTCTTAAGAAAAAATAAACTGTAAAAGCTAAATCAAGGAGGATTTAAAATGAAAGTTGTAAAAGGATTATATTATTCAAATGACCATGAATGGGTTAAGGTTGATGGAGACGAAGCATATGTAGGTATTGCAGACTTCGCACAAGAGCATCTGGGAGATATAGTTTATGTGGAGCTTCCTGAAGTTGATGATGAATTCGCAAAGGAGGAAGCCTTCTCAGTTGTTGAATCCGTAAAAGCTGCATCGGATATTTATCTTCCGGTCAGCGGTAAGGTAATAGCCGTTAACGAAGCTTTAGAGGATGAACCGGCTCTGTTAAACGCTGATCCATATGAAAACTGGATTATTAAAATAGTCTTGAATGATAAGGCAGAGTTGGATGAATTGATGACAAGTGAGGATTATGAAAAATTCTTGGCTGAGGAGGAGTAATATGTATCCATACATACCAAATACTCCTCAGGACGAACAGGAAATGTTAAAAACAATCGGTTTGGATTCAATAAACCAATTGTTTGGAGACATACCGGAGCAGGTTCATTTGACAAAACCGTTAAACATTCCTGATTCAAAGAGCGAATTGGAAGTAAGCGGTTATCTTAAGAACCTGGCTGATAAAAACTGCCCGGTCAGCCAATTGGCATGCTTTTTAGGTGCAGGTGCATATGATCACTACATTCCATCAGTGATAAATGCAATTACTTCAAGAAGCGAGTTCTATACTTCCTATACTCCTTATCAGCCGGAAATAAGCCAAGGTACTCTGCAGTATATTTTTGAATACCAAACATTAATCACCAACCTGACAGGTATGGATGTAGCAAATGCTTCCCTCTATGACGGGGGTACTGCTATAACAGAAGCTGCCTTAATGGCATGCTCCTATTCAAGGAAGGATGAGATTATAGTTTCTGCAGGTGTGAATCCAGAAGCAAGACAAATACTTAAAACATATGCTCATGCACAGAATTTAAAAGTAACAGAGGTTGAAACAAAGGACGGGGTTACTGATGCCGGGATGCTGGAATCGCTCTTAAGCGATAAAACAGCAGCCGTTATCGTACAAAATCCTAACTTCTTCGGCCTTCTTGAAGATTTAAAAGGTTTGGCAGAAATAACTCACAAGGTTAAGAAGGCCAGCTTTGTAGCAGCAGTAGAGCCAATATCTCTGGCACTGCTCAAAAAACCCGGTGAACTGGACGTGGATATTGTTGTTGGCGAAGGGCAGCCTCTTGGGATGCCTCTGCAGTTTGGCGGACCTTATTTAGGTTTCATGGCTGTAAAGAATGATTACATCAGAAAGATTCCCGGCAGAATCGTTGGAGAAACCACTGATTTAGACGGCAAAAGGTCTTATGTGCTTACACTGTCGGCCAGAGAACAGCATATAAGGAGAGAAAAGGCCACTTCAAACATATGCTCCAACCAGGGGCTGAATGCTCTGGCAGCCACTGTTTATATGGTGACCATGGGCAAGGAAGGATTGAAGGAGGTAGCCGAGCAATGTGTCCAAAAGTCTCATTATGCCTTCAATGAACTGACTAAATCAGGCAAGTACAGGCCGCTGTTCGATAAACCCTTCTTTATGGAATTTGCCTTAACCTCTGAAGACAGCGTTGATAAAATAAACAAGGCTCTCTTGGAAGAGAAAATAATCGGCGGATACGACCTTGGAAAGGATTATCCTCAATACAAGAACGCTTCTCTATATGCAGTCACTGAAAAGAGGACAAAAGAAGAAATTGATAAATTAAGAAGAGTATTGGAGGCGGTTAAATAATGAAAGAATACAATAAATTAATATTTGAACTATCAAAACCGGGTAGAAAAGCATACAGCCTTCCAGCTCTTGATGTTGAAGAAAAAGCATTAGACAGTCTTATACCGGCTGAATTTTTAACTGATAAGGGGCTTAATTTTCCTGAAGTCAGTGAAGTTGATGTTATAAGACACTATACCAATCTTTCAAATAAGAACTATGGTCTGGACAAAGGCTTTTACCCGCTGGGATCTTGTACAATGAAGTACAATCCAAAGATAAATGAAGATGTGGTAAAATATGACGGGTTTGCAAATGTTCATCCCTTTCAGGCAGAAAGCTGCATTCAAGGTTCATTGCAGGTAATGTATGAACTTGAAAGATCCCTGTGTGAAATAGGCGGTATGGACAGCTTCACACTGCATCCGGCAGCAGGTGCTCACGGTGAGATTACAGGAATAATGCTGATCAAGGCCTACCATGATAAGAACGGTGACACCAAGAGAAACAAGATAATTGTCCCGGATTCGGCTCATGGAACTAACCCGGCAACAGCAGCAATGGCCGGATATTCAATAGTAGAAATCAAATCAACCGAAAATGGTCTGGTAGACCTTGAAGCACTGAAAGCGGCAGTCGGTGAAGATACAGCAGGATTAATGCTGACAAATCCCAATACATTAGGCCTTTATGACAAAGGAGTAAAGGAAATATCAAGAATCGTCCATGAAGCAGGAGGACTTCTTTACTATGACGGAGCTAACCTGAATGCAATCATGGGTCATTCAAGGCCTGGAGATATGGGATTTGACACAGTTCACTTCAATCTGCACAAAACATTCTCAACACCTCATGGCGGCGGCGGTCCTGGATCAGGTCCCGTAGGATGCAAGAAGATACTGGCTGAATTCCTGCCCAAGCCTTTGGTAGGCAAGAGATATGACGGCACCTACTTCCTGGATTATAATGTACCGGGTTCAATAGGCAAAATTAAAGACTTCTACGGACACTTCGGAATTTTCCTTAGAGCGTATACCTACATATTGATTATGGGTAATGACGGCCTTAAAAAGGCATCTGAAATGGCTGTATTAAATGCCAACTATATTAAGGAAAAGCTAAAAGATTACTACTACCTGCCCATAGACACTTTAGTTAAACACGAAGTTGTATTCGGCGGATTAAAGGATACTACAAGCGGGGTTACAACGCTTGATATAGCCAAGAGACTCTTAGACTACGGATATCATCCTCCTACAGTTTACTTCCCCTTGATTATTGACCAGGCATTAATGATTGAGCCTACGGAATCTGAAAGCAAAGAAACAATCGATGGCTTTATAGAAGCAATGATTGCCATTGCCAAGGAAGCAAGTTCAGATCCGGAACTGTTAAAAACTGCCCCCCATGACACTCTTGTAAGAAGACCCGATGAAACTAAGGCGGCCAGAAATCCGGTAGTAAAATACCAAGGGTAGAAATTAATTAATGACAAATTAATTATTATGTGCTAGTATAAGTTAATATTCAGAGTAGACAAGATGCGTTAAGTGTTGAGGGATGGGATGTCGCCCTTAAACGAAGGACACAGGTCTGCGGTATCTTGTCGCTTCCGCTGTATTTGAGAAACTTATGTTGCTCCTATATTGTGCGGAGGTATTACTTTGCTCAATAAGGAGGTAAATATGAGTAGTAATACTGAGCGCCACAAATTCACATCATTAACAATTGTGAGAGCAGGGCTTTTTATATCAATGAGCCTTGTGTTAAAGGTATTGTTTGAAGTATATATTCCTTTGGCAGGAATTCCCGCCTTGAGGATAAACTTCGCCAATGTTCCGCTGATGCTTTCGGGTATAATTCTAGGACCCTTTGCAGGATTTTTAACCGGAGCGGCAGCAGATATAATAAACTTTATTGCAAAGCCTTCAGGTCCCTATTTTCCCGGATTCACATTAGCAAGCGGATTATGCGGATTAATTCCGGGAATAATTTTCAAGTATTTAAAAAGAGATATAAATTACAACCTGCTAAATACAATTTTTATCTCTTTGCTGTCCGTGGGTTTTGTCCTGGTCTTTATGCAAAACGGCTTGTTGACATTTGACAATGGTATATTTTATGACGGTAAACCGCTGAATGCTGCATATGCAGCCGGGTTCTTCTTGCTTGTGGCAATTTATTTGATAATTCCTGTTAAGGTGTCATCAGCATCAAAAGACCTGGCCATGAATAAAATAGTGTTTGCAATCAGCGCAACCCAGCTTATTACATCAATAATTTTAAACACTTACTTCTTATATGTTCTGTACGGCATAGGAATAATGATTACTCTGCCGGCGAGAATTTTGACAAATTTCTTTATGATACCCCTTTATTCAATAATTATCGGTGCCATATTGAATGCAGTCAAAGGAAGAATTTAGGTGCTCAGGACTGCTTGTGAAGGATTAAAACATGTCAGAAACATTAATGATTCTGACATGTTTTTGTCTTAATCCTTCAAGTGTTTATTAATTGCATCTGCTGCCAGCTTAGCTGTTGAAAAGGCAGCCTGGATGTTAAACCCTCCTGTATCCCCGTCGTAGTCCAGCACTTCTCCGGTAAAATAAAGGCCGGGGATTTTTTTTGATTCCATGGTCTTTGAATTTACTTCAGAAGTTGAAACTCCGCCTTTTGTAACCATGGCAATATTGTAATCTCCAAGCTTAATGATTTTCATGGGATGGGCTGAGAACATTTGAATCAGGCTGTTCCTCTGAATTTTCGAAAGCTGGCTGCAGGGCAGATTTTCATCAATACCGCATATTTCAAGCGCCTTTTCAACAAAACGCCTTGGTAAGGCAAGGTCCTTTAATGCTGTTTTTATGCTTGTCTTTGATTGAATTAAAGATTCAAAAAATGACCTGAAGTCATCTTCGTTACTAAAGGCTGTGAAATTAATCTTTATTATGTCTCCCGCTTCCATGTATCTGGAATTATTTATTATTACAGGACCTGAAATATTTATGTGTGTAAATAAAAAATCTCCTGCAAATTCCTTTGCCTTTTTCTTGTTTTTAAATAAGGATAATTTTATATTTTCAAATGACACGCCTGATAATTCACTGAACTGGTAATTTTCAACGTAGATTGGGGTAAGTGCAGGCTTAGGTTCAACAATACTGTGCCCTAAAGACACTGCAAATTCATAACCAGCGCCTGTGGAGCCTGTATCAGGATATGATTTTCCCCCGGTTGCTATTATTAAATTATAAGCTGCATAGGCGAAGGCATGAGTTTTAATATAAAACAGCTTTTTATCCGCATCATAAGACACCCTTTCCACACTTGTATTTAAAAGCATTTGTGCATGGTTTACGCTGTCAATTAATACATTCAGCACATCTATAGCTTTCAGCGATGAGGGAAATACCTTGTCATCTTCTCTTATAATGCTCCTTAAACCCCTTTTCTTAAAAAAGTCAATGGTCTCCTGATTGGTGAAATTATAAAGGGCAGGTTTAATAAACCTGCCTTTGTCACCGTATCTGTCAAAAAATTCATTAATTGCACAATTATTAGTATAGTTGCATTGTCCTGCCCCGGTCAGCAAAAGCTTTCTTCCCGGCCTTTTGTTTTTTTCAATGATTAAAACCTTTTTATTTTCAATATTTGCAGCTGAGAATAATCCTGCAGGTCCTGCGCCTATAACAATAACATCATAAATCATTAAACTGTATCTTCCATTTCCTCTGTTTCTATTATTTCGCCTGCTTTTGGTATTTCATATGTTTCCATCATTTTATCCAGAGCAAATGCAGCCTTTATTTCATATTCCACTTCATTTTCAACGTAAGCTCCTGTAAACACAACAGAATCATTTTCCAAATTAAAATCAGTATACTTATTATTGTCCAGGTTAATTTGTTTATTACTGTCATTTACAAAATCAAACAAAACAAATTTGCTGTCCTTGTCTTTTAGCAATATTGTAGTTGTGCCTTCCAATAATTGCATCTTCTGCGGCTCGTCAAAGGACCCGATGATTTTCTTGTTTTCTATATCTAATATTTTATTTTTGCCGTCAGAATTTTTAATCAAAATGTAAGAGCCCAGCCATTCATAGGACCCTTCCCTGTCAAATGTGGCACCATCGATCGCTGCAGGCTGGTTTTCACCTTCGTCCCAGATGAATATCTGACTGTAGTCATCACCGTATCCCTGGGTTCTGAATACAATATTTTCATCGGTTCCTATGATTTCAATACCTTTAACACTGTCATCGACTAACTCTGAGCTTTCCTTCAAGTATGATACTATGCTGTCTGCATCCGTATTTTCTGAATTAAACTTAGGCATATCCCCGCTTTGAACTATTTTCAGCCTGGATTCCGCCTCCTCCAGCTTAAAAATAATATTTTCATTGCTTTTAGCCAAGCTTAGATATTCGTCTTCCAATTCTTCGAATTTTGTTTTAAATTCATTTAACTCTGCCTTTGTTCCGTCCAGTTCTTCTTTTAAGCTTAAGTTTTCTTTCTTGATTTCTTCTGTTCCTGCAATACCTTCATACTCTTCCGGGCCTAGACCAGTCTCCTGTGATACAGGTATCTGGGTGCAGCCCATTGCAAATAATAAGGTAAAAACAATTAAATATAATCTAAATTTTCTCATGGTCTCACATCCTTTCGCTTCTTATGAGGGAGAAATTATCTTTAACTTTTACTGTATCATTATACTTGTTGCCTCATATTCTCCGCCCCTTTGGACAGCTATAGCCACAATACTTTCCCCTTCTTCCAGATCTTTAAAATACTTGGTTTCACCTGAAGTATCGTATATTATGGTCCTGTTGGCAACTGTCAGGTATATAAGCTCTGTTTTCCCTGTACCTGTTATACTTTGCATCATTATCAGCCGGTCATCTTCATTGATAAATATGATTTTACCTATAAAGCTCTTGGCAGTATCCAGCTCAGAAACTTCCATTGAAACTATTTCATCTCCCGAAGTGTTAATGTATGCATTATATCCTAGACGCAAGTCATAAATTGATACATTTTTTGTCCCGATTGTAATCTTAACATTGCTGCTTACTGAATACTGTTTAATGGCTCCGTCTTCGTCAGCAATTTTAATTTTACTTTGAGGCGCAATTAGTATTTCCTTGATTACACCGCTGGCTTCAGCTTCTTTGGCTATGGTGTTAATAGCAATCATATCATCATATTCTGTGGTTATGGTAACTTCATCCCCCACTCTGACCTGGTCAAAGCTTGAATCATCATCATTTTTTGTAACGTCAACAGAACTTGTAAATATAAATGTTTTTAACAGGCCTTCATCCGTTTTCACGGTAACCTTTATGGGATAATTATAATCAATGGCTGTAATTTCTCCGTCAAAATATTTAATGCGGCTTACTGAATTAATCCTGTAAACCTGGCCGTCATCCAGCAAAAGAGTCACTTCATCGCTCTTTTCAAGTCTTCTTAATTCAGTTGCCTTACCGTCATGATATACATCAACGTCTGCTTCTATTTCAAAGGTAAGTTTGTCATCATCTTCATCGTAAATAGTTATTGATGCAGGTTCTACATATGCCACATATAAAATAGTGCCTCTTACAACATCCTTTGTGCTGTCAGCTTCAATCTCCAGGGCAAGTCCCTCTTCGTTAACTCTGCAGTCAACAAGCATATCATTTTTTAAATCAGACAATTCTCTTGTTCTGCCGTTTATGGTTATTTTTGTGTCATCATTTACACTGACTTTACTTTCTGCTCCTCTGTCATCTTTAACATATATGTATGAGTCAGTCCTCTTTGTTTCCACTTCCGTTATTATGCCGCTTACTTTTGTTGCAGGCTGATATTTGTCTAAATCAGGCAATATATTGTTGTCGCTTATATAATCAAATGCCTTTACTAACAAAGTAGCAATTTCAGCCCTTTTAATTTCATCGACCGGATTAATATTCCCTTCATTGTCGCCAAGAATTATTTTCTTTTCAGACATAAGGTAGATATATGGTCTTGCTGAAGCAGATATTTCAGCATTGTCTTTAAAAGGCAGGACGTATGTCTTCAGGCTTTTTGCTTCATCCTCCAAACCCAAAGCCTTTGTCAAAAGCACTGCCACCTCTTCCCTTTTTGCATCCTGGAAAATATTTTTATTTGCAAACATATCCTTGACAGCCTGCTCGCTTACTATGCCAAGCCCAATTGCAACCGCCAAATAGTCCAATGACCATTCATTATACAAAACATTTTGCATTCTTCCTAAAGAAGGCTTGTATTCATCGATTATTTCTTTTTTTATATCATCATCAATAGTATACAGTCTCGACAGCATAATAAGGGATTCCAGCACAGTTACGTTGTTGTCCGGCTTGAATGTACCATCTTCATAACCGGAAACAAGTCCGTCTTTTTCAACTCTTTCTATGTAGCTTCTCGCCCAATGATTTGAAATATCACTAAAGACTATCGCATTTGCAGTCATTGTAAACAACAGAGACAACACAACAGAAAGTAAAATAATTCTGCTTATTTTTTTCATAATACCTCCCATATGTCTTTTTTTTAATAAATTATATCATATATATGTTGTTACTGCAATAAAAATCGGGACATTCCTTGGACCCTCCGGCTACCCCGGAAGGGAGAAGGTGTGTCTTTTATATAAAAAACTATTGACTTACCCGGATATTATGATAAATTTTAATCATAATGATGAGGCGGATTATGGCAGGGGTAAATTACAGCAGATTTAAGCTAAAAAATTCAATATTTATGAATATTGCCATAAATGAATTTATAAAAAGAGCAGCTGAAAACTTTTATATAATAAAATTTGAAGGAGAAATATGGGCATATTGATAAAACCTTCCCTGTTAAGAGGTAAAATTACCATCCCTTTCTCGAAAAGCCTAAGCCACAGAGCAATTATATGTGCTTCTCTTTCCAAGGAAGAAAGCAAAATAAAAAACATAGTTTTTTCTGATGATATAAGGGCTGTAATTGAGGGAATGAAAAAACTGGGGGCAGATATAAGGGAAGCAGATGATTTCCTTACAGTTAAGCGGGCTGAAAACACCGGAGATAATGCTGTAAATAATATAATTGACTGCAAAGAATCAGGGTCTGTCCTGAGATTTCTTATACCTTTGTCTTTGGTTTTTAAAGATAAATGCACCTTTACCGGAAAAGGAAGACTGGTTGAAAGACCACTTGATGTATATTATGATATTTTTGAAAAGTCCAATATAGAATATGAAACAAACAAGGGGAAACTGCCCCTTACGGTGAAGGGTTCGCTGAAGGGCGGTTATTACAGCATACCCGGCAATATAAGCTCACAATTTATCACAGGACTATTTTTTGCACTTCCCCTTCTTAAGGATAATTCGGAAATAAGAATTACAGGCCCTGTGGAATCAAAGGCTTATATTGAATTGACAAGAGATGTAATGAAAAAATATTGTGTCAATATAGAAAAAATCGATAGCTGTAACTACTTTATAAAGGGAGGTCAAAAATATAAGGCACATAACTGTGAAATTGAAGGGGATTTTTCACAGGCAGCGTTCTTCCTTGCTGCAAATGCTTTGGGATCCAAGGTTGAATGCCTTGGTTTAAATTATGATTCCCTCCAGGGAGACAGGGAAATATTAAATATAATTGAAAAATACTCATTGCCGGAAAATGAAATAACCATAGATGCTTCACAAATCCCGGACCTGGTTCCGGTAATATCAGTTCTTGCATCCTTGAAAGAAAACTGCAAAACTACTATAATCAACGCCGGCAGGCTGAGGTACAAGGAGTCCGACAGACTTAAGGCAATAGCTGCAGAAATGAAAAAACTGGGGGCTTCAATAAAGGAAATTGAAAATGGCCTTATAATTGAAGGAAAGAACTCTTTGCACGGAAATACAACGGTTTACAGCTGGAATGACCACCGGATTGCAATGGCTTTGGCTATTGCGGCAATTAAATGCGATGATCCCATCCTTTTGGAAGGTTATGAGTCGGTAAAGAAATCATACCCGAAATTTTGGGATGATTATAAAAGCTTAGGAGGTGTTATAAATGAGCTCAATGACAGGAAATAAACTGAAAATAAGCATATTTGGCGAATCCCACGGAGAAGGCATAGGTGTAGTAATAGACGGCCTGCCCTCAGGATTTGCTCTTGATTTTGATTACATTAATCAGCAGATGAATAGGCGACTTCCCGGAACAAACACCCTGTCCACCGAAAGAAAAGAAAAGGATGAATATAAAATACTCAGCGGCTTATTTGAAGGAAAAACAACAGGCACTCCTCTGTCTGCAATAATTTATAATATTGACAAAAAATCTGATGATTATGGCGAAAGATTCAAACTTCGCCCGGGCCACAGCGATTACACGGGATATATCAAATATTCATCATATAATGACTACCGGGGGGGAGGCCACTTTTCAGGGAGACTTACGGCACCTCTTTTATTTGCAGGGGCTCTTGCCATGCAGATATTGGAAAGTAAAGGAATACTTATAGGGAGCCGCATAAAAAGCATATATAATATAAATGATGATGATATTGAAAATATGGATGCAGATACGATCAAAAATTTAAGAAGTATGAGTTTTCCTGTCATATCAAAAGAAAAAGGCGCTCTGATGACAAAAAATATCCTTGAACAAAAGGAAAAAGGAAACTCCCTGGGAGGAATAGTCGAAACATTTATTATAAATGTTCCTGCAGGCTACGGCGAGCCATTTTTTGATTCTCTTGAAAGCAAGATGGCGCATATGATATTTTCCATCCCCGGAGTCAAGGGAATTGAATTCGGTGCAGGCTTTGATATTACAACCCTTACGGGAAAAGAAGCAAATGATGAATTCTATGTGGCCAATCATAAGATAATTACCGTTACCAACAATAACGGCGGTGTTTTGGGAGGAATAACAAACGGCATGCCCATAGTTATTAAAACTGCCATAAAACCCACTCCCTCAATATGGCAACCACAGAATACGGTTGATATATCTTCAATGGAAAATACCGTCGTAAATATTAAAGGCCGCCACGACCCCTGCATTGTTCCCAGGGTTGTAGCGGTTTTAGAAGGAGCCTGCGCCCTTGTGCTCCTTGATTTAATTATGGAAAGGGATGGTGAAAATTGGAACTTGATAAGGCAAGAGCAGAAATAGACAAGCTAGATAAGGAAATTGTGAAGCTGCTGGAAAAAAGATTCAATTTGGCAAGTGAAATAGGTTTCTTAAAAAAAGAACAAAACCTTCCTGTGTATGATGAATCAAGAGAAAGGCAGGTCTTGGAATACTGCGCAGGTATATTGGAAAATAAAGAGTATTCAAAATACATCTGCGATATTTACTTTCAAATAATGAACATCTGTAAAGACATACAGAGGTTAAAGGATAAGGAATGAAAAACATATTAATTATAGGCATGTCCGGCAGCGGGAAGACAACCGCGGGCATGATGCTTTCAGAAAAATTAAATATGGAATTTGTAGATATGGATGATTACATAGTATCCGTGGAAAATAAAAGCATTATTGAAATGTTTGAAATAAGCGAGGAATATTTCAGAAATGCTGAAAGCAAATGCTCAAAGATTTTATCCGGGGAAACATCTCTTGTAATTGCTGCCGGCGGAGGAATTGTCAAACGAAAAGAAAATATGGACTGTTTTGAAAAAAATTCAATCATAGTTTTCTTAAACAGACCTCCCGAAAAAATCATAGAAGATATAGACATAAAAACCCGCCCCCTCCTGAAAGAAGGGCGGGATAAAGTTTTTACCCTCTACAATGAAAGAATCCATCTGTATAGGAAATACTGCCATATTGAAGTTTTAAACGATACAACCCTGGACGACGCCGTAGATGAAATAATAAATCGTGTTAGGACCTGTTTGGGTTAGGCATAAAGGCTGTTTTTCTCTCCCTTTGGTCAGAAAAATAGGGCTATGACATTAAGGTCATCTTTCTCACCGTTTCAAATTCATTTTGAATTTCTTCCGAAGGCTCGTGAGTCATTTTAGATACTCCATAAATGAATATGCAGGATATTATAAATGCCGGAAGAAGCTCATATACACCGAATATTCCGCCCAATGGCTTTAAAATCAGCTTCCAAACAAATACCATTATACCTCCGGAAAGCATGCCTGCAACAGCCCCTTCCCTGCTTGTTCTCTTCCAGAACAGGGAGAATATGATAATTGGTCCGAAGGTGGCTCCAAATCCCGCCCAGGCAAAGGATACTATTGTAAAAATAACACTGTCCTCATCAAGAGCTATGAATATACCTATTATACAAATTACTACCAGGATTATTCTTGAAACAATCATAACCTGCTTGTCGGCTGCATCCTTTTTAATTAAATGCTGGTATATATTTTTGGAAAATGCTGATGCTGCAATCAATAAATAAGAATCAGACGAACTTATTGTTGCTGCTAAAATCCCTGCCATTACAAAACCTGCAATAAAGGCAGGAAGTAAATTTGATGACAATACAATAAAAATACTTTCCGAGTCGCTGTATGTCAGCAGGGCTGTAGGAAATACAGCTCTTCCGATTATTCCTATGGCTACGGCAGCACCCAAGGAAATAACTACCCAGACTGTTGCAATTCGCCTGGATGTTTTTAGTTCACCGGGGTTTCTTATTGCCATGAATCTTAACAATACCTGGGGCATCCCAAAATACCCAAGCCCCCATGCAAGTGTTGATAAAACAGTGTACATACCATACTCACCTGCTGCATTGTACTGAGGCACTCCATTTACAACCTGCTGTACGCCATCTGTTACGGCGGGTGATGCTATGCCGAAAAATTCAAAAAATCCGGGGATTTCTTTTGCATTTTCAATAACTTGTGCAGTTCCACCCGCTGCATAAGTTCCAACGGCTAAAATTGTGACTAAAGCAATAATCATAACAAATGCCTGCATGGTATCTGATGCGGATTCTGCCAGAAATCCTCCTATAAAAGTGTAAAACAATACAAAAGCGGCTCCCAATATCATCATATACTGATATCTGAATCCAAACAGTGCATTAAAAAGCTTACCCACTGTTACAAAGCAGCTGGAAGCGTAAACAATAAAGAAAACCAGAATAAATACTGCAGAAATCGTCATTATTATTTTTTTCTTTTCTTTAAAGCGATTGCTTAAAAAATCAGGAAGCGTTATGGAATTGCCTGCCGCAACCGAATAGTTGTGAAGCCTTTTTGCAATAAACAGCCAGTTTAAATAGGTTCCTGCAGCTAAGCCTATTGCAGTCCATACAGCATCACTTAAACCATACCAGTATGCAACACCGGGAAGTCCCATTAAAAGCCAGCCGCTCATATCAGATGCTTCGGCACTCATGGCTGTAACCAACGGGCTGAGTGTTCTACCTCCTAAAAAATAGTTTTCACTGCTCTCATTGGCACGCTTTGCAAAATACAATCCTATGCCAATAACAACAGCCATGTAAATAATCATAGATGCAAAAATTTGTAATGTTTCTCCGCTCATAATGTAAACCTCCTTCTTTAAAATTTTATTTTTATACTATTCGCTATTTATTTGGGGGCGAAAAAAACGCAGGGGAGTGCATGAAAATCGGGTTAGGGCATTAAACAGGCTGCATCACCAATTTGTTCACTCCCTCTGGTCGTGCAAATTGGGATTTCGCTGCATATGACCTACCAGCCGTTTTTCTGAAAAAAACCCAGAAAAACGGGGTTAGGGCATTAAAAATCCGCCTCTAAAAAGAGGCGGATGTCCGCGGTACCACTCTAACTGCATTATATACAGTATCTCGTTAAAATAAGGGTTTTGCCCTTTGGGTTGCTGCTCCCAAACGCTCCGAGGCGGGTTCAATCAACATTGGGACAAAGGTCTTTCACCGGGCAACCTTCTCTCTAAGTCCATGCATCACTACTATTCCTCTTCACAGCTGAATATTAATATTAAAAAACATACTATACCAAGATAAAGATTTTGTCAAGGTTTTTCTTGAATTGTTTTGCAGGTTTTTTAATTTTCTTGCATTACAGAGAAATTTATCTCCGATATATAGCAGTTATGGCTGCTAAATTATTTATCATTTCATCTGTTAAATCAGTTTTCTTCATTCTCCAGGTCCAGTTTCCGTTTACAGTTGCCGGTGTATTCATTCTTGCTTCATCACCTAATCCAAGAATATCCTGCATTGTAGTTATTGCCAAACCGGCGGCTGAGCTCCATGCCCCTCTGATAAATCCCCAATTCAATCCCTCTTTTGAATCTAATTTTAAATACTTCTTTGCATAGTCCACATCTTCTATTCCTGCATTTAAAAACCATCCTTCAACAGTTGAGTTGTCATGGGTTCCTGTGTAGACTACGCAGTTCTTGTCGTAATTATGGGGTAAATAGTCACTTTCCTCTCTTGAGTCAAAGGCAAACTGCAATACCTTCATTCCGGGAAAACCTGAATATTTAAGAAGCTTCTTGACATCCTCTGTTAAAAAACCTAAATCTTCAGCGATTATATTTAATTCTCCCAATTCTTCCTTAATACTATTAAAAAAGTCTGTTCCCGGCCCTTTTACCCAATGACCGATTACTGCATCTTCAAAGCCGTATTTAATTTCCCAATAAGCTTCAAATCCCCTGAAATGATCGATTCTTAATACGTCGAAAATCTCAAAGCTATGTTTTATTCTGTTTTTCCACCATCTATAGTTATCTTTCTCCATTTCAGACCAATTGTATATGGGATTTCCCCAAAGCTGGCCCTTACGGGAAAATGCGTCTGGAGGACAGCCTGATACTGTAATCGGCAAAAGATCCTCATCTAAATTAAATAGGCGTGGATTGCTCCATACATCCTGGCTGTCTTCTGCTACATATATGGGCAAATCTCCTATGATTCTAACACCCTTAACATTGGCATATGATTTTAACCTATACCATTGCTTATAGAAGAAATACTGAGTAAATGTCCAAAAATATATCCTGTCAATATTTTCAATTTCAAATTTCTCTACAACTTTTGAATCCTTCCTCCTGTATTCCTCCTGCCATATCAGCCAGGAAACATTTCCATGATGTTTTTTTATTGACATAAAAAGTGCAAATTCTTTCAGCCATTCATTATTATCCCAATAAAACCTGTATAAATCTTCCTTTAAGTCTTCCTTTGCTTTTTCATAAGCCTTTTCCAAGAGGTGCATTTTGTTCCTGTACAGCAGTCCGTAATCAACCCTGGTCACATCACAGCCTAAATCAATGCTGTTGATTTCATCTTTAGTCAGGTATCCCCTCTCAATAAATTCATCCAGTTCTATAAAATACGGGTTGCCTGCATATGAGGAAAAGGACTGGTAGGGAGAATCTCCGTATCCTGTTATTCCCAATGGCAGTACCTGCCAGTATTTTTGTTTTGCATCTGCCAAAAAGTCTACAAAGGAATATGCCTCCTTGCCAAAATCTCCAATTCCATATTCGCCGGGCAATGAGGAAATATGCATCAATATACCACTGGACCTTTTCCTTTCCATACTTTGCTCCTTCACAAATCCCTGTACAGCAGCGTGCACAGGATAAACAATAAAAAAATAACAGATTAATCATATATTTATTTTAATGATTTGTAAAGGTTTTTTGTTTTAACATATTAAACTGTTGATTACCTCTTTTACTGTGGTAATTTTATTTACATCGTTCAGGTTTGCACCGGAAAAGACCAAGCCGTCCCTTCCTTCCACAGAATTTATCAAGCCTTCCGATATGCAGTATGGAATTTCCCTGGGATTGCAGCCCGGCATACATCTATAACATCTTGTAAGAATAACCTTTCCCGCACCTTTGAGAAAATTTGTTTCTATGGCTCTTCCGGGCATTCCTACCGGGCTTTTAATAATTTTTATATTTTCATCATCAGCATTAACATATGTTGACTTGAAATTTTCGTGAGCGTCACATTCTATAGTAGGGACAAACAAGCTTGCTAACTGAAAACCGTCTGCCCCGGCTTCTTCAAGTTCAAGGATATCCTCCCCGGTCCTTATTCCTCCTGCTGCAATCAAGGGTATCTTCACTTTGTATTCTTCCTCAAAGGCCCTTAATAAAGACTTTACTTCCTTAACAATATCTTTTAAAGGCATGCATTTATTTTCCAAAAGTTCATCCATCTTAAAACCAAGGTGCCCTCCTGCCAATGGTCCTTCCACTATTATTGCATCCGGCAGCCTGTCTGACTTCAGATAACTTCTGATAATTATTTTTGCTGCCTTGGCAGAAGATACTATGGGTGCAATCTTCGTATTTGTCCCCTTTGTTAACTTTGGAAGAGCAATTGGAAGCCCTGCACCTGATACGATAATATCTATTTTTTCTTCAACTGCTTTTTTAACATACAATTCATAATTGTTCATAGCTGCCATGAAATTCATGGCAATAATACCCTTTGATTTTTCTCTTGCTTTTTTAATCTCCTTGCCGATTGCCCTTAAATTTGCTTCAACAGGGTTATTTAAAAAATCTGGCTCTCTAAAGCCGATTTGAACACCGGATATGGTTCCTATGCCCCCTTCATTTGCAACTGCTGCCGCTAAATTTGCAAGAGATACGCCTATACCCATGCCTCCCTGAACTATTGGGATTTTTGCAGTCAAGTCTCCTATTTTTAATTCCTTTAATATCATATGTCCACCATTATTTTTATAGTCTATTATTTTGATATTCAAAGTATATATTTAAAACCATTCTATGTCAAGAAAAAAGTATTGCCTTGGCTCTATTAATCTTTAATTTCTGCAACTGATAGAAAATAATAAAAATATTTAGCGAACATTTGCAGGACACGATTATAATTCTTAGCGAATGCAGACTGAAAATCCGTTAAGCAGCTTGCACTGTTTGAGCGAAGCGAGTTTGCAAGCTGTAGGATTTTTAGTCGTAATAAGCTCATAGAATTATTCGTGTCCGAAACCGTGAGCGGATATTTTTATTATTTTCTTTGAAAAAAGTACCGCCTGAGCAGTACTTTTTATTCGTGTCTGAATAATATTTTTTTATTTATTTACATATTCGTCAAAAGCATCCTTGGTAAACTGCTGCTTTTCTTCGATTGCTTCTTGAACCATCATGTCCTTAACCTTCATTAGCCTTGTTTGATTACCTCTTTCGTTTTCATCAAGCTTCATTTGAATGTACTTGATAGTTTCCTCAAGTTGCGGAATCATAACATATTCAAGAGCATTAACTCTTCTTCTGGTCTTTTCGATTTCAGCTGCAAGAAGTTGAACTTCTTTTTCAACAGCTGCCAATTTTAACAGCTCAGGGAAAATATTCGACAAATTTTCGATTGCATTGTCAAGCTCAGCTGAAGTATTGGCAAAACCGTAAGGGTAAATATTTGCAGTGTCATCAGTTGTAGTTTTAAAATCAAACACCGGAACATCTACACTCATTACATTCTTTCTGCCTACCTCTATGGTTACTCCCTGTTTAGGATACATAAGGGCTTCCTCCAAAACCTCCGAGGACATTACAGCACTGGCAATTACAAAATTTGAATAAACATCGCCAATATGTGCTTCTACCTGCTCGCGCAGAGCTTTATTCTCTCTAGCAAGTTCCAGGAACCGCTTCATAAGCTCGTCACGTTTGTCCTTCAGCATTTTGTGACCCTTTACTGCCACTCTTAAACGATTTTTCAAAGAGGTTAATACCATTCTGGTAGGATTAACATTTAATCTTGCCACATAACCACCCCTATGCTATTCTTTTTCCGGATAATATTTCTCAAGATACTCATCCCTTATACGTTTTAATTCTCCCTTAGGAAGAAGTGTCAGCAGATCCCAGCCTATTTCCAGTGTTTCTTCGATGGTTCTGTTTGTTTCATAGCCTTGAGACACATATCTCTTTTCAAATTCGTCTGCAAATTTTGCAAAGAATTTATCAGCATCTGACAGTGCCGCTTCTCCAAGTATGGCCATAAGTTCCTTTGCTTCCTTACCTCTTGCATAGGCTGCAAACAGCTGGTTCAATACGTCGGAGTGGTCCTCCCTGGTTTTGCCCCTGCCAATACCCTTGTCTTTCAAACGTGACAAGGAAGGTAAAACATCTATAGGAGGCTTAATATTCTTTCTGTACAGCTCACGGGAAAGAATAATCTGTCCTTCCGTAATATATCCTGTAAGGTCAGGAATAGGATGTGTTTTATCATCCTCAGGCATTGTAAGAATCGGTATCATTGTAATGGAGCCGGCATGTTCTCTTTTTCTTCCTGCTCTTTCATAAATGGATGCCAAGTCAGTGTACAGATATCCCGGATAACCACGTCTGCCGGGAACTTCCTTACGTGCAGCAGATACTTCACGAAGAGCCTCAGCATAGTTTGTTATATCCGTCAATATTACCAATACATGCATATCTTTGTCAAAAGCAAGGAACTCTGCTGCTGTCAAAGCCATACGCGGTGTTGATATACGCTCGATTGCAGGGTCATCTGCCAGGTTCATGAACAATACGGTTCTGTCGATTGCACCGGTACGTCTGAAGTCAGAAATAAAGAAATCTGCTTCTTCATAAGTTATACCTATTGCAGCAAATACAACAGCGAACTTGGATTCAGTACCCAAAACCTTTGACTGACGTGCAATTTGTGCTGCCAGGTTAGCATGAGGAAGTCCGGAGCCTGAGAATATAGGCAGCTTCTGTCCTCTTACCAATGTGTTCAAACCGTCTATGGCAGAAACACCTGTTTGAATAAATTCATTAGGATAGTCTCTTGCTGAAGGGTTCATGGGAAGACCGTTAATATCCAGTCTCTTTTCAGGTATAATTTCAGGACCGTTGTCTATAGGTCTTCCAAGTCCGTCAAATACACGTCCCAGCATATCTTCTGCAACTGCAAATTCCATTCCTCTTCCAAGGAATTTTACCTTGGAATCAGCCAGGTTGATTCCGGCAGCACTTTCAAACAATTGAACCAGTGCATTGCTCCCGTTGATTTCAAGAACCCTGCAGCTTCTGGTTTCCCCGCTTGGGAGTTCAATTACTCCCAGCTCATCATATGCAACATTTTCAACATCCTTAACAAGCATCAAAGGTCCTGCTACTTCAGATATGGTCCTATATTCTTTAATCATACTACTCAACCTCCTTGCTTGCTGTTAAAGCCGAAATTTCTTTATCAATTTGTTTTTCAATGTTTTCGTAAACTTCCTTTATATCTTTTTCTTCAATATATTTGAATCTTCCTATTCTCTCTATTACAGGAAGCTCTGACAATGCTTTGAAATCTGCTCCTTCGCTTAATGCTTCTACTCCCTTGTGATAGTTTCTCAGTATTAATGACAAGAGTTTATGCTGCTTTTCAAGTGATGAGTAGGTATCAATTTCATGGAATGCATTTTGATGCAGGTAGTCTTCTCTTATTGATCGTGTTGCCTCTAACTTCAATCTGTCATAAACCGACAATGAGTCAACACCAACCAGCTGTACTATTTCATTTAATTCTGATTCTTCCTGCAGAAGCTTCATAACCTCATTACGCATTTCACTCCAGTTCCTTGCCACATTTTCATCAAACCATGGACCTAATCTGTCAACATACAAGGAATAGCTTGTAAGCCAGTTAATTGCCGGGAAGTGTCTGCTGTATGCCAGCTGTGCATCAAGTGCCCAGAACACTTTTACTATACGAAGAGTAGCCTGGGATACAGGCTCTGAAATATCACCGCCGGGAGGTGAAACTGCTCCGATGGCGGACAATGCTCCTTCTCTTCCATCTTTACCCAAGCTTATAACCCTTCCTGCTCTTTCATAGAACTGGGCAAGACGGGATGCCAGGTATGCCGGATAACCTTCCTCACCGGGCATTTCCTCGAGACGGCCGGACATTTCACGAAGTGCTTCCGCCCAGCGTGACGTAGAGTCAGCCATAAGTGCTACGGAATAACCCATGTCTCTGAAATACTCAGCCATTGTGATTCCTGTATAAATTGATGCTTCACGGGCTGCAACAGGCATGTCGGAGGTATTTGCAATAAGAACGGTACGTTTCATAAGTGATTCACCTGTTCTCGGGTCTTTCAACTCAGGGAACTCCATTAAAACGTCTGTCATTTCATTTCCACGCTCTCCGCAGCCTATATATACAACTATTTCAGCATCCGCCCATTTTGCCAGCTGGTGCTGCACAACCGTCTTTCCGCTTCCGAAAGGTCCGGGAACTGCTGCAACGCCGCCCTTTGAAATGGGGAATAATGTGTCTATAACTCTTTGACCTGTTAACAAGGGACTTACTGGAACCAGTTTTTCCTTATATGGACGGCCCTTTCTTACAGGCCATTTTTGCATCATGGTTAAATTAACATGTTCACCGCTGTCTTTTTTAACAACGCATACAGTTTCTTCAACCGTGAAGCTTCCTTCTTTTATTTCAGCAACTTCTCCGGAAACTCCGAAAGGAACCATGATTCTATGCTCAACAACTATAGTTTCCTGAACAGTACCTATTATATCTCCTGCTTCCACCCTGTCTCCAGCTTTTACGGCAGGTACAAAATCCCATTTTTTCTCCCTGTTAAGAGCAGGAATGCTTATTCCTCTTGTAATATTAGGTCCTGCTACTCTTCTTATTTCCTCTAAGGGACGTTGTATTCCATCATATATTGTTTCAATAAGTCCGGGTCCCAGTTCAACAGAAAGCTGCGCTCCCGTGGAAACAACCGGTGCTCCCGGAGCTAAGCCTGATGTCTCTTCATAAACCTGTATGGATGCCATTTCACCGCGCATCTCGATAATTTCTCCTATGAGGCCTTGCTCGCTTACACGGACAACGTCAAACATATCGGCTTCTTTCATACCATCTGCTATAACCAACGGACCGGATATTTTAACTACTCTACCTTGGCTCATTAAACTAATCACCTGCTTTCATTTTTTTTACGTTAATCGTTACTAAACAATATGTCTGCACCAACTGCTTTCTCAACTGCCTTCTTAATGTTATTAATCCCTATGCCTAAGGATCCCTGCATTCCCGGTATAGGAATAATTGCCGGCAGACGTTCTTGATTGTACTCGTATATTGATTCTTTTATTTCATTATACAGGCTTTCTGTCACATAAATAATTGCATAATTATCATCAGCAATTTTATGCAGCGTACGCCTTGCTTCATCAGCCCTGCTGCAGTCAAATACATCCAATCCCACAGCTTTGAATCCTTGAACGCTTTGCTTGTCTCCAATAATCCCTATCTTATACATAAGTCTCTCTCAACCTCTCTTTTATAAGTTCCGGCGAGATGCCTGCTGTTTTACCTGCCAAAATTATTCGTGCAGTTTTAATTTCATTATCCTTAGCTATCAGATATCCTGCAAGAGCTTCTATGCCGTAAGGAAAATATTTGGCAGACTTTACATGCTCCATGAGCTTGTTATCCAGAAGCTTTTCCAGCTTTGTAAACTTTCCTGTTTCAGCTAACGCTTCAGTTCCTTCAAGAAATACTTCCTTGAAATCATAAGCCAGGAGAAGCTCTCCGAATTTTTCAAAAGGCTCATCGTAGTTCCTGATAAATATATGCTCATGAACTTTACCGCCCTGTAAGAATACCCTGCTGAAAAAATCCCAGGATTTTTTCATTTTCTTAAGTCTTACAAATGTTTTAATATTATTTGAATCTATCTGCATTTTTACATAATCAATAATATATTCATTATTGGTTTTTTCTGCAGCCTTAAGCATTTCATCAAAACAATACCGGTCAAAAATAATATCTATGAGCTGAGGATCCTTTGTTTTTGGAAATTCTTCAATTACTTCATTCAATGCTTTTCCCATGTTCTCCGTCAAATCAGTAAAACTTCTTTCTTTCAGAGCATGCATTAAAACCTTAAGGTCAATGGTTCCCGTATCAACAAGAATATCTGTTTCATTCTTGTTCAAATACTCGTTTTTCATCAATACTTTCAAGTTATGATAATCATATGGATACAAAAATAAATTGAAGTGTTCAGCTTCAGGAGCTATAGATCTAATAAAATCATATGTCTTCTTATGCTCTTCAGCAAGAAGACCTTCGTAATCATTAAAATCAGTTACTTCATTTGAATAACCGTAATAACAATCATCCAATACTCTTAAGGCATCTTCCATTGTTTTTGCATCTATCATTTTTTCTGCTCTTTCACGGGTAAGCATATGTTTTTCAATGCTTTTTACTCTTGAAGTAGAATATAAATAATCATTTTCCTTAATCTTCGCCAAAGTCATTCCTCCTTTCAGGCAGGAAAATTATTTAAAAAGCGCATTTGCTATACTGCCGGTAAGTTCGTCCTTCATTGAATCCAAAAGGGTTTCAAAAGTGTTGTTTATTTCCACGCTTCCCTTTTTAAGAACGAATCCGCCGCTTGCCTTAACTGTATTTTTGCTCAATACAACTTTTTCTGCCCCTAGTTTTTCATTTACAGCTTTTACTAATCTTTCACCGATATTTTCCCTGTCTTTGGCATTTAAAACTATTGTCCCTTCACAATTGGGAATTTTTATAATCTCCTGGCCTAAAAAACTTAAATATTCATCTTCCGGCATTGCTTTAAGCTTTTCGATTGCCGCACCAAAACTCTTTTTAATAGCTTCCTGCTTTGCTGACAAAAGCATCTTTCTGCCTTGAAGTTCCGCAGCAGATACTCTTCTGTTTTTTAATTCAACCGCATCATTTGCTGCTTTTTCTGCTTCAGTCTTTATTATTGCTTCCGCTTCAGCTTTAGCTTTATTTAATAATTCCTGCTTTGTACTTTCCGCACTCTTCAAAGAGGAATCAGCATTATTTTGTGCATCGCTTAAAATCTTTGAAGTAATATTTTCAATGCTCATTTGATCACATCCTTATTATAAATTTTAACACACTCCTTTAAACCTGAATTCCATTTACCATAAGGAATGATGCAAGAAGTGCCA
>ERZ795031.930-NODE-930-length-33185-cov-5.728977_pt1 | contig 33185 bp, 28 predicted proteins | sample MGYA00375123_ERZ795031 | MGnify/ENA primary metagenome ERZ795031 (study PRJEB30166, sample SAMN05720159) | activated sludge metagenome | isolation source: anaerobic digester from wastewater treatment plant | place: USA | collected 2015-04-21 ...
GCGTAGTGACTGGAGTTCAGACGTGTGCTCTTCCGATCTAACCAGAAGAACAAGAAAGGCAAAAAGGATCTTTTTCATGATATTCTCCTAACTATTTAGAATCACCTTCAGGAACGATTACCGTCACAAGCCGGCTTGAAAGATAACTTCCGTTGCCAAGAACTGTGACATGTGCACTGAACTCAAGATAACTTTCCGTGTTGTTGATGCAGAAATCGTTGAAAAATCTGACATCAAAGGTTACATCTGTTCCCTGAGTTACAGAAAAGAATGTTGTTTCATCCTGTCCGGAAACACCTTCCGGCGGATCTGCGGCAATGGTTTTTGAGGATTTGACAAAATCGGCCGCTGTCTGACCGTAACAGTCTTCATCGCTCATTTTGCCGGTCGTAACATCCATGTCTATCCAGGTTGTAAGTGCAATGACTGCATCAGCTATCTGACCGCCGATCCCTGTACCGTTTGAGTTTTCAGTGTGATAAATAAAAGGTTTGCCAGTTGAATCAAGAGACCCGGTAAGCTGTGCGTATAACTCAAAGTCTTCTTCTGCCTGATAGGTTTTCTTGCTGCTGTCGTCAAAACCGGAGTCAATTCCTATGAATTTTGCCCCTATGCCGTTCATTGCCGCTATTGTCTGTTCAACTGAGTGCGGTTCAGGATTAGCCCATCCCCATTTGCATGTATCTTTGGGAAGAGCATTCACAGCAAGTGGACAGGTTGTGAAATATTCATCGGTTATAACAATGTATATCGGCATTGTTTTTTTCCTGAAGCATGCTCCGCCGACACTTCCGAGCTTGTTGCTGCAATCCTGCTTGGGAATATTAACATCTTCTTTCATCATCTGGCCGAATCCCGGAACTTCTGTATAATACTGTCCAGTGATCCCTTCACCGGTGGTTGCCTGATATATTGCTTCAGTTGTCATTTCATTTCCTTCATCTGCATCAAGTCCGTCAACAGCCGATTTTATTTCATCAGTTGAAAGTGTCATTGTCTGATGCATCTTGTACATCGTTTCATATCCGAAGCTGGTCAGACCGTATGCTGCAAATCCTGGTGAAGTGAATTGAGCAGCAACAGCATCAATGATCCCGGTCTTGATCTCTTTCTTAAGATTATCGGCTTCAGGATCCATTGATGCACTTCTGTCAAAAACTATAAGCACATCGATTGCTTCTATCTTAGTAGAGAAAGTGAGAGTTCTTGTGACATCTTCAGGAGCATTGTATGGAAGCACGACATAGAAAATTCCTGCCGGAATTGCATCACCATCGTTAAGCGGATCGGAACCGTATGCAATTTCCGCAAGGTCGTCACTTCCGTCACCGTCAGAATCTTTGTCATAAGGATTAGTGCCCCCTTCTTTTTCTTTCTTATCGCTAAGTCCGTCGTTATCACTGTCCCTGTCCATAAAGTCGGGAACATCGTCCTTGTCTGAGTTTTTGCATGGCTGAGATGGACATTCCTCAGAGTCGGAAATTCCATCTCCGTCAGAATCAATGTCAAGGCACTCAGGAAGTCCATCCCCGTCAGCATCGTTACACCCTTCAACGCCATTCGGGATGCCGTCTCCGTCATCGTCAGCATCATCAGCTCCGCATGGACATTCAACAGTCGAATCTCCTGAATCGCCTGTATTTCCTGTGTCACCGCTGTTACCTGAATTCCCTGAATTTCCGGTATTACCTGAATTGCCTGTATCGCCTGTGTTCCCTGAATCACCTGAATTTCCCGAATTACCTGAATCACCTGAATTACCTGAATCACCTGAATTTCCAAGATCATCATTATCATCATCCGGTCCGCATGACTGGAAACTTAAAATGATCATAAGAGCCAGAAAAATTACGAGAGATTTTTTCATTGTATTCTCCATATCCTAATTATTATTTAGGGTTGCTTTCAGGAACGATTACATTTACAAGCCGGCTTGAAAGATAACTGCCGTTGCCAAGAACAGTCACTTGAGCATCGAATTTTATGTAGGTATCATTGCTGTTGATGCAGAAATCGTTAAAGAATCTGACATCAAAGGTTACATCTGTTCCCTGAGTTACAGAAAAGAAAGTGGTCTCACTCTGTCCCGAAACACCTTCCGGCGGATCTGCCGCAATGGTTTTTGAAGATTTGATGAAATCGGCTGCTGTCTGGCCGCTACAGTCATCATCGCTCATTTTTCCGGTTGTTACATCCATGTCTATAAAAGTTGTAAGGTTTATTATTGCCTGAGCGATCTGATCACTCATGCCTGATCCATCCGGATTTGCAGTGTGCGAATTAAAGTTCTTTCCTGTTCCGTCAAGAGACCCGGTCATCTGGGAAAGAAATTCATAGTCTTCATCCGGAGCATTGCTGACCTTGCAGTTGTTTCCCTGATCATCACAATTGAAAGCAGAGTTTATCCCGATGAATTTTGCACCGATGCCGTTAAGGGCGGCAATTGCCATTTCACGGGTTAACATTTTTGTTCCGGGATTGAACATGCATCCTTCCTTGTTGAAAGTGGGATCGAATTCAATGCAGTCAAGGAATGCCTCATCGCTTATCATGATGTAGATAGGCATGGTCTTTTTTCTGAAACATGCTCCGCCGACACTTCCGAGCTTTTGGGTGCAGTCAGCTTTTGCAACATTGTATACAGCATCTTTAACTAAATTCTGATTACATCCGCCAAAAGCCGCAGGAAGACAGCTCTGAACTGACCCGATATATTCCTCTCCTGTCGCTGTAAGGTAGAATGACGGCCAGTGGAACTCATCACCCTGTCCTCCGAATTTATAGCTGTCAACAGCGGATTTTACATCATCACCATTGATTGTAATATGCTGAAGGATCTGATATGGATTTTTATCCCATCCGAAGATTACAAATCCGTACGCCGCAAATCCCGGTGAAGTGAACTGAGTTGCAATAGCATCGATGATCTTAGTCTTTATCTCTTTTTTGAGATTGCTCTGTTCATCGCTCATTGAGCCGGAATCATCAAAAACGATCAATACATCAATCGATTCAATTTTAGTCGAAAAAGTAAGGGTTCTTGTAACATCTTCAGGAGCGTTATATGGAAGGACAACATAGAAAATGCCGGCAGGAATTGAATCCCCGTCGTCAAGCGGATCAGAGCCATAAGCTATCTCGGCAAGATCGTCACTTCCGTCACCGTCGGAATCCTTGTTGTAAGGATCTGTTCCACCTTCCTTTTCTTTTTTATCGCTTAGACCGTCATTGTCGCTATCCTTGTCAATAAAGTCGGGAACATCATCCTTGTCTGAGTTTTTGCATGGCTGAGATGGACATTCCTGCGAGTCACTGTATCCGTCACCGTCACTGTCAGAATCCATATAATCGGGCATTCCGTCACCGTCGGTATCATTGCAGGGACACTCTGAACATTCAACGGAATTGGGTATTCCGTCACTATCATCATCAGCTTTTTTCCAGGCCTCTGTTTCCCATTCGGTCTTGAGCAGTCCCGGTCCGCAGGTATCTTCCTCTTCACCGCCGGTGTTCCCGGAATTGCCGGAGTTTCCGCTGTTTCCTGAATTACCTGTATTTCCTGAGTCTCCGGTATCGCCTGTGTTCCCTGAATCACCGGAATTACCGCTATCGCCTGAATCACCACTGTTTCCGCTGTTACCTGTGTCACCCTGATTGTTCTCTTCATCATTTGGTCCGCATGCAGCAGTAAAAACCAGAGTTGAAATCAGTAATAATCTGAATAAAATTGACTTCATCGTTCCCTCCTGAGGTTTATTGTCAAATACTACTAAATTTTAGTGTCACACAACATCAACTTTTCTGATTATAAGAAAATAGATGCGAAAATGAAGAGAAAAGTTTAAAATTATTGAAAAAATTGAGGATTTTGTTATTAGCGTGAAATACTAACAGACACGGCTTTAATGATTTCAGGAGTTTCTAAGAACTAAAAATCGGGAGAGTAGGGATTTTCGTCACAGGCGTCACCTATGCCGTCATTATCACTGTCAAGTTGTGATTTATTGAAAACATTCAGGCAGTTATCGTTGCAGTCAAGGACTCCGTCACTATCTGTGTCGTTGTCAGGAGCTCCGCAGCCGCAAACTCCTGGAATGATTTTATCAGGATCGTTCTTGCACTGGTCGCAGACATCACCGGTTCCATCTTCATCACTATCAAGCTGATCATTGTTGGAATTCACAGGACAGTTATCGTTTTCATTCAGGATCGTGTCGCCGTCAATATCATTATCGCAGACATCTCCAATCCCGTCAGAATCGGTATCTTTCTGGTTAGAGTTCGGAACATAGACACAATTGTCAACCGAATTGTTCCATCCGTCACCGTCAATATCGGTATCACAGGCATCGCCTTTGCCGTCAGAATCGGTATCGGTCTGATCAGGATTGAAATCATTCGGGCAGTTGTCCTGACAGAAAACCTTGCCGTCATTGTCACTGTCGCTGTCACTTATTCCGCATCCGCAGATTCCCTCAGCGATCTTGTTTATATCGTCAGGACAAAGATCGTTGCAGTCCGGAGTTCCGTCTTCATCAGAATCGGTGTCGGCAACTCCGCATCCGCAGGTGCCTGGATCTGTTTTCAAAGGATCGGCAGGGCATCCGTCATTATTATTCAAACTTCCGTCACCGTCCTTGTCGTCATCACACACATCTCCAATATTGTCGGAATCAATGTCATCCTGACCCGGATTGGAAACAGAAGGACAGTTGTCTGCAGAATCGATTATTCCGTCACCGTCGGAATCTTCTATTACAACATCTTTGATGAAGTAAATTGAATCAGAACCTATGTCTGCAAGATCAACTGAAAAATTTGGAAATCCGCTTTCAGCATAGTCATATACCATTATTATACCTGTGAAATGACCGTACTGATATCCGTTTGTATTCCATCTCAAATAAGAATATCCATCTTCAAGATCCATAGTTGAAGGGAAGGAGTTGCTGTTGAATGCCGCTCTGAGATTTATCGTTCCGTATCTGCTTGAAAAAGTTGTGGAAAAACAGTAATCAGAAGGACAGCTCGTGAAAATGATCGATGCTTTTGAAGAAGCTTTGAAATTAAATGAACTTTCGTCAGTTTCCGCACTTACGGAACCTGAAAAATCTTCTCCGTTCTGATAGAATGTAAGGTCGGAACTGTCGCCAGGATCTATGTCGGGAACTTCGTCCTGATCAGGATATTCCGTGTCAGGATCTTCATCAGGGTTTTCAATTACAGCGTTTGAGAATTTCAGATCGTTCCCATTTAGCTTCACAGAAGAATATGCATCGCCGGTCTTTGTAAAATTCTCAATAATTACTTTACCCGAGAAACGGCCGTAAACTGAACCGTTTACCTTCCAAATGGCAGTATTCCCGGTGTTGTCAAGTGTGATGTCATCAGAGTTGCCGAGGTCTTCTTCGGATAAGGAAAACACGATTTCATCAAAATCGCTTTTGAATGTTATTACAACCTTTCCTTCAAGATCTGATGGAAGAGATGCTTTTTTCAAAACAATGGAATTGTCTCCGTCAAGGGCTGTCATGTCGGCAACGATCTTTGTGCCGTTGTAATCATATGAAAAATGGGTTCCGCTGAATTCCACAATCGAATCTTCATCAGGTTTTCCGTTTTCATCAGGATTTATTATAACATCATCCGGCCTTGGATCATCTTTATCCGGCTCTTCATCATCACCGCCCCATCCGTCATCATCTTCGTTATCCGGAATTTCGGGTATGTCGTCTATAACAGGTTCATTTTCGTTCATGATGCCGTCGGTCGATTCATCATCGATCTCTGAATCAGAGTCATAGATCTCAGAATCAGCATAGGTTTCCTTGTCTTTTATGGTCTTTTTTTCAAGACATCCGGAAATGACAAGCCCGAACATGATCAATGTAAGAACCAGAAAATAATTTTTCATAACTCACCTCATAAGAATGTAAAAATCACCAAAACTGGAAAGAATGTTACTGTATTTTATTTTTAAGTCAAATCTGTTGACCTTTGAGACAACAGAGGATAAAATGGTTTGTGTTGAATGTTTATCACAACGGAGAAAAACATGAAAAGGTCAGTTTTTTTTACAATTATTTCTCTTTTTATTCTCATTTTCGTTTCCTGTGAACAGTCGAAGAAGATCAGGATAGCTCCTTTACAGGATGAAGAGATGACTGAATCTGAAGATCAGGATTTCTCAGATGAAGATTCGGGGAATACGGGTGATACAGGAAATACAGGGAATTCAGGGAATTCAGGGAACAGTGGCAATTCCGGTAACACTGGTGATACCGGAAATTCAGGTGATACGGGAAACAGTGGAAATTCGGGTGACAGCAGCACTGATGAAGATATTGTCGTCATCAAGGATTGCACAAAGGACGAGGATTGTGTATATTTAGATGGAGAATGCAAAAAAGGAATTTGTTCCGAAGCCGGGATATGCGAGATTGAAAACAGACCTGAAACTACTTTGTGCGACGACGGTGTTTTCTGCAACGGTGAAGATGCATGCAACAATAACGGCGAATGTGTTGCAGGAAACACTTATCCATGCGGTGATTTTTTCTGTTCGGATTCGCTTAAGTCTTGCTGCGAGGGAGGATTTGCCGGTGATGATTGTTCAAAGTGTGTAAGATTTGTTTCAGATTCCGGAGTTAAGACACCTGACGGACTTACATGGCACACTGCTTTTTCAACAGTTCAGGAAGCAGTTGATTCAGCCAATGACGCAATTCTAATTGAAAGTAATGGAATTGAAAGTTGTGAAATATGGGTTGCCCAGGGAACATATGTGATTCCTGCAACAATTAAGATTTATTCAAATATTTCGATACTTGGCGGTTTTGCAGGAGAAGGTGACAAAAGAGACAATGATCCGTTGCTCACAGTTCTTGACGGATCGGTCAACAAAATGGATAACATAATTGATGCGACAGGTGCTTCAAATGTGGTCATCAGATCTCTTAAATTTTTTGGAAATGTAAATAACGGAACAGGAGACAACTATGCAGGCGCTCTCTATGTAAGTCAGGCATCGAATTTTGTAATAAATTCTGTCATTTTTGATTCCAACGGTGCTGTAGGGGCTTCTGCAGATAACGGATATGAAGGCAGAGGCGGAGCGGTTGCTGTTATTGAATCAGATGTGACTTTCAGTGATTGTGAATTTAAAGGTAATAACGCTCAGAATGGAGAAAGACCAGGGGGATTGAGCACTAATGCTTCGGCTTATGGCGGAGCTGTCTTTGTGTATCTGGGAAATGTGACTTTTTCAAATTCAACTTTTTTTTCAAACACTGTTACCAAAAGAGAAAACGGAACTGCTTCAGGCGGAGCGATTTTTGCGTATGCTCCTGCAAGTTTAACGATTTCCGGCTGCACATTTGAAGGGAATACCACTCAGAACTGGGGTGGAGCATTGAGAGCTGAAGGGGGGAACCTTGTTTTATCAAATAATGTTTTTACCGGAAATTCTGCAAGTGAGAACGGAGGAGGAGTGGAATTTAACAATGTAGAAAGTGCAGCTTTTTCAGAATGTACTTTTTCCAAGAATACCGCAGCGACAGGCGGAGCTATTCATTTGTCCAATAATTCAAGAAACATAGTGATAAGTGAATCAGTTTTCACAGAAAATGAAGCTACAACTCTTGCGGCAGGAATATCTGTTTCGACATCACAGAATTCAATAGTGATAACACAGTCAGAATTTATGCTCAACAACTGCAAAGGCGGTACAGAATGCCGCGGAGGAGCAATAGGAATTGACAACAATGCCTCAGCAACGATCGTTAACTCTCTGATAACAAAAAATAATGCAAAGAGTTACGGTGGCGGGCTTTATGTCAGAAATGATTCAAGTGCAAATCTTATTTTCTCGACTCTTGCGGACAACACAACTGACGGCAGCAGCAGCACAACCGGATCAGGAATTCATAATTATGACAGCGCTGTGACAAACATTTACAGCTCGATCGTTCACGGTAACGGACCGGCCAATCAGACTCAGAACAATACAAATTCAGCGACAAATGTAACTTATTCTCTTTTTCAGGGCGGATATTCCGGAACAGGCAACATAAATGCGGATCCTTTGTTTGTTGACAGAGCCGCCAATGATTATCACCTCGGTGCCGGCTCTGAATGCATTGATAAAGCAGGAACTGCTGCAGAAAATCCCGTCATTGATCTTGACGGTAAGACAAGACCAGACGGTTCCGGTTTTGACATGGGTTGTTACGAGTTTTAATTTTTAATATATTCACACAGCGGAAAATCGTTCCATCTCTTCAGTTTTTTCTTCCCACTGTTCCATGAGTTTCAGGAGTTTGCTGTCTATTTCAGTTATCTTTTTTGAGATTTCCGGCTGATTGCCTGAACTGGAGTTTAATTGGTTTGAGAGGGAGTTCTTTTCCTTTTCAAGATCACTGATCTCTTTCTGAGTGTTTTCAATCTCTTTTTTGAGCCGGTTTATTTTGTTTCTTATCTCTTTCTGCTGGGCAAAATCCATTTTTCCTTTACTTAACGGTGCATCAGTGCCGCCGGATTTTGCTTTTTCTTCGTCAATTATGTCGTGTCCGTAGCGGTCAAGATATTCATTGTAAGTGCCGGGGAAATTTATGATGTCACATTTTCCTCTGAAATATACGACACTTGTGGCAAGAGAGTTGATAAAGTATGAGTCGTGTGAAACAAAAACGATTGTCGCATCGATGTTCTGGAGAGTTTTTAAAAGTATCTCCTTTGAGTCAATGTCGAGATGGGTTGTCGGCTCGTCAAGCAGCAGCAGGTTTCCGGGGTTCATGATCATTTTTATGAAAGCGAGACGGACTTTTTCTCCGCCGCTTAAAACTCCGATCCTTTTATCCCAGTCATCTTCATAGAAAAGAAAGCATCCAAGAAGTGTCTTGACTCGCGACATCAGATCAAAAGGGGCAATAGATTCAACGAACTGTATGACACTCATATCCGGTGGAAGAAGTGTTATCTCATGCTGTCTGAAATAACTTACTTCGACATCCTTGCCAAGCCGGCACTCACCTGATAATGGTTCGATCTCGCCACCGATGATGTTCATCAGAGTTGACTTTCCAAAACCGTTACGACCTACCAGTGCGATTCTTTCTCTTCGTGAAATTATCCGCTTGTAGTCGGCAATGACATCAATATCACCGAAACTGTGATAGAGTTTGTCAACTTCAGCAACGATCTCGCCTCCTCTTTTCGGGTCGGGAAGACGGAAAGTCATTTTTGACGGAGTTCTCGGAAGTGTTATCAGTTCCGCTTTCAGTTTTTCCATCTGTTTATATTTTGACTGTGCAAGGGGAGCTGTTGCCGCATTGAACCGGTTCTTTTCATAAAAATCATTAAGAATCTTTATTTCATCGAGCTGTTTTTCCCGCTGTTTTTCAAGAACTCTGAGTCGTTGCTCCTTTTCAACAAGATAAAAGTCATAATTTCCGCGGTAAATACTCACATTCCCTGCAAAAACTTCCCATGTCTCTTCAACTACGCGATTCAGAAAATCCCTGTCGTGCGAAACAAGAAGGACCTGACCTTCAAATTTCATCATCCAGTCGGCAAGAAAGTCGATCGTTGCGATATCAAGATAGTTTGTCGGCTCGTCAAGAAGGACGATGTCGGGTTCTCTCACCAGAACTCTTGCCAGAGCGATCCTCATCTGCCATCCGCCGCTCAATGTTTTTGCATGTCTATCCCAGTCCTCTTTTGAAAAACCGAGATTTAAGAGAATTGTTTCAACAGAGTTCTTCCTTTTCTTTTTTACATCAAGAGTGTGAAGTTCCTCAACAACTTCGGCAAGTTCCTCACAAAGTGAATCATCAGGGTTTAAATCATTTTCAAGTATGCGGATTATCTCAGCTTCACGGGCTGAAAGCTCGTTGAACCTGTCAGAATTAAGCCATGCGGAAACTTCTTCATAAACAGTCCCTTTGAAATCGTAAACTGCCTGCTGAGGAAGATATTCTACAACTGCGTGTCTTTTTGTGGTTATCTCACCGTTATCGGCATATTCGATCCCTGCGATTATCTTCATCAGAGTAGATTTACCCGAACCGTTCATCCCGACTAAAGCAGTCCTTTTTTTGGAAAGAGGTATCGTCACATGTTTTAATATCGGCTGTCCTGCATACTGTTTTGAAATGTCACTGAGTAGAAGCATAATATCCCCGTCAAAAAATCCGGATGGCATTCTACACACTAAACAAAGAAATGGAAAACTTTTTCATTTTGAATATAGATATTGTGTTGGCGTTTTTGAAACAGGAGGAAAAATGTTTAAGATTTTGTTGCTGATCGCTGTTTTTGTATCTGTTCCATCTGTAGTTGAGGCAAGAAGCTGCGCGGATGTTGATGCAAGTTTTAAGAAAATGATCACTGAAATGAAAGAGGTCTGGAAAAAAGATGATGCTCAGTTGGAAAAAGAGATAACTGAGCTCGAAAAAACCATTACGCATCTTGAGAAAAATGTCGATGCCGACATGAGAAAGCTCGATAAAATGATCAATTCGGAAAAGGAAAAAGAGCTTGAAAAGGCGAAAGTCCAGTATGAAGAAGAGATAAAAAGCATTGATGCGGCAGAAAAAACATTCGTGAGCAAATTCGAAAAGAATATTGCAGACGGTACTGCAAAGATCGCAAAAATGACTAAAGAAATTGAAGATATAGATAAAAAGAACAAGGATCTTGACAAGGTCAAGGAAGAGATAGACGCAAATTATCTCAAGGAGCAGCATGCAAAAGGGGTGGATATCGACAAGATAAGAATGGCAAACGAAGATGAGGACAGAAAATATCTTGCAGAAATAAGTGCTGAATATCAGGTGAAATTCGACGGATTTAATGCAAAGCTTGAAGTTTGGGAGAAAAAAGAGGTCGAAAAGATAGCCGTTGTAGAAGCAGTAGATAAGGAAATTGAGGATTTTTCCGTTGCAATGGCAAATAAGCTTGGTGATTTTCAATCTGATATTGAAAAAAGAAGAGAAGAACTTGCCAAAAAGTTCAAAGATGAGGAACTTGAAGCAAAAAGCATGGAACTTGACATGGAACTTGCCAAAAGATCTGAGGAAATGAACAGGGAGCTTGGTGAATACCGCAAGAAGAAGCTTGAAGAGAAAAAACAGAGGGAATTTGAACTTGATAAATTCAGAATGGAAAAACACGATTTCAAAAAGCAGAATGATGCTCAGATAAAATCTGCCGCAAAGATCAGGGACAATAAGATTGAATTGAGAAGAAATCAGAGAAAAAGGGCAGAGGAGACCTGGGACAGAGAAAAAAAGAGTATGGAAACAAGGTATAAGACAACTCTTGATCTCAAGTTCACTAAGCCGCTTGAGCAGCTTCTCAAAAAAAGGTCTGCTATTGAAAGGGAAATTATAAAAGTTAATGATAAGATCGCAGAAGACCGCGGCAAGTCAAGAAAAGACAGAGATGCATTTGAAAGATCGATCCAGGAAAGGCGTGCCAATAATGAAGAGATATACAGAGCTCAGAGAGAGGGGCTAAGCTCCCGTTATGACGGACAGCTGCTGATGATGAAACAGAAAGAGGAGAAAAAAAAGAACGATCTCGAGCTTAAAAGAACCCAGTTGATTGAAAAAAGAGAAAAGAATCGCGAAAAAAGACAGGCACTGCTTGATAAGAAAAAAGAGCAGTACGAAAAAGAAAAGTCAAAATGTAAGTAAGACCATGGATCAATACGGGAGATTTATATGATAAGCACTAACAAGCTCAGTCTTGCTTTCGGCGGGAGTAAGCTTTTTGATGATGTAAATGTAAAGTTCACTCCGGGGAATTGTTACGGAGTCATCGGTGCAAACGGTTCAGGCAAGTCAACATTCCTGAAAATACTGGAAGGTGCAATTGAGCCGACCAGTGGTGAAGTTGTTGTTCAGAAAGGTTGCAGAATTGCTGTTTTAAGCCAGGATCACTTTGCTTTTGACGACTTTGAGGTTCTTGAAACGGTTATCAGAGGTCATGAGCTTTTGTGGAAAACGATGCTTGAAAAAGATGCAATATATGAAAAGGAGGATTTTTCTGAAGCTGACGGTCTGCTCGCTTCTGAACTTGAGGAAAAATTTTCAGCACTTGGGGGATGGGAAGCTGAATCTGATGCCGCGACCATTCTTGCAGGACTTGGAATAACCGAAGATTATCACAAAAAAAAAATGAAAGTGCTCGACGGTGGAGAGAAAGTGAGAGTCCTTCTTGCGAGAGCGCTTTTTGGCAAACCGGGAATCCTTCTTCTTGACGAGCCGACAAATTACCTTGATATCAGGTCAATTATGTGGCTTGAGAATTTTCTCATAAATTTTGAAAACACAGTGATAGTTGTTTCGCATGACAGACATTTTCTGAACAAAGTATGCACTCACATCGCGGATATTGATTTCAAAAAGATCAAAATGTATGTAGGGAACTACGATTTCTGGTATGAATCCAACCAGCTTATGCAGAAAATGATAAAAGAACAGAACAGGAAGATAGAGGATAAAAGAGCGGAACTCAAGCAGTTTATTGAGAGATTCAGTTCTAATGCTTCAAAAGCAAAGCAGGCGACATCAAGAAAGAAAGAGCTCGAAAAGTTGACACTTGAAGACATGCAGGTGAGTTCCAGAAGATTTCCATATGTCGATTTTAAGCCCGCAAGAGAGATCGGGAAAGAGCTTCTGACGGTCGAGAATCTGTCAAAAACTATTGACGGAGTAACATATTTCAAGAACATCAGTTTCCGGCTTGAAAAAAATGACAAAGTTGCTCTCGTCGGCTCTGATGATATGGCAAAAACTGTGCTTTTTAAGATACTTGCAGGTGAATTGAAACCTGATGAAGGTGATTACAGGTGGGGGCCTACGGTCTCTTTTGCATACATGCCGAAAGACATCTCAAGTTATTTTTTAAATTCCGACCTTGATCTTATTGACTGGCTCAGACAGTATTCTGAGGAGAAAAGTGAGAATTTTATAAGGAGTTTCCTCGGCAGAATGCTTTTTAAAGGCGATGATGCGCTGAAAAGCTGTTCAGTTCTATCCGGCGGAGAGAAAATGCGATGTGTTCTTTCTAAAATGATGCTTTCAACTTCAAATGTGCTGATACTTGACGAACCGACCAATCACCTTGACCTTGAATCGATCACCGCTGTGAACAAAGGGCTCGTCAACTTTACAGGAACGATCCTGTTTGTTTCGCAGGACCATCAGTTCATCGAAACGCTTGCAAACAGGGTAATGGTTTTCAACGAAGAAGGTTTCATGGATGCCAAAATACCGTTTGATATGTATATAGAAAAGGGCGGTCGTGTTTAATGTGACCTGTCAAGTTCAGCTATTTCAGACTCGTGGCCTAAAGTTTCAATTATTCTGACAATTTTTTCAAGCACTTCCGGTCCGCCGTCATAGTTTACAGTGATCTCTCCGGTTCCGGGATTCACTCTGACTTCGCTGACACCTTCAAGCCGTCTTCCCGCTTTTTCAATGGCATAAGTGCAGCCCCCGCAGAATATGCCCGATATTTTAAGAATTCCTGTTTTCATGATCATTCTCCTGTTCTCAGAACCGAAAATTTAAGATTTTCAAACTCATGTGTTCCCATGAACCGTTCAAGTATTATGGCGGCGGCAGTGGAATCAATTTTTCCCTGTTTTTTGTTTTTTCTGTAGTTTCCGGGTTTTATCTGCTTAATTTCAACTGCTTCTTTTGAAGAGAGCGATTCATCGATTCTGAAAAAAGGAATGCCGGGAAAAAGCTCCTTCAACCTTCTTTCAAATCCTTTCACAACAGGTGCGAAAGACCCTTCATGTCCTTCCATTGTCAGAGGAAATCCTATCACAACTCCGCAGACATCAATATCTTTGAGCATGACCGATAACCTTGCAAGATCATCGGCAATCGATTGTTTTCTTTGCAAAGTTCCTAAAATAACAGGGAAATTCCAGAGAGGGTCGGTTGATGCGACACCGACATATTTGATTCCCACATCAAGAGAAACTATCTTTTTAACCATCTTTGCCCGAAAGTTTTGAAAGCTGTTCAAGAACGATTTCCTTAATTATCTGCCGGCCGTTCTTTTCAAGCCAGTTTCTGATCTCTTCTTTTGTAATATCTTCATTGAGCAGAGTTTTGTCCTCAGTTTGAGCCGCTTTCTTTTCCACATTTGAAGAACTTTCAGCTTCTGACGGTTCAGGTTCCCTGATCTTTTCATCATGTGTCTCAATCTCAAACTCTTCGGCTTTCACATTCGGAACATTAAGCGGTTTGTCGGAAAGTATTGCTTCAAAATCATTAACCATATTATTATCAAATTCCGGTCTTTGAACCGCCGGTTTTTTATCCGGCTCAACGGCTTTTGCGTCATATTTGTAATCGTCATCAAATAGAAAATCGGCATTTTTATCTTCATTTTTATCAGCATTTTCATTTTTATTTTCTGCTGTTCTTGAAACCTCTTCTTTAACATCCGGCTGTACTGCAAAGAGAGTTTTTTCCTGTTGCGCATCATCATCAGCATCTCCGAATTGGAATCCGGGTTTCGCAGATGTTTTCGGTTCAGGTTTCTGTGTTTCAATGTCTCTGCTTAAACTTGAAAGAATAGAGTCGATCTCGTCAATTCTTGCAAAAATATCTTTTTTCTCCTCAGGTTTTTTCTCTAAGACCGGCTCGCTCTCAGTTCCCTTTTTTTCAGGCACTTCCCAGGAGCTTTTTGTTTTTCCGTCACCTTTTTCCGGTGTCAGAACAACTGCATCGAGGGAGTTTTCCTCAAATACGGGTTCAAGCAGTACCGGTTCATCTTCATCGTCGTGCTCAGGTTCTTCATAAGAAACACCGTCTTTCTGTCGCACGATCTTCAGAAAACTTGATTTTCCTATTGCGTTGATGAGGTCTGCTGAGGAAAAGTCTCTTAAGATCGTTGTCAATCGCCCTGTTTTTGAGGAGTTAGTTGAAAGAATGACCGGAGTGTCGGATTCAGCGAGAAGAGCCACAACTTCTTCAGGAACCATCGATTCTTCTACAATTATGAGATCGAATGTATCGTTCTGGAGAGTTTCCAGAAATGTTTCAAGATTCTGTTTGTGATATATCTCCCAGGGAGTGTCCTTGAGAAAATCAAAGTATTTTTGAGCAGTCAGCTCTTTTGTTTCAAACAGAAGCAGTGATTTTTCCTTCATTTTTCCCCTCCGGAGATACTTTCAAGATATGTTATTATTCCTTTCATGTCATCAGCTATTTCATGCTCAAAAAGATAGTTCTGTCCGCAAAGATCGAATCCCAGGGTTTTTGCATGCAGAAGTTGCCGGGGGCATGAATTAAGCTTTTTATTCAACACGGGATCATCAGTTTTTACGAGGCCGCCGTAAAGGAGATCGTTGGCAACAGGATGTCCTATATGGCTCATGTGCATTCTTATCTGGTGTGTACGGCCCGTTTCAAGCGTAACTTTCAGCAGAGAACAGTATTTATATTCAGCAGTTATCTCGTAGTGAGTAACAGCCCTTTTCCCATTTTTTACATTTGGAGAGAATCTCAGACGGTTGGATGGATCTCTGCCGTGAAATGTGTCTATGGTCCCCTTGTTCTGTTTCAAATGACCGCGTACAATACACACATACTCCCTTGTAATATCATGGACGGACATTTTTAAGGAAAGCTCTTCGAACGAGGCCTGAGTTTTTGCAATGACCAGCAGGCCTGAAGTGTTCTTGTCTATTCTGTGAACAAGTCCGGGCCTTACCGGATCACCTTCCTTTAATCTATCACCACTCCAGTTCAGATGATGGATTATTCCGTTTACAAGAGTTGAACAATAGTTTCCTGTGCCGGGGTGGACAACTAACCCTGCCGGCTTGTTCACAATGAGGAAAAGATCGTTCTCAAAAACGATGTCAAGGTCCATTTTCTCGGGTTCTGCACATATCTGTTCAACCGGCTCGATCTCAAATTCAACGACCATCCCCTTTTGAAAACGGCTGTAACTATTCTTTTTTATTACTTTTCCATTGACTGACAGGTTCTCCAGTGCGATGTTCTTCTGTATTCTTGACCTTGAAATATTAAGCAGTGAACTCAGGAAAAGATCGGCACGGATACCGGAGTTCTCCAAAACGGAAAAACAAATGTCAAAATCGGTTTGAAACTGCATAAATAAAATCCAACTTAAAGAAGTTAATAAACTAAATAACTCAAAAATTATAATGTTTTTTTTATTCTTTGCAATTCAAATGGGTAAAATTTGACAGCAGAGCCCTTTTTAAGTATAGCTATACCTCAGAATTTTTTGGTTATTTATGTTTCGGAGTAAAGATAATGAGATCATTAGTCACTTACCTGCTTCTTTGTTCCTTCAGTTTTCTTTCCTTGACTCCTTCAGGACTCACATTGGCACAGCTCCGTGCTGATGATGACTTCGAACTGGATGAGCTCGACCTCGGTCTTGAAGATGAGGAAGATGTGAAAGAGCCGGAGGAAGAAGTTGAAAAGCCCGGGAAAGATTCGAAAAAGAGTGATTATTCATTTGATGATGCTGAAGATTCAGCTGAATCAGATATGGAAGATTCAGAAGGATCTTTTTCAGAAGACTCGGGAAAACAGAAAATTGCGGCCTTTTACCTTTTCCCGGACTCTTTTTCGCAGAAAAGTTCAGGGAATATTGTTGCGGAAACAGCATCTTATCTTGCGGGTTCAGAATATGATTACCTGAAAACGGAAGCGGCTTTGTTCGTTCCGTCAATGTCGGTTGCAAAAAGAGATCTTGAGGAGGGATTGAAGACATTTGAAGAGGCAAAAGCTCTATATAATGATCTCAGCATCGAAGAAGCCATAACGAAATTTCAGTCTGCAAGAAAGACAATAGAAAAGCATTTAGATAAGATTCCTGATATGAAAGTGCTCGGAGACATTCTTCTTTATCTTGGCGCAAGTTACAAAATGCTTGACGAAGATGATGAAGCGACACCGCTTTTCTCAAGTTATTTAAGCATTTATCCCGATGCGGAACTTGATGATATTGTTTTTTCACCGGAGATCATTTCATTTTTTGACAGGATCAAGGAAGATTTTCTGATGCTTCCGAACGGATCTGTCAGAGTTGAAAGTTTTCCTGAAGGGGCTCTTGTGTCCATCAATGGCAAAATAGTCGGTATTACCCCGACAAAAGTTCACGGCATCACTGAAGGAAGACATTATTACAGGATCCATAAGAACGGTTATCGTGACCGTGCCGGTACATTTACGGTCCGTGAAAGAAAAGAGTCCAAGATAGCCGAAGACCTTTCAAAATATGACAATGCGGGATTTTTACACGAAGCAGAATCATTCATGGTTAAAGAGTACGGCCGTCTTGCAATGCTCAGAAAGTGTGTCGAGATCGCAGAAAAGATGAAAGTTGATTCGGTGCTTGTGACAAGTCTGACAGTTGACGGTGAAACGGTTAAATACTCAGGTCATATTGTGAATCGGGAAAAACGGAATTTTAAGAAAGTTGAGACATCTTTTCTTCTTCCCGACAGGAAAGATCTTACTGAAGTGGATGAGCTTCAGAAATTCAACAAGGACCTTATAAATGACACATACGGATTCAAACCAATATCGGATGTGGCTCTTGATGAAGCGGAACTTCTGGGTTTGGACACAAAGAAAGATAAGAAGGATAAAGGACCTAAAACACCCATTCACAAACAGTGGTGGCTGTGGACACTTCTCGGAGTTGTTGTGCTCGGCGGAGCAGGTGTCGGCACATATTTTGCAGTGACCGCAAGTCAGGGAAAGGAAAGCGGGGCATCGTTAGAGATTAATTTCAAATAATTTAATATTTTCAGGAGTTTAAGATGGATTTTTCAAAATTTGATGTAAGGGTTGTTGAAAGAAAACTTAAAAGCGGTGAAATAACTGAAAAGGATTATAAAAAATATCTTGAGTCGCTTGAAGATGCGAATGAGCATGTGGAAATAAACGAAGAGCAGCTTCTTAAAGATGCCGGTGTCAGAAAAAAGGAACATTAAATTTCATCTGGAATAAACATGGAAAAGAAATGTAAGAAAAGTGATCTTTCCTCGGTTGTTAATCCTTCATTTGAGAGCCTTGTTTCATCAATTTACTCAGCGGTACTTTTCAATCTGGGTGAAATAAAGGTAAAAGGGATTGATTCGGTCTGCGAAAATGTCGATATGGCGAGATTCAATGTCGGACTTCTTGAAATGATTAAAGAAAAGACAAAAGGGAATCTTTCCGAAGAAGAAAAGACATATCTAAAGAATGTTCTTCTCAACTCGCGGGAGAGAATGAGTGAATATCTCGAATAGCCGTCTAACTGAAATTGCCGGAACTGTAAAAGAAGCGGGAGATTTTGCAAAAACAATGTTTAATGTTCCGGGTCTTCGTAAAAAATTCAAATCCGACAGGGATCTTGTTACCGAGGCGGATGAATTAGTTGAGAAAATGCTCCTTGAAAAGTTGAAAAGGATAGATGATATTCCTTTTCTGAGCGAAGAGTTCAATCCGGCTACAACACTTAACGATCCCTGCTGGATAATTGACCCGATTGACGGAACAACAAACTTTATAAGCGGTATCGCCCCTTTTGCTGTTTCAGTGGCGCACTTTAACGGCAGGCATGTTGACGCGGGAGTGTGTTTTCTTCCTGTTACAGATGAACTTTTCTATGCAGCATCAGGCGGGGGAGCTTTTCTTAACGGGAAAAAGATAAAGGTGAGTGATACGGACAAAGCAATAAACTGTGTCGCCGCAACCGGTTTTGCAGATATTACACACGAAAGTGATCAAAGTACGCTGGCTGTTTTCAACAGTATAATCAAAAAAACAAGGGCTTTAAGACGCCTCGGTTCGGCAGTTGCCGATCTTGTATATACCGCATGCGGAAGGTTCAGCTTCTTTTATGAGGCGGGTCTTTCTCCATGGGATGTTGCCGCCGGATCGCTTATAGTTAAAGAGGCGGGCGGGATAGTGACCGATTTTTATGGAAATGACAGATATATTACCGGAATGACAATAATCGCATCAAATAGACAGATGTATGACTTTGTGAAAAATGAGATCGATGAGCTTTATATTAAGAAAACCAGTTGATACGGAGGAAAAAAAATGACTGCTTTTACCAGTGACGCTCTTCGCAACATTTGTGTTGCAGGACATGGAACTTCAGGAAAAACAACTTTGGTGGAATCTCTTATGTTCAATGCAGGTGCAGTAAACAGGCAGGGGACGGTTGAAGATGGAAATACAGTTTCAGATTTTACCGAAGAGGAAAAGAACAGAGGTATTTCAATTTCAGCTTCAGTTAATGGTTGCGAATACAAAAAATGTCTGCTTTCTTTTGTAGATACTCCGGGATATTTTGATTTTGCAGGTGAAGTTGCTGCGACGATCCCTTTCTGTGAAGCTGCAGTCCTTACAGTTAAAGGGTCTTCCGGTCTTGATGCAGGAACACAGAATGCATTTAATACTGCAAAGAAACTTCATAAATCGATAGCTTTTTTCGTTACTGAAATAGATAGGGACAACATTAATCTTGACGATGCCTTTGACAGTATAAGTAAAGAGCTTGAGATCCCGCTTGCACCGATAACTTTTCCTGCTGGCTCAGGGATGTCGGTAGATTCCATAATTGATGTGTTCAGAGGAAAGCTCATTAAATATGCAAACGGTAAAAGAGCATCGGAAAGTGAAATTCCGGCAGAGTTTGCAGATAAAGCGGCTCAGCTTAAGGAAAAGCTTATGGAAGCTGTTGCTGAAAGCGAAGAATCGTTAATGGAGAAATATTTTTCCGAAGGGACTTTAAGTGATGCGGAAATAACAGCAGGTCTTGCAAAAGCTTTCGCAAACGGTTCGGTATTCCCGGTATTTTTCGGTGCTGCAAACAAGGGTGTCGGTGTAGACTGTCTTCTTGATGCGGTTGTTGATTTTTTCCCTTCTCCTGAAGGCAAAGTGTTAAAATTTGCTGAAGGAGAGATTGAAATGAATCCGAAGACATCACCCAAAGGGATCGTTTTTAAAGTTAACACTATTCCGCAGTTTGGTGAAGTTTTCATTTTTAAACTTCTGCAGGGAGAGATCTCTGAAGGAGCTGACATTTACAACATAAATTCATCGTCATATGAAAAATTCGGACAGTTTTTTTATACCAGAGGCAAAGAGCGTGTTTCTATTAAAACTGTTACGGCAGGACAGATAGCCGCCATCGTTAAACTTAAAAACACAAAAACAGGTGATCAGTTCGCCGACAACAAGAATGCTGAAATTTTCCCGTTCAAACTTATTGAATGGCCTGAAGCAATAGTCAGAGGCGCGTTTATGGGTGTTTCAAAGGAAGATACCGATAAAGTTGCCGCCGCCATTAAGAAAATGCAGGTGGAAGACGCTTCCTTCAAGTTTATTCAGGATGCGGAACTGAAACAGCTTTTTGTTGACGGTCTCGGAGAACTTCATCTTGAGGTAATTTCAAAGAAGATAAAGAACCAGTTCGGACTTGATGTCAAGATAGTGGAGCCGAGAGTTCCCTACCGCGAAACAATAAAAGGCAGAGCGGAAGCCCGCTACCGTCATAAAAAACAGTCTGGCGGTTCAGGTGAATTTGCAGAGGTCAATATCGTTCTTGAGCCGACACCTGAAGCAGAATTCGAGTTCGTAGATGCTATAGTCGGCGGAGTAATTTCAAACAGGTTCATACCAGCCGTTGAAAAAGGGATTCGCGAGATCCTTCCTGAAGGCGTTCTTTCGGGATGCAAGTTCATAAATTGCAAAGTCACTCTGAACGACGGAAAGGAACATCCGGTTGACAGTAAGGAAGTTGCCTTTAAGAAAGCGGCGCAGATGGCTTTCAGAGATGCTGCAAAAAGGGCAAATCCGATAATACTTGAGCCGATATACAACATGCTTGTAAAAGTTCCTGAAGAATTTGCCGGCTCTGTAATGGGCGACATTTCCAGCCGCCGCGGAAAACCGCAGGGAATGGAAAGCGAAGGAAAATATACAATAGTCAGGGCGCTTGTTCCTCTTAAGGAAATTCACGGTTATTCAACGCAGCTCCGTTCGATGACAAACGGAAGAGGCACATACACGATCTCCTTTGATCATTATGAGCCGGTTCCGGGTGATGTACAGAAGAAGATCGTAGAAGAATACGAGGCATCGAAGGAGCAGTAATTGAGGTTAATTTACTATGCATGGGCAACATGGTTCGGATCGGGATATTCACCGGTAGCTCCCGGGACTGCCGGCTCCCTTGCGGCATTGCCTTTTGTGTGGTTTTTCGCAGGGCTCGGCTTTTTTCCGCTTCTGATCTTCGCAGTTGTTACATTTATTACGGGTGTGGCTGTTTCGCAATATATAAGCACAGACAGCTCAGCAGATGATCCGCAGATCGTTGTCATTGATGAGGTTTGCGGAATGGCAATATCAATGCTCCTTGTTCCGTCAGAATATTTAAATCTCTTTTCGCTTAATTCGTGGGTTGTTGTTCTTTCATCTTTCGGGCTTTTCCGGCTTTTTGATGTATGGAAACCGTGGCCGGCATCTTATTTTGACGGATCTGTCCATAACGGATGGGGAATGATGCTTGATGATGTTGCGGCGGGTATCTATTCTATGATCGGTACATTTTTGGTTTACAAGTTATTTTTGTCTGTTTTATAGAGAGGTTCGGAATGAAAAAGGTAAAAGTATGCATCACCATCCTTTTTGCACTAACTGCATTTTTTATGTTTTCGTGTACAGGGAAAAATGAAGTTGACAAGAAAACAGAAAAAGAAAGTGCCGAAGCCAGACAGGATGATGAAATATTTAAAGTTGAGATAGGAACATCGATGTTTCAGGGTCCTGCCGATGCTCCTGTAACAATAATAAACTTTTCCGATTTTCAATGCCCTTTCTCAAAAAGATCAGTGGACCTGATGTCGAAGATAATGAAAGATTATGACGGCAAGGTGAGATATGTGTTCAAACATTTCCCTCTCGGTTTTCATAAACTTGCCAAGCCCGCGGCGCTTGCCTCCATTGCCGCACAGAAACAGGGAAAATTCTGGGAATACTATTTAAGATTATTTGATGACATAAAAAATATTAATGATGAAAATCTGGTCAAATGGGCATCTGACCTCGGTCTTGATATGGAAAAATTTGAGCAAGACAGAAATTCGGAAGAAGCGGGAAAGATACTCCAGAATGACATTTCGCAAGGGATGACCTTCGGAGTCAGGGGAACTCCGACAATGTTTGTGAACGGCAGAAGGGTAGTGGGCGCGAATAATGTGAAGATCACAGAGCTGCTTGTCAAACAGATATCTGAAGGTGAAAAAATTAAAGCCAAGGGTGTGAAAGATGTATATTCCGAGATAGTTAAAGACGGCCAGATAAGATACACTCCGCCGAAAAGGGATCCCGGCAATGTCCCTTCTGATGTTTATAAAGTCGGAATTCCCGAACATTCTCCTGTATGGGGTGTTGATGATGCAGATGTAACCATAATACTGTTTGATGATTTTGAGTGTCCTTTCTGTTCAAGACTGCATACTACTTATGAACAGATCAAAAAAGAATACGAAGGAAAGATACGGGTGGTTTTTGTCAATCTTCCGCTCCGTTTTCATAAAAAGGCGACACCCGCGGCACTTGCGGCACTTGCCGCTCATAAGCAGGAAAAGTTCTGGGACATGTATGATTCGCTCTTTAAGAAACAGAAGGAATGGAAGGATGCTCCCGATCTTCAGAAATGGTTTGAAGACGAGGCAAAGCTTCTTGAACTTGACATTGAGAAATTCAAAAAGGATATGGAGTCTCCCCAGTTGAAGAAAATGGTGGAAGATGACTCTGCTCTTGCAGAAAAGCTCGGTGTCAGAGGAACTCCCGCTTCATTCATAAATGGACGGTTCGTGAACGGTGCGCTTCCGTTTGAAACATTCAAACAGGTTATAGATGAAGAGCTGAAAAAAGTTCAACCTCTGAGGGAAAAAGGACTCAAAGGGAATGATCTTTATAATGAGATGATTAAAGACGGAAAACCCGGTATATCCAGATCGGCAGGTAAAGAAAAGCCGGCAAGTGACCCGGACAAAATATACGAGCTGTCTTTCACGGGCAAAGAACCGGTAAAAGGGAAAAAAGATGCGGGAATTACAATAGTGGAGTTTTCTGAATTCCAGTGTCCTTTCTGCCGGAGAGGTGCTTCAACCATTGAAGAAGTTGTTGATGAATACAAAGGAGAGGTCCGGCTTGTGTTCAAACATATGCCGCTTGCTTTCCACAAGGAGGCGAAACCGGCCGCAAAATTCTCTATTGCAGTTAAGGAGATCTACGGAAATGAAAAGTTTTTCGCTCTTGGAAAGATGCTTTTTGATAAGCAGAGTGAGTGGAAAACCGATCACATGAAAAAATTTGAGAGTTATTCAAAGGAACTTGGATTGGATTGGAAAAAAATATCCAAAATGATGGAAAGTCCCGAAACAGATCTCATTCTCAAACAGGACATGGAAGAGGGTTCAAAACATGGGATAAGGGGTGTCCCGGCATTTTTTATTAACGGAAAGATGGTTTCTGGTGCAAAGAAAAAAGAGTATTTTAAGGCAGTTATAGATAATTTACTTAAGAAGGAGAAAAAATGATGAAAAGAATATCTGCAGAGATCTTTGTTCTGAAAGACGGATCCGGAAATCTGATAAACGACATAGATACAGATCAGATATTTCACAACAAGTATCTTTCAATTGTCGATATAAAGCTCATGGGACAGTATGCTCTTGACAATCTTGATGGCTATAAGGATTTTGCAAAGAAAGTTAAGTCGGGGATGGTTCTTGTCGCCGGTGAGAATTTCGGTTCGGGAAGCAGCAGACAGCAGGCGGTTGACTGTTTCATTTCACTCGGTATGCAGGGTGTCGCGGCGAAATCGTTCGGCTCTATCTACAAAAGAAATATCATTAACACCGGCTTTCCGATGATAGAGATAACCGATATTGATGAAAAACTTCTTGAGACCGGGACGAAACTTGAATTTGATATTGAGACAAGTGAAATATTTAACAACGGAAAAACTGCAGGTCATTTCAAAAAATTCTCCACTGTTCAGAAGGATATTATCGAAAAGAACGGTCTTTTGAACTGTCTTTGATCAGGAGCTTAGATGCCGCTTAATAAAAAAACAAACAACCGTAAAGCAGGAATAATTCTTCACCCCACATCTCTTCCCGGGAAATGGGGTGTCGGTGATATGGGCGGCAATGCTCTTAAATTCATTGATATGATGGCTGATGCAGGGATCAGAATATGGCAGATACTGCCTTTGACCCCGACAGGGATTGACGGATGTCCGTATAATTCATACAGTGCTTTCGCCGGCAATGAACTTCTGATAGATATTGAAGATCTTCTGAAATCGGGTCTTGTTCCGGAAGATGTTGAAATACCTCAGTTTAACGATCACAGGGTTGATTTTAGAAGAGTAATTGACTTCAAAAACAAGCTTATCGCTTCAGCGGCCAGAGAATTTGCCGGGATAAAAAAAGAATCCGGTGAGTTTGAGATCTTCAAAAAGGATCACGCTCAGTGGCTTGATGATTATGCACTTTTCAAAACACTTACCGATAAATTTGAAGGAAGATCGTGGAAACTCTGGCCTGAAGAATACAGGAAAAGAGATGTCTCTGCTTTGAAAAAATTTGCATCTGAACATAAAACCGAGATCAACAGATATCAGTTCGGCCAGTGGATATTTTTCAGCCAGTGGAAAAAGTTGAAATCGTATGCAAACAGCAAAGGTATCGAAATAATGGGAGACATTCCTATTTTTCTTTCGTTTGACAGTGCCGATGTGTGGGCGAATCAGCATATTTTCAAAATGGTTGAGGGCGAACTGCTTGAAGTTTCAGGTGTTCCACCGGATTATTTCAGTGAAAACGGTCAGTTATGGGGTAATCCTCTTTATGACTGGGATAAACTGAAGAAAGATAATTTCAGTTGGTGGATCGAAAGATTTTCCCACAATGTTAAAATGTATGATTCGATCCGGCTTGATCATTTCAGGGGCTTCAGCGAATACTGGTCAGTTCCGGCCTCTGAAAATACAGCAAAAAACGGTGTCTGGAAGAAAACTCCGGGAAAAGAACTTTTCAATGCAGTGATAAAAGAACTCGGTCATTTCCCTGTTATTGCGGAAGATCTTGGAAATATTGATGAAAAAGTTATAAAACTTAGAGACGAGTTCGGTTTTGCCGGGATGAAAGTGCTTCATTTCGCTTTTTATGACGGGACAGATCATGAGTTCCTGCCGCATAATTTTAAAGACACTAACTGTGCCATCTACACCGGAACTCACGATAATGACACAACTGCGGGCTGGTACTGGAGCCAGAGCAGTGATACAAGGAATTATGTGAACCACTATCTCGGTTCAAACGGGGATGATATTCACTGGAAAATGATCCGTCTTGCCCTTTCTTCGATCGCTGATCTTGCTTTTTTTCCTCTTCAGGATGTTCTGGGGTGGGGGAGTGACTGCCGTTTCAATGTTCCGGGAACTACCGGTCCTCAGAACTGGTCATGGAGATTTAAAGAAGGGGATCTGACTAATAATCACATTGACAAACTTCGCGGTGTTCTTGTAGCATTCAACAGAGTTCATAAATAAAACAAGGGGTTTATATGGAAATAAAGGTTCTTCAGGTTGCTCCGATCGGGACAAATTGTTATATTGTTTCGGAAAATAATGAAGCGTTCATCGTTGATCCGGGCGGTGACAGTGCTGACATAATTAAAGAAGCACAAGGTAAATCGGTTAAATATATCCTTCTGACCCATACCCATTATGACCATATCGGTGCTTTGAACGATATTAAAAAGCAATTTCCCGATGCATTGCTTGCTGTACATTCTCTTGAAAAAGAGTGGCTTTACGACCCGAAAAAGAATTTATCTATCGGATTTTATATTGATTTTGCATATTCAGGCAAAGTCGACATTGAGCTTAAAGACGGAGACGAGCTTGAATTTGCAGGGCATTCAATAAAAGTCATTCATACTCCTGGACACACTCCGGGATGTGTCTGCTACCACATTGAAGACGATCTTTTTTCGGGGGACACCCTTTTTAAATCAAGCGTGGGGAGAACCGATCTTCCGGGCGGAGACGGAATTTCACTTGTAAAAAATATAAAGGAAAAGCTTTATGTTCTTCCAGGTAAGACTGTGATATATCCGGGACATGAGGGAACAAGCACGATTGCGTGGGAAAGAACACGGAATTCTTTTGTGAAACTCTGATATGGAAATTCTTGAATTTACAAGACAGACATTTGAAAATGCAATAGAATCAGCAGGTTATCCAAAATTCCGCGCAAGACAGATAATAAGATGGATATATCACAGAGATGTCTATTCATTTGAAGAAATGACCGATCTGGGCAAAGATGACAGGGTCGCTTTTCAGAAACTTTTTTCGATAACTCCAATTTCTGAGCCGGCAATACATTCATCTGATGACGGAACAAAAAAACTGACATTCACTCTTGAAGACGGTGCTGTTATCGAATCGGTAATAATTCCTGAAGATAAGAGGAATACTCTGTGCATTTCAACTCAGGCGGGTTGTCCTTTGAAATGTTCTTTCTGCCGGACAGGAACGCTCGGTTTTAAGCGGAATCTGAGTGTGAGGGAAATAGTAGGGCAGGTGATAAGAGCCGACAATATCCTTGAAAAGACAGGCAAACATCTTAACAACATCGTTTATATGGGAATGGGGGAGCCGCTTCTTAATTTTGAAAATGTCGTTGATTCGATTCTGATCCTCATGGACGATCTGATGCTGAATTTCTCAAACCGCCGTATCACTGTTTCAACGGCGGGAATTGCTGACAGGATCACTGAACTCGGTGAAAAAACAGCAGTGAACCTTGCCATTTCTCTTCATGCTGTTAATGACGAAAAAAGAAGTAAAATCATGGACATAAACAGGAAATACCCCATTGCAGCCCTCATAAATGCGGCAAGATATTATCCGGCACATCAAAGAAAAAAGGTGATGCTTGAATATATCATGCTCAAAGGGTTTAACGATACCGCGGAAGATGCAAAAGAACTTGCAAAAATTGCCAATCAAATCGATGCAAAAGTCAATCTTATCGCATTCAACACATTCCCCGGAGCTATCTTCGAACCCACACCCATGAAGGAAATTCTCAGGTTTCAGGAAATCCTCATATCAAAAAATGTCACAGCACTTTTAAGAAAATCCCGCGGAGGCGACGAACTTGCCGCCTGCGGACAGTTGGGGCATGTTTAGGGAATAATCACCAGCATTCTGCATATCCGAAAGTGTCACGGCATTCTTCAAAGCTCCAGCAGTCAAGCCATCCGTGGAAAGTGTCTTCGGCTTCTTCACAGTTATCTTCAAAACATTCATCTTCGTAGCCGAATCCGCCGACATGATAGCCAGATCTGCATTCTGTGCAGTGAGTTCCGGTATATCCGGCAAAATAATCGCAGTCACAGACAGGCGCTCCGTTTATAATTGAACAGTCATTGGATGCTCCCCATGCCGTATCGTTGCAGTCAAAGAGGATGCAGGTTTCAAGGCAGGTTCCGTTGTTATCTTCATCCTGATAAAACGAATCACATACACATTCCGCTGTTCCAGTGTAATCTTCACAGTGAGCATTAGCTCCGCAGGTAAGCGTTGAGCATGTTACCGCTGTGTTGTTGTCAATATCGGGTGTTTCATCCGGAGTTTCATTTTCATCGGCAGTCGTTTCCGACTCCGTATCAGACACTTCCGACTCCGTTAAAACTTCGTCGGATAAATCGTCGGACAAGTCGTCAGTGGCTTCATCCGACTCCGCCAAGGCTTCGTCGGACAAGTCGTCGGTGGCTTCCGACTCCGTTAAAACTTCGTCGGACAAGTCGTCGGATAAGTTGTCATCAACTGTATTGTCATCTGTTTTATCGGTGTTTCCATCGGTGGCTTCAGTGTCTGGGTTGGAGCTGGCTTTATCAGGAACAGTCGTTTAATTATCAATGCAGACCCCGTCAATGCATGAAAAACCGGGCAGACAGTCAAAATTGTTAATACACCCCAACTCATCTTCAACAGTGCAGGAAATAAAGAGGGTTAGCAGAAATAATGATGAAATTAAAAGCTTGAAGTTCATATTAATCTCCTGAAAAAAACTTTGAAAATATATCAGAAAAGTGTGCAAATTACAAGGTGAAGGGAAAATTGATGTCAGTCAAGAAGATGGACAAGGAGTCCGCTTCTGAGTTTCGGCTCAAACCATGTCGATTTGGGCGGCATGATCTTGCCGGCATCGGCAACATTCATAAGCTGTTCAACTGATGTTGGGAAAAGTGAAAAAGCCATTGTGCACTCACCGCTGTCAACTCTTTTCTTGAGTTCTGCCGTTCCTCTGATTCCGCCGACAAAATCGATGTTTTCATCGCTTCTGGGGTCGCCGATTCCGAGAACGGGTGCAAGAAGATTGTTCTGCAGAATTGATACATCGAGCCCTTCAACAGGGTCGTCTGCCGGGTAAGTGCCTGCCTTTGCTTTGATTATTTTCCATTCGCCATCCATATAGAAACCAAACTCAGTTGCCATTTTGGGTCTGTCTTCGCCGGTTCTTACTATTTCAAATTTCTCAAGCATTTTTGCCATGAACTCATCTTTTGTAAGTCCGTTCATAGTGAGAAGAACTCTGTTGTAATCGAAGATCTTAAGCTGTGTGCCGGGAAAGAAAACAGAAAGGAAATAGTTGTATTCCTTCTCGTCAGACGGGTTCGGATCTGTTTTCAATCTTTCGGCTTTTGCTCTTGCCGCACTTGCTGATCTGTGGTGACCGTCAGCAACATACAGAACTGGAACATCATTTCTGAAAGTGCTTGATATTTCAGCGTTTATTCTTTCATCTTTGATCACCCAGACAGTGTGTCCGATACCGTCTGTGGCGACAAAATCAACTTCCGGTTTATTTTTAACAACCTCAGCCACAAGTGCGTCAATCTTCGCATTGTCTCTGTATGTAAGAAAGACAGGACCTGCGTTTGCATTGAGAGTGATGACATGTTTTGTTCTGTCGTCCTCTTTTTTCTTTCTTGTGAACTCGTGCTTTTTTATAAGGTCGTTGTTGTATTCATCAGCACTTGCACAACCGACGATTCCATATTGTTCGTGACCGTTCATAGTCTGGCGATAGATATAAAGATGAGGTGTTCCATCCTGAACGAATATCCCCTTTTCGATCATACCGTAGAAATTTTCCTTTCCCTTCTGATAAACGCTTTCATCATAAATATCAATATCTTCCGGAAGATCAATTTCCGGCTTGTTCACATGAAGAAAAGTGTATTCATCATCTTTTGCAAGCTCTCTTGCCTCTTTAGAATTAAGAACATCATAAGGAAAACTCGCAACCCTGTGAGCGATCTCGTCACGCGGTCTTACAGCTTTAAAAGGCCTAACAGTAACCATGGTCTCCTCCTGAATAAAAGTATAAAAATACAAACAACAAAGACTTTTAATATTTGCAATGTGGTTTGTCAAGGATAACCGGGAAAAGAGAAATTCAAATAATTTCTTTTCTTGACACTATCTGATAAAATTCTCTGCTTAAACTGGTAGTTTGGGGGTGTCATGAGAAATGTAATTTTGTTGATTATCTTCGTTGTTACACTGTTTTCATGCAGTCAAAAGCAGGAAGCTGAAACTGTGCAGAAGAAGGAAATATCTGAAAATTTATGGGTTTGCCGTCATTATTCGGGCGGTCCGCAGTGCATGGATGAGAAAGAGTTGGAAAACAATTCTATTCCTATTGAGTCAAAAAATTCGCGTAAACCGAAAGATGAAAATGAACTGGCAAATGTTGTGCCGATTGATGTAACTCTTGAAAATGCGGCAGACAAACTTCGTGAGAGCGGAGTTGCCGTTCTTGAAACAAATAAAATTAACAATCCGGTGTGCTCGGCATGTTATCAATGCCCCAAATATTCGATAGACCTCTGCTTTAAAATTGAAAAAACAGATCTTGAAAAAGCTCAAAAACTCGGATTTAGAAAAAAAGAGATGAAGAAGCCGCCGCTTGAATGATATCCTGACGCTTAATTGCCGCTATTGAGAATTTTGTAATTCCGGTCATTTTAAATATAATATTTCAGTTTATTCGGAGATTTAGGAGTCATAAAGAGTCAGATGACAAACCGGGATCAGCAGAAAATTTCAATCCGTTTTTTTGACGACCGTGAAGTGCGTGCTTTATGGGATGAACAGAATGCAAAGTGGTGGTTTTCGGCACTGGATATAATCGCCGTTCTTACCGATCAGAACGACTACACCAAAACCCGCAACTACTGGAAATATCTCAAAGCTAAGCTGAAAAAAGAAAATAGTGAAGTGGTTAGTGCCACTACCCAACTGAAACTTTTAGCAAGTGATGGTAAAAGATATTTAACCGACATGCTTGATTATGAGAGTATTGTTGCTTTGGGAAAAGAATTCCCGGGCAAAAAGGCAAACCGGTTCATTGAATGGTTCACATACAGCGATGAAAGTATAGACGGAAAAAGCAAAACAAAGGCGTATGCACTTTTTGAAAGCTCTTTTATCAACAGTATAGAAGTCGGAACAACAAAAGGATTGCAGCAGATACACGCATATTTGTTTGGCGGTTTATATGATTTTGCCGGACAGATCAGGCAGAAGAACATTTCGAAAGGGGGTTTCCAGTTTGCCGCATCAACCTTTCTTGACATCACACTGAAAAAGATTGAAGCGATGCCCGAAACCACTTTTGATGAAATAGTTGATAAATATGTAGAAATGAACATCGCACATCCTTTTATGGAAGGAAACGGAAGAAGTGCCCGGATCTGGCTCGACCTGATATTCAAAAAACGGCTGAAAAAATGTGTGGACTGGAGTAAAATAGGCAAAACAGATTATATGAAAGCGATGACACACAGCCCCGTTGACAGCAGTTTTCTAAAAGAACTGATAAAAAATGCCTTAACCACCGAAATCAACAGCCGGGAAATGTTCATGAAAGGAATTGACTATTCATATTACTACGAAGAAGTGTAGTGTTCTGAGTTGAATGCAATATTGGCAATGTTTTTTCTTGTAAGCATCCCATTATTGTATGAGAAATCATTCATAATTACTGTGATTTGACTGTAATGAATGAAATATCATACAATTGCTCTTGTTTTTCTTTTAAGCTTGTGATACTCTTACAACAGATTTTTGCAAGAGGAGATGTCACTTATGGAAATGAATTCAAATAAAGACTGGCTGTCAATGACCGATAAAGGACTTGCCAAAGTTATCGGACAGTTTATTCAGCACAACAGATTAAATCAGAACAGATCTCAGAGCAGTGTTGCTGAAGATGCCGGGATAAGCCGCTCAACGCTGAGTCTGATGGAAAAAGGAGAGACGGTTTCACTGGGAAGTCTTATCAGGGTGCTGAGGGTTTTAGATTTGCTGTATGTTATGGATGTCTTTTATGTTGAAGATGAGATCAGTCCCATTGAATATGCTAAACTTCAAAAAAAGAAGAAAAAACGCAGCAGTGGCGTAACAGACTGATTTTATTGTTTATACTGGGAGAGATCAATGATAGATGTTGCTGAAGTCAGGATATGGGGAGAGCTCGCAGGGGCTGTAAAATGGAATACAGGCAGGCAGATCGCAAGCTTCCAGTATTCAGAAAATTTTTTAAGGAAAGGAATTGATCTTTCTCCAATAAAAATGCCTGTGAAAAACGGGAATCGTATTTACAGTTTCCCGGAGTTGAGAAGATCGGGAATGGAACAGAACTCCACATTTAAGGGTTTGCCGGGATTATTGGCGGATTCATTGCCTGACAGATATGGAAATCAGCTTATTGACATGTGGCTGGCTCAGAACGGCAGACCGTTTGGAAGTATGAATCCTGTTGAACAGCTTTGCTTTATCGGAGACAGAGGCATGGGCGCTCTTCAGTTTGAGCCGGCACAGTTCCAATCAGATGGCGGAGTTTTTTCTGTTGAAGTTGAAAGTCTTGTCAACATTGCAAAAAAAGCTCTTTTGCAAAGAAATGAGTTCGGAACAAATCTTCATGAAGATGAAAAAAAGGCGATGAATGAGATATTGAAGATCGGAACATCCGCAGGCGGAGCAAGACCTAAAGCAGTTATTGCTTTTAATAAGGAAACAGGGGAAATAAAATCAGGACAGGCAGCTGTTCCTGACGGTTTCGAGCATTGGCTTATAAAACTTGATGGGGTCAGTGATGCACAGTTCGGGTCAAGTCATGGCTTCGGCAGAGTCGAATATGCATATTATCTAATGGCTGTGGATTGTGGTGTTTTGATGATGGAAAGTGAACTGCTGGAAGAAAACGGACGGGCTCATTTTATGACAAAAAGGTTTGACAGAGACGGCTCAAACCGCCATCATGTACAGACTTTCTGCAGCATAAGGCATTTTGATTATTCAGATCTTTACAGTTTCAGTTATGAACAGCTTTTCCAGACAATGCGCATGCTTAAAATGACATATCCTGAAACGGAGCAGATGTTTAGAAGGATGGTTTTCAATGTGATGTCAACAAATTGCGATGACCATACCAAGAATTTTTCTTTCAGATTAAAACAGGGTGGAAAATGGGAACTGGCTCCTGCTTATGATATGTGTTATTCCTATGACCCTGGCAATGTCTGGGTTAGTCAGCACACTCTAAGCATTAACGGGAAAAACAGTGAAATAACCAAATCCGACCTGATGACTGTCGCCGATGCAAATGGAGTCGGAAAAGGTGAAAAAATCATAAATGAAATAAAGGAAACAGTAGGAAATTGGCAGTATTACGCCCAAAAAGCAGGTGTCCCGGATCAATTAAAAAAATCAATAGCCGAAACTCTGGCTGTTTTTAAATTTCAGGGTTAGAAAATGACTCAGGAGGAAATATATGAATAGATTCGGTTTTTTAACAATTCTTGTTTTAGCTGGATTGTTTTCATGCGGCTGTAAGAAAGCTGAGGTCGTGATCGCTGAACAGGATTTCTGGGTGTGCCGTCATTATTCGGGCGGTCCGCAGTGTATGGATGAAAAGGAACTGAAAAAGAATTCGGTCGACTTAATTAAACCTCACAAGGAAAATGAACTGGCAAATGTTGTGCCGATTGATGTAACTCTTGAAAATGCGGCAG
>ERZ795031.949-NODE-949-length-32735-cov-121.427815_pt1 | contig 32735 bp, 16 predicted proteins | sample MGYA00375123_ERZ795031 | MGnify/ENA primary metagenome ERZ795031 (study PRJEB30166, sample SAMN05720159) | activated sludge metagenome | isolation source: anaerobic digester from wastewater treatment plant | place: USA | collected 2015-04-21 ...
TGACCATCAAAGCCATTTCGGTGAAGACGGGTTGGGCGACCAGCGCGGTCTCACAACGGGAATACCGGGTGACCGGTACTGTGGCTACGCCTGGTTTCAATCCTGATGGAGGAGTTTTCACCACCGCTGTGTCGGTGATTATCTCATCTTCCACACCCGACGCGGTGATCCGCTATACACTGGACGGGCAGGATCCCAGCATGGAGTATGGCTCCACCTATGAGGCGCCGCTGACAATCAGCAGCAGCGCAACGCTCAAGGCGCGGGCTTACAAGGCGGACTGGCTGCCTTCGGAGATACACGGCGCCGTTTACACAATTTTTGGCAACATTGCGGAACCGGAATTCACCCCCGGAGCCGGAACCTATACAGCCCCTGTGGAAGTGTATATCTCGGTTAATCCCCCGGATGCCTCAGTCTATTACACCACCAATGGAAGCACGCCCTCCGAAAGTAACGGAACTTTGTATGTGGCCGGTAATCCTATCCTGATCAGCGAAGATACGTTGTTGAAAGCAGCCGCGTTCAAAACTGGCTGGAACCCCAGCAGTATAGCCTCCGCGCAGTATGTGATCACGGGCATGGTCAGTTCTCCCGTATTCAGTCCGGGTTCTGGCCAGTATGGCGCCGCGCAGACGGTGACAATATCTGTGAATCCTCCCCAAGCCACCATCGTCTATACCCTTGATGGCAGCGAACCGACTCTGACCAATGGAACAGTATATTCAGGACCCCTGACGATAGAGACAAATACGATAGTTAAAGCCTTTGCCTGGCTGGAGGGATGGGATCCTTCCCCCGTTGCGGTGGCGTCCTATGTGATCAACGGTGCGGTGGGAACACCGGTCATCAGCCCTGCCGCCGGCTATTACAACACACAGCAGCAGATCAGCATCACAGCGTATCCAACAACAGCCACGATCCGTTATACCCTGGATGGCAGCTTGCCAACCGCTGATAACGGCGCGGTGTATTCCGGTCCCTTCACCATCAGCCAATATACAATGGTGCGGGCATACGCGCATCTGGACAACTGGCTGGATTCCGAAGTGGCAATGTCTGAATACTTCTTTGTAACCGCCAATCCGGTGATAACGCCTCCTTCAGGCACCTATGCCGACGCGCAGGTCGTGACAATCGGAGTGGCAACGGCGGGAGCCAGTATTCGTTACACTCTGGATGGAAGCGAGCCCACGGCCACCTATGGCCTTGAATACAGCGGGCCGTTCACGGTCTCAGCGAGCGGCACTGTCAAAGCGATAGCTTACAGAACCGGCTGGATAAGCTCTAATGTGGTGACCAATACCTATCTGATCAATGGTCCTGTCGCTGATCCCGTTTTCAGTGTGCCCGGAGGCGACTACTTCTCCAGTTTCTCAGTTGGAATCACGGTTTCGCCAATGACGGCCAGCATCTATTACACTCTGGATGGTAGCGAACCAAGCAATGTGTCCGGAATCCTCTATACAGCGCCGATAGAGATAAATGGAAATACAGTCGTCAAGGCCAGGGCATATCTCGCCAACTGGTTGCCATCCAATGTAAGCAGCGTGACCTACAACCTGCATGCCAGTCCTGTGAGTTTCAATCCTCAGGCAGGCAGCTACACTACCGCCCTGTCTGTACAGCTCAGCACGGTAACCCCGGGGGCCACGATCAGCTATACGCTGGATGGATCGATACCGGTTCCCGGTGTGAGCGCAGTGTTCGATCCCGCAAACCCGATCCATCTAACAGACGATGCCACCGTCAGAGCAATAGCCTCAAAACCTAACTGGTTCAATTCTCAGGTCACCTCGGCTGTATATGTGATCGATATTCCCCTGCCTACTGTGGCTACTCCGCAGATCCTGCCTCCAAGCGGTGTTTATGTTACCCCGCAGACAATTACCATCACAACTGCAACAGCAGGGGCAAGCATTTACTACACAACCGACAATACTGAGCCGAGTCCGGTCAATGGAATGGTTTATACAGGCGGTTTCGTAATCTCTGACGATGCCATCATAAAAGCCAAGGCTTTCCTGGATGGTTATAATCCTTCTTTGACAAGCACCGCCCAGTATATCATTGCCATACCGGTGGAAACCGTTGCCACCCCACAATTCGATCCGCCTGCCGGAATCTACAACCAGCCCGTGGATGTGGTGATCACCACTGCAACTACTGGTGCAACGATACGCTATACCATAGACGGAACTGAACCGTCTGCGGAGATTGGCACATTGTATTCAGGTCCGGTCAACATCACCGAAACGGCTACTGTGAAAGCGATTGCCTTCAAGACTGGCATGAATAACTCACTCATATCCAACGCCAGCTATGTGATCAATATCGTCATCCCGACCGTGGCAGCGCCCATGTTCTCGCATCCTTCGGGCACCTATCAGGAGCCAATCTCGCTTACCCTAAGCTCCACCACGGCTGACGCTTCTATCCGCTATACCACTGATGGCACCGATCCTTCTCCCACCCAGGGAATCTTGTATGGCTCACCCATTGTGATTCCCGGGAATAGCTCGTTGTTCATCAAAGCGATTGCCTACAAGGATGGCTGGCTGCCCAGCTCGATTGTATCTGCCAACTACAATGTGACCGGCTCTGTGGCAGCAGTGCAGTTCAGCATTCCCGGCGGTATCTATACCAGTGCGCAGACTTTGGTGTTGAGTACTTCCACCGCAGGAGCTTCCATACGTTACACTACCAATGGAGCTGATCCGACCGAAACTTCACAGCTATATAGCCTGCCAATCCAATTACCCCTGAACAGCCAGACCACTGTCAAGGCCAGGGCATACAGGCAGGATTGGACTCCCAGCCCGATAACCCAAAACACCTATACCATTACTGGTCAGGTGCAGATTGCCGCACCGCAATTCAGTGTTCCTGCCGGCACCTATACCAGCCAGCAAGTTGTTAGTATTGGCAGCCCTCAGCCTGCGGGGGCGGTGGTGCGCTATACCATAGATGGCACAGACCCCACCGAGGCCTCGACAGAGTATGCTGAGCCAATAGTAATACCATTGAACAGCACCTTGACGCTCAAAGCCAGGGCATACTTGGAGAACTGGTTACCATCCCCGGTGTATTCAGCAAGTTATCAAGTTACTGGCCAGGTTATCCTTCCCGCGGTGCTCTTCAACCCGCAGCCGGGAATATACCAGACAGCTCAGATGATTACCCTGAATCCAGCTCAGTTGCCGACCGACGCTGTTTTGCGCTATACTTTGGATGGCAGCGAACCCAGCCAGAATTCCCCGGCTTATCAAAATCCCATCACCCTGCCCCTGAACAGCCTGACCACCATCAAAGTAAAAGGATTCAGGGCGGACTGGATACCGAGCGAGACAGCCCAGGGAACTTTCCAGATAACTGGCCAGGTGGCTATCAACCAGCCTGTCTTCAGCCCTGCCCCTGGCGTTTATACCACAGCGCAAAGCATTACTATCAACACCGCTGTGCCGTCGGACGCACAGATTCGTTATACCACAGATGGCAACGACCCCACTGAGGCTTCTGCGCTCTATTCCGGACCCATTCAACTTGCCCTCAATTCCAACCTGACTCTCAAGGTCAGGGCGTTCAAGGCCAACTGGACTCCCAGCCCTGTCTATACAGGTGTATATAGCACAACTGGTTCAGTAAGCATAGTGGAGCCGGTTTTCACACCCGCTCCAGGCACTTATAGCACGCCCCAACTTGTGTCGATCAATACCACAACCCTGCCTGCCAACGGAGTGATCCGCTATACAACCAATGGCAGCGATCCCACGGAAAGCTCGCCTGTTTACAGTGCGCCGATTTCCGTTGGTACCGGCAGCTCAGTGACCATCAAGGCTCGCGCGTATCTGGCCAACTGGACTCCCAGCCCGGTATATACAGGAGTTTACACCGTTACAGGCCAGGTAACCATAACTGAGCCTGTATTCACTCCCGCGGGAGGCACTTTCACGACAGCCATTTCGGTGACCATAAACACTTCAACCAATCCAGCGAATGCCACAATCCGTTACACCACCGACGGCAGTGAGCCCAACAGCTCATCTGCCGTATATTCCGCCCCTATTCAGGTAAATCAAAGTACGACGATCAAGGCGAAAGCCTTCCATGCCAACTGGCAGGACAGCGAAACATATACCGCCAGTTATGTCATCACTGGCCAGGTGGCAATCGCTGAACCTGTGTTTACCCCTGCGGCTGGCACTTACACCACAGCCCAGAGCCTGGTTATCAATGGTAATGTAGTCCCTAATGGAGCCCAGATCCGCTATACCCTGGACGGCAGCACGCCCAGCACCAGTTCCCCTCTGTATTCAGCGCCCATCCAACTCGAGCTCAATACCAACTATCAGGTACGGGTGCGGGCTTTTGCAACGGGTTGGGATCCAAGCCCAGTTTACTCGGCCAATTACCAGATCACCGGCACCGTTGAGATTCCAGAGCCTGTCTTTACTCCTGCGGCAGGAACATATACCAGCGAGATACAGGTGGTTCTTAACACACAGACACTGCCATCAGGGGCAACACTTCACTATACGATAAGCTCTGTGCCGGACGGGCAGGAACCAGATGAGGGGACTCCGGTTTATACCCAACCCATCCAGCTCTATTTGAACTCAAACAACTTCATTAAAGTAAAAGCTTTCAAAGCTGGCTGGACTCCCAGCCCAACCTATACAGCCCAATACATCATCACTGGCCAGGTGCAGATTATACCTCCCTACCTGACCCCGGCTCCCGGAGTATATACTTCGCCACAGACTGTTTCCACTTCGGGATTAACCAGCCCCAGCGGAGGCACAATCCGCTATACAGTAGATGGAAGCACACCCATGGAAAGCTCGCCGGTGTTTGACACACCCATCCAGATTGGTTTGAACACCGTGGACTTCACGATCAAGGTCAGAGCCTTCAAGGATGGATACATACCCAGCAATGTGCATACGGGAGTGTACACCGTGACTGGACAGGTCCAGCTTGCGCAAGCTTCCTTCACTCCTGAGGCTGGGATTTATCAGACAGCGCAAATCGTTGCCATTGCCGCGCCAATCCTGCCGGCTCAGGCGGTATTGCGCTATACAACCGATGGCAGCGAACCAAGCGAGTTATCGCCAGCTTATGTAGCTCCCATCAACCTGCCTTTGGGCTCGGTCACCACCATCAAGGTCAGGGGTTTTGCCCAGGATTGGCTGCCCAGCGAAACGGCTGAAGCACAATACACCATCACTGGAACGGTTGCCACGCCGGTGATCTCGCCCCCGGGTGGAGAATATGCCACCCAGCAAAGCGTCACGATCAGTTGTCCCACGCAAGGTGCGCTTATCCGCTACACTCTGGATGGCAGTGACCCGACTGAAAGCTCGGCCCTTTATGAGGAGCCCATCATCATCGGCAACTATGAAACCAACAAGGTTGTTAAAGCCCGCGCCTTCAAACAGGATTGGATTCCCAGCGCCATAGCCAGCGAAACCTATTCTGTTTTACCCGCGCCGATTTCTGTGAGTGCCTACTCCTATTCAGGCTACATCCGCCTGCTGTGGGATATCCCGAACCAAAGCAGGGCTTTACAGGGCTTCAACGTTTACCGCAGAAGAAGCACGGAAACGGGCTTTGCAAAGCTAAATACTGCCCCGGTGAACTCCCAGATGAACGGGCTATACTACTACAACGACTACGATATAGACATGAATGTGACCTACGAATACCGGATAACGGCTGTCTATGACGGACAGGAAAGCCCGCCCAGCCAGGTTGTCACGGAGTTCTACCAGTCAGCCGGATTGGAGATCAGCGCCGTTTCCTGCGCCTATCCCAATCCTGCCGTGGACAACACCACCATCAGGGTGGTGCTCAACCGCAACCAAAATGTGCAAGTATCGATAACAATCTACGATTTCGCCGGAAAGAAGATCAACAGCATCATGGTTCCCGCGATCGACAACAACCTGATCGAAAGAACCTGGGATCTGTGTAATTCCAATGGCATCAAGGTTGGCCGGGGCACCTATTTTGCCCGGGTGGTGGCAAACGACAACGTGAACCGCGCCGAGCATGTGATCAAGATTGCGGTGAAATAAGGAGATTACCATGAAAAGAAACTATATAAACAACTCCGTTCTTTGCATAGCGCTCTTGCTGCTTGCCCTGCCTTTGTTCGCTGCTGACATGAATAACTCCGGTGCGGCTTTTATCCGCATGGGAATCGGTGGCCGGGTGCTGGCCATGGGCGAGGCTGGAGCGGCGATCACAGACGACATCGGGTCAGTTTACTGGAATCCCGCCGGGCTTGCCCATCTGCGTGATTTTGAGGTGGGAACGACCTACAACTTCGGCCTCGATTTTGACCGCACCCACACCTTTGCCGCCTTCGGAACGCGCCTGCCCCTGGGCACGGTCGCCTTCTCATGGGTCAATGCTGCTGTGAGCGACATCGAAGGCTACGTGGATGCGGATACACCCACCGGCACTTTCTCCGACAGCGAACATAGCCTGGCTTTCAGTTATTCCAACTATATTGGCAGACTCAGCTTCGGAGTGACCCCCAAGATTTATCTCAGCACTATCGACGGGGAAACCGAGCAGGGCTATGGCCTCGATGCCGGCCTCAAGCTTGATCTTGGACGTTACCTGCAACTGGGAGCGATGTTTAGGGACATAACCAGCGAATACGCGGAAGACAAAGTTCCCTGGCAGGTATCGGCAGGATTGGCTGCCAATCCTTTGGGTGGCATCACTCTGGCCGCCGAAGTCAAGATGGAGCAGGATGAAAAGCCTTATCCCTGCCTGGGTGCTGAATACTGGACTGCCATCGGCAAAGACCCGGAAGCGGATTCCAAGCTCACAGTTACCAAGGTCAGCGAGAAAAGCTCTTGGGAAGACGCTCTGGCCAATCTGGAAACCGGAATCCGCCTGGGCTATAGCAATGAGAGGCTCTCTGCCGGAACAGGCTTTCGCTTTCGCAACCTGCAACTGGACTATGTGTTTAGATTAAATCGCCACGACTTGTTTGCCGATGACCACATCATTTCAATGATCCTCAGATTCTGAGGATTGGAGGGGGAAGCTCAATGAAAAAGTTATGTCTCAGCCTGCTGCTTCTGGCTTTGTTGGCGGTGTTGGGGGCGGTGCCGGGCGAACGCTACGCGCGTGAAGGACTGGACCTCTTTCAAAGGGGTGAATATCAGCAGGCGTTGAACAAGTTTCTGGCTGCCGATCGTTCCGCCAATGGCACCGTGGCCGATTATCATTACTGGCTTGGCAAGCTCTACCTGGCTGTCGAGGACTCTGTCAACGCGAGGATCAGGATGCAGCGTTGCCAGCAGGCTGGCGAAAGCCGGTATCTGGAGGAAGCCAGGGAAATCGAACGCATCCTCACCCGCCAGCGCGGCATTTTCAGTAAAGCAAAACTGCGTCCCATGCCAGACCACTTTAACAGCCCCAATTCGGATTACGGGGCAGTGGTCTCCCCGGATGGCAAATACCTGTATTTCACATCCATGCGCCCAGCTAAAAAAGCCAAGGAAAACATCTGGCGCGCGGAGATTTTCCGCACGGGATATGGCCGGCCGGAACTGGTGGAAAATCTTTCCACAGATAAGAATGAGTCGCTGGGCAGCTTTGGGGAGGCAGGCAATCTGGCCTGGATTGTGGGAAACTTTGAAAAGAACAAGATCGATGGCGACATCTATTCGGTCGATCTGCGTGACAGACAGGCGGTTCCGGTCAATGCCTCGCAATTCAATTCCTCACAGGTGGAAACTCACCCGATGTCCTTCAGGGACAATCTGATGTTTTTCGCATCATCCCGTCCTGGCGGTTATGGCGGCATGGACATCTATGTATGTGAAAAAATTGGAGGACAATGGACAGAGCCGATCAATCTGGGCCCCGTCATCAACACCAGCGCCAACGAGCAGACTCCATTTTTGGATTTTGACGGCAAAACACTCTATTTTGCTTCCAACGGTCACGCCGGGTTTGGCGGATACGATATTTTCAGAGCCTATCGATTGGGTGCAGGCTGGCAAGATTGGTCTGTGCCAGATAATCTGGGAATGCCTTTCAATTCTGTGAACAATGACCGCTATTTTTACCGGATTCCCCTCAGCAATGAAGCCTATATCAGTTCAGACCGCAAATTGTCGGACTTTGAAAGCATCTACCATCTGACTCTGGAATACGCTTTGCCAGCCAGCTATCTGGTGAAGGATGCCAAATCCGGCCTGCGCGCGGTAGAAATCGTCCCCATCCAGGCTGGAACCAAGCCAAAGGCCGAAAGCGTCAGTCTTTGGGACAAGCTGAACCAGGGGTTGGAGGTTCTCGATACCGGGCTAAGGCTCACCGAGCCAAAGGTGGATTTGCAGAGGCCACCAGCGGATGGCAGCGATGAAAATGTTTTGCCTCCTGTGGAATCATATACTGGTGCGTTGGAGTTGATGCCAGCCACCATACAGATCGATGGCTTGGTGCAGGATGAACAGGGTAACCCTTTGCCGGCAGACGTCGAACTGGTTTACACCCTGGAGGGTGAAAGCGTAAAAGAACTTATCTCCGCCGACTCGGAAGGACAATTCACCTTCCAGGCGCCCATCGCCTCCACCTTCAATCTATACGCTAACTTGGATGGCTATCTTTCCCACGGGGAAGAGTTTACTCCCTCCGGACACGAGGAATCGATTCAGGCGCGCCTGGTGCTAAAGAAACTGATCAGCAACGCCCCTGTTACGTTGAACCCGATCCTCTTTCAGTATGAAAGCTCTTTGCTCGACGCAAAGCAGCAGCTTATGCTCGATGAACTTATCGTGGCAATGCTGGAAAACCCCGGGCTGAAGCTTGTGGTCAAAGGATATGCCAATGACGGTGGTTCCAAAGCCTATAATCAGGAACTGTCGGAAAAGCGTGCCGCGGTGGTGGCTGAATACCTGATCTCCAAAGGACTGTCTGCCGGGTGCGTTACCACCGAAGCTTATGGCAACAGCAAGTTTTCCGGCGCTGCCGAGGCGATTGACCGCCGGGTGGATTTGGAGCTTTACAGGTAGATAGCTATAAATACCGCTCTGCTGTGATGGTTGCGGACTGATCCTTTGCCGCAACCATCCCGGTCGCGAAACACTCGAAACATAGAATGAATCATCCTGCATAGGAAATACTATTCTTGTCAACAAAACCTGCAGCCTTGCAAGTGCCATTTCCTGCCGCTCATAATGGGCTATCATTTGCAATTACAATATGTTATCCCATCATCCTTAGGTCATCCTTATAAATTATAAGGTTGACCCCAGGAAGACCCACTCCGGAGAGGGGAATGCAAATGAGGACCACCCCCTCATAATATATAGGTGCTACGATAAAACCGTGGATAGGTGAAATGGTGGAATGAGGTGAGCGAAAACAGCGCTGGCAGGTCATTTGAGGCCTGTTTTCACGTGCAGAAAGACGAGAATCCTGGCGTCTGAGTCAGGCCAGCTCCGTAACATGCTGTTATATAAGCAGATAAAAATCGAAAAATAGCTGGGTTTATTCTTGACAAAAAACCCATATCTGATTTTTTAGCAATCAGATATGGATTGGTTTTTATGTGGGGCGGCAACCAAGCTGAAAATCAGACAAAACAACAGTGTAATATTTTAGGAGACAATATAATATGACAGATAACAACTACACTGCAAGTAATATCAAGGTCCTCAAGGGCCTTGACGCGGTGCGTAAAAGACCGGCAATGTATATTGGCGGCACCAGCGAACGCGGTTTGCACCATCTTGTTTATGAAGTGGTGGATAACGCGATTGACGAAGCACTGGCAGGTTATTGCGACCAGATCAAGATCACCATCACCAACGAAGGAGAGGTCGAGGTCGATGACAATGGCCGCGGAATTCCGGTTGATATGCACAAGGAAATGAACATTCCCGCTGTCCAGGTGGTGATGACGGTACTGCATGCCGGAGGGAAGTTTGACAACAATTCCTACAAGGTATCCGGTGGATTGCATGGCGTGGGAGTATCGGTGGTGGTGGCACTCTCTGAGTATCTGGAAGTGCGCATCCATATGAATGGCAAGATTCACTATCAACGCTACGAGAGAGGTGTCGCGGTTACGGAACTGAAGGTATTGGGCGAGACGAACCGTACCGGCACCGTGATCAAATTCAAACCTGACCCCACTATTTTTGAAACATTGGAGTTCAGTTTCGATTACCTTACCACCCGTCTGCGCGAACTGGCCTTCCTGAATAAAGGTGTGCGCATCATACTAAAGGACGATCGCAGCGACCGGAAGCATGACTTTAAATATGACGGCGGAATCGTTGAGTTTGTGAATTACCTCAATCAAAACAAGAAGCCTTTGGGAGCCAAACCGATCTATATCTCCGCCACAAAGGAAGGCCTTGATTTTGAACTTGCGCTGCAATACAATGAGGGTTATCAGGAAAACATCTTCAGCTTCGCTAACAACATCAACACAACCGAGGGCGGCACGCATCTGAGCGGTTTCAAAAGCGGCCTGACCCGCGCGGTCAACACCTATATCAAAAATGCCGACCTGTTGAAAAACGAAAAGGTCAGCCCGTCGGGCGAGGATATCCGCGAAGGGCTCACGGCTGTTGTCAGCATTAAACTGACCAATCCGCAGTTTGAAGGGCAGACCAAGACCAAGCTGCAAAACTCTGATGTGGAAGGCTTTGTGAACTCGGTGGTCTATGAGAAATTGATGACCTATTTTGAGGAGCATCCGGCCGAAGCCAAGAACATTACCCTCAAAAGCATCATGGCGGCAAGATCAAGGGAGGCTGCCCGTAAAGCAAGGGAACTGACCCGCCGCAAATCGGTGTTGGAAAGTGGCTCCCTGCCTGGCAAGCTGGCTGACTGCACGATAACCGATCCTTCCAAGACTGAGCTTTTCCTGGTTGAGGGAGACTCCGCGGGAGGCAGCGCCAAGCAAGGACGAGACCGTTCGTTTCAAGCCATACTTCCGCTTTGGGGCAAGATGTTGAACACCGAAAAGTCCAGGGTGGACAAGGTGCTCAACAACGATAAGATACAGCCGATTATTCTGGCCATCGGAGCCGGCATCGGACAGGATTTTGATGTGAGCAAGATACGCTATGGCAGCGTAGTGATCATGGCTGACGCGGACGTGGACGGCGCCCACATCAGCACCCTGCTGCTCACCTTTTTCTACCGCTATATGAAGCCTCTGGTCGAACGCGGGCATGTTTATATTGCCAAACCACCGCTGTTTTTGGTGCGCAAAAACAAGCAGAAAAGATATGTGTTCTCCGAGGAAGAGCGCGATGCCGCGATAGCGGAATTTGGTGAAAAAGGGGTATTTGTCCAGCGCTACAAAGGATTGGGTGAGATGAACCCCGAACAGCTCTGGGAAACCACAATGAATCCTGAAACGCGCACGATGATCTCCGTTAAAGTGGACGACGCCATCGAGGCCGACCGCATCTTCACTATTCTGATGGGCGAAGAAGTGGAGCCGAGGCGTGAATTCATCCAGGCCAACGCCAAGTATGTGCAGAATCTTGATATTTAAAGGGAGCGGAAGATAATTATGGACGACAAGACAAAGATCATCAATGTACAGATAGAAGACCAGATGCGCCGGGCTTACCTGGACTATTCCATGAGCGTTATAGTATCCAGGGCGCTGCCGGATATCCGGGATGGGCTGAAGCCCTCTCAAAGACGTATCATATACGCCATGCACGAGTTGAATCTCTCGCCTGGCGGGCACTTCCGCAAATGCGCCAAGATCGCTGGCGACACCTCTGGTAACTACCATCCCCACGGCGAACAGGTGGTGTATCCGACCCTGGTACGCCTTGCCCAGCCCTGGAATATGCGCTATCCGCTTATTGACGGACAGGGTAACTTCGGCTCCATCGATGGAGATCCGCCGGCGGCCATGCGTTACACTGAGGCGCGTCTGCAGAAAATAACCCCTGAAATGCTGGAGGAATTGGATAAGGACACGGTCGATTATACCTCAAACTACGATGAGACCCGCAAGGAACCTGTGGTTTTTCCCTCCCGCATACCCAACCTGCTGGTTAACGGCTCATCAGGCATCGCGGTTGGAATGGCTACCAACATGCCTCCCCATAATCTTACCGAGATTTGTAACGCCGTGATTGCCCTGATAGACGATCCTGATATCGAAACCCTGGATCTGCGCCGCTATATCGCGGGACCGGATTTCCCCATGGGCGGATTTATCCTGGGTGCCGAAGGAATCAAGGATTATTTCCAGACCGGCAGGGGCCGGCTGATTCTCCAGGGTGAAGCAGAACTGGTGACCGGAGCCAACGAACAGGAATCCATCATCATCAGATCCATTCCCTATCAGGTTACCAAGACCCTGTTGATAGAAAAAATAGTGCAGTTGGTAAAAGACAAGAAGATTGAAGGTATCAGCGACGTCCGGGATGAATCCGGGCGGGATGGCATGCGGCTGGTGATCCATGTGAAGCGTAATCACGATGGCGCAACGGTGCGTAATCAGCTCTACAAATATACCCAGTTGCGTTCCACCTTTGGCGTGATCAATCTCTGCCTGGTGGATGGCGTGCCTCAGGTTGTAAGCATGAAGGATATGCTCAACAACTTCATAGAGTTCCGGCACGATGTGGTGTTGCGCCGTACCCTGTTTGAACTTAAAAACGCCCAGGACCGCCTCCACATCCTCGAAGGCCTGCGCATCGCGCTTGACCATCTTGATGAAGTGATTGCCACCATTCGCGCGTCTCAAACCCCTCAGGAAGCCAACGAGCAACTGCAGGCGAAGTTTGGCCTGTCAGAGATTCAGGCCAAAGCGATCCTGGATATGAGGTTGCAGCGCCTGACAGGCCTGGAACGCGAGAAAATCGAGAATGAGTATCAGGAACTGTTGAAGCTGATCTCCCGCCTTCAGGCTCTGGTGGAACACCGGGAGTTGAGGATGGAACTGATCAAACAGGAAACCGCGGAGATTCGTGACAAGTTTGGCGATGTCCGCCGCACCAGGATCAAGGAAAACTACACCGGGAATCTTTCCGATGAAGACATGATCGCCGATGAGCTGATGGTCGTGACCATTACCCACGACGGTTACGTGAAACGCCTGCCCGTGGATACATACAAAGTGCAGGGCAGGGGCGGCAAAGGGCTTACCGGCGCCAATCTCAAGGAAGAAGATGCAATCCAGTATATATTTGTGGCTTCCACACACTCACACATCCTGCTCTTTACCGATCACGGGCGTTGCCACTGGCTGAAGGTCTTCAAAATCCCGGAAGCCGGACGCACCGCGAGAGGCAAGGCAATTGTCAATCTGGTGCAGTTCCAGGACAAGGAGAAGATCAAAGCCTTCGTGACTTTGAGACAATTCCATCCTGAACAGAATATCGTTATGTGTACCCGCAACGGCACGATCAAAAAGTCACCTGTATTGGCTTACAGCCGTCCCCGCAACGCAGGAATTCTGGCAATAAAGCTGATGCCTGGCGATGAACTGATCGACGCCCGAATTACTTCAGGAAACGATGATATAATTCTGGCTACCAAAAACGGCTATTGCAACCGGTTCAGTGAAAAGGATTTCCGGGCCACGGGCAGGTTTACCCGCGGAGTTAGGGGCATCAGATTGCGGGATGAAGACTATGTGGTATCCATGGGAGTTATCTCCCAGGACGACATCATAGCCAATGGTAACGGCACTGGGAAGACGATCCTGACTATCAGCGAAAACGGTTATGGCAAGAGGACTGCAATCTCTGAATACACCACTACCAGGCGTGGAAGCAAAGGTGTGATAACCCTCAAGACCACAGAACGCAACGGATACCTGGCAGCTCTGATGATCGTTGACGACAGCGAAGACCTGATGATTGTGACACAGGATGGAATGATCATCCGGCAGAAGATAGCCAATATTAATGTTATCAGCAGAAACACGCAGGGAGTGCGCCTGATCAATATAAACGATAATGACAAGGTTCGCGACATCACCGTGATCCAGGCAGACCCGGATGAAGAAAGTCTGGATAAGGAAGTTGAAAAGCTAAAATCTGCCCCTCACCAACAGGAGTTCATTCCGGAAGATGAAACCCTGGAAGAGGAAGACTCTGAAGAAGAAATCGATATCGACGAAGAAGAACCGGAAGAAGAATAAACCCAAATAACATAAATACCCCCTCTCTTTTGCGGGAGGGGGTTCTTACAGGTACAACTATGAAAGCACGCAATTCTTGCTGGATGAGGGTGGTTTTGTTAGGATCCTGCATTGTTGGAAGTCAGTCGAGCAATAAAAGCCTTGACAGATTTGGCATACTGTGTTCAATGAAAGACAAACTGGTGGAATGCCGGTGAAAACGAATTTGGGAGACTCAATTGTTACTACAGAAGTACTTTGAGACCAGGCTGGGTAAGGTTGAAGCCAACCTCAAGCATTTCGTTGGGACAGCATCTGGACCAGCTAAAGAACTGAAGAAAGCCATGCGATACGCTGTCTTCAGCGGTGGAAAACGCTGGCGTCCGCTATTGTTACTGGCTGTGTATGAGATGCTGGCAGGCGCAAAGAAAGCAAAGGGATTCCAGGACGCGCTCCATGCAGCCACGGCGGTGGAACTGATACATAACGCGTCGATAGTGCACGATGATATGCCCATGGTTATGAACAGATCAGAGCGTCGCTCCAGTCCGGCTTTGCACCTGAAGTTTGACAATACTATCGGAATCCTTGCAGGAGACGCTTTGTACACCTTGGCTTTTGAGGTGCTGGGGTATATCTCGAATCCCCAAAAAGCTCTGGAATGTCTGAGAATACTCGCTTTGGCCGCTCAGACCTATGGCATGATGGGAGGACAGATAGTTGCCTTGGAAAGCAAACGCAAGGTTATGAAGATCAATGTGCTGCGCTATATTGATATGAAGAAAATAGGCTCGCTTTTGCAGGCTTCCACCGATATGGCTTGCGTGCTGGCTGACGCAGATGATGACACGCGTCAGGTGATGAGCACGTATGCCATGAATCTGGGTATGGCCCATCAAATGATAGAAGATATCGTGGCAGACTATAGCCGGGGCAGCGACGGGCTTGATTTTGACAGCGAATACGTTCCAACCTCCAGAAACACATACACCGGTTTACTGGGTTTTGACAAGGCCCGTGCTGCGGTGGAAAAGCTTTTGGACGATACTAACAAGATGATTGCACCCTATCCGCATAACGATGTTTTGCTTGAGTTTGTGCAAATGATCAAGGAGAGAATGCCCTAAGTAATGATCGATGTTCATTGTCATTTACTCCCCCAAATAGATGACGGTTCCGATAGTGCTGAGAAATCGCTTCAACAGATGAAGCTGATGGATGACGGGGGTATCACGGATGCTTTCCTAACTTCCCATTTTATGCGCGGTTTATACAAGTATGACCGCTCGGATTATGATGATAAGTTATCCGCCATGCAGACTAAGTGCGCGGAAAATGGTTTGAAGTTGCACCTGCATGCCGGATTCGAGATATTTGTCCAACCCAATATTCTGGCAGATATTGAGAAAAATAACCTGGTGATGGGCAACTCGCGGTATATAATGGTGGAATCCGACTTGAACGGGTTGCCGGAAGATTTTTACAATTACATCTTCCCCCTCCTGCGCAAAGGATACAAGCCGATTCTGGCACACGCTGAACGGTATGTGAGTATAATGAAGCACCCCCGGGACGCGCGGCATCTGATAGGCAACAACATCTATATTCAAATCAATTCTGGAAGCCTGTTGGGGCAGTATGGTGAAAAAGTCCGTCAGACTGCATGGATATTGATGCGTAATGGTTGGGCTCATTTAATTGGATCCGACGACCATGCCCGTGTGCCATACGGGTCATATTTTAAAGCTTTGGAGCTTCTGCGGGATGATCTGGACGAGCATGTGGTGGAACTGCTGTCCACAGAGTTTCCGCAAATGATCCTGGACAACAAACCCATACCCTACAAATATGTGTACATACAGCCGAGCTATTCCCATTCCCATCGCCGCAAAAAGAGCCTTTGGCGCAGGATATTCCATTAAATGCCGAGGCTCTTGATAACAGGGGTCACCGGCTTGATCGGCAGGTCGGTGTTGCGTTCGATTCTGGCCGAAAAACTGGACTTTGAAGTCACAGCTTTGGTGAGGCTGGGGACCGAAACCAAGCGTTATGCAGAATTCCAAAATGCCGTTGAGATTGTCAACCTGGATTTGGCTGATATCCCTGCCCTGAAGGATTACATCTGGAAGAATCGCTTTGATTGCATCCTTCATATCGGAGCGTTACGCGGAGGACGCAAGTTTTCACGCGATGAATATCTCAAAGCTAATCTGCACAGCACCGAGCAGTTTGCGGAGTACTGTCTGGAAAACCGCGCCAAGCTGATCTTCTGTTCTTCAGTGGGAGTTTTTGGAGCCATTCCCGAGGAATTGCCCGCCAACAACGAGACGGAGCGCAATCCCGATAACTATTACCACTTCACCAAGATAGAGTCAGAAAAGGTTATCAACCGGGCAGTGATGAAAGGCCTGAATGCAGCCATATTGCGGCCATCGATCACCTATGGCACGGGAGACAAGGGGTTCCCCTATCAACTGGTGCGCCTGGTCAGTATGAACAGGTTTCCCTTGATTGACAAGAGAGTGTGGATCCATCTTTGCCATATCGACACGATCACTGCGGCTTTCACCTGGCTGCTGAAAAACGAGTTTTCCCCGGGTCTGAGCCTGAATGTTGCCGACCGTGACCCGGTTCAACTGAGTGAGTTGGTGAACTTTATCTCACGCCAGGTACACGGCGCCAATTATCGCGGGCTCTTTCGCTTTGACCGTCGCTTTTTCAGGATGGGGGAATGGCTTGCCAAAAAGGTGAAAAACGAGCTCTGGGTGAGCCGCTTCCAACTTATTTCGCGCTCCTGGTTCTACCAGGTGGATCCTACTTATGAGCTAATGCGCCTGCCGGAAACCTTCACCATCCCTGGAATACAGATCGTTATCGCTGAGTTTCTGGAGAAATAATGGCCATTCCTATCATCAACGACTGGGAAAAATACTTCACAGATCCCCATGAGGGATTGGGCTCTTCATATGAGCGGGTGGTCATTAATGATCTGCTGAAAAGAACTGCTGATCGGTATGGGGTGAAAAGCGTTCTTGAATCCCCCTCTTTTGGATTTACCGGTATCAGTGGCATAAACTTGCTCTCTTTGGCTGATCTTGGCATTCGGGTCTATTTGGAAGACCACGACGAACGCAGACTTGATCTGATCGGCAAGCTATGGAGTGAACTGGGGAGACCTCTGCAAACTGCTTATAACAGAGATTACCGCAAGTTGGACTATCCGGATTCCAGCATTGACATGTATTTCTCTTTTTCGGCGTTGTGGTTTGCGCAGGATTTGCCTTGCTTTTTGCGGGAAGTTAGCCGCGTTACGGACAAGGTGATATTCATCAGCGTACCAAACATCACCGGGCTCGGATATAAAATGCAGATCAAAGACTACTCTCCCCAAAAGTATCCTGATCTGCGCCTGGGTAATATCGACCGCAAGTCCATAATCTTTATCCTGGGCAAGTTAGGCTGGAAGCTGCGTGAGGCGGGATGGTTCGATTGTCCTCCCTGGCCGGATATCGGTATGGCCAAGGAAGATTTGCTGGCAAAATGGCTGCCGGCGGCGCTCGGTTCTCTGATCCGCAAAAGAGGCAGTGCCGCTCGCAAAGCTCCCCTTTCGATACTCGACCACTACACGGGCAAAGATCCTGACTTCTCTGCCAGGATGATGAAACATAATTGGCTGGAGAAGTTCGCGCCGCGTGTCTGGAAGAAATATTGGGCTCATCATTACCACATGGTCTTTGATCGAGAGCGGAGATAAGCGGGTCAGGATGAAATTATCCCGCAAGCGTCTGCTGTCTTTGCTTCTGGGGCTTGCTGTCGGTCTGCTGTTGCTTGCTTTGTGGTTGAAGTATATCGATATCGACCTGCTGATACGCAAGATCGAGCAGGTGCGCTTGGAACTGGTGGTCTGGGCATCGCTTTTTTACCTTGGGGCTTACCTGATCCGCAGTCTGCGCTGGAATCTCCTCTTGCGAAAGGATGTGGCGCTTTCCTGGTGGCGCACCTGGCTCTACAGCATGGGAGGCAACTGGGTGAACTACGTTATTCCCATCCGATTGGGAGAATTGGTCAAGGCCTGGTTTGTCAAGCGCAACCATGGAGTTCCGATCCTGAGAGTCTTGCCGTCCATTTTCATAGATAAAACATTTGATACTGTGGGTATTTTCTTTGTGTTGGCCATGCTTCCCTTTTTGGGTATAAAGTTTTCCAGCGGTATGATCGCATTGCTTTCCTTGCTTGCCCTGGTTTTTGCCCTGTCGCTGATCATGTTGCTGCTGGCTGCCCGCCGTAAAAAGGGGGTGGTGGGTTTTATCAAAGGTTTGTTTGCCTGGTTGCCAGGGTCGGCCCGGGACAAGATCAACCGCTACATCGAGATATTTATCAGCGGACTGAACGTTTTTGAACACCGTTGGACCAGATTGCTCTCCGCACTTGTCCTCACAGCTTTGGGGGTGCTTTTGGATGGGCTATATTTTTATCTGCTTTTTCAGGCGTTCAGCGTGCAATTGCCTTTCCTGAAAGTGCTGTTTGGCTACACGCTGATAAATCTGTCTTACGCTCTTCCCCAGCCTCCGGTCCAACTTGGAAGCAATGAATGGATGATGATCATTATCTTTTCGGTGGGATTTGCATTGACAAGACAGGATGCCTCCGCGATTATGGCGTTCGCCCACATGCTTACCGCCTTTTTGATGAGTGTTGTGGGTATTGCGGCAATCGCCTTGAGTGGTCGCCAGATAATTACAGCTATTCTTAGTGGAGATAAGATTTATGAACAGTGAGACAATGATACAACAAATCACAGAGCTGAAGACGGCAAAAGAAGAACTGCTGAAGCAGATCAGGAAGACGATTATTGGCCAGGATAAAGTGGTTGAGCAGGTGCTGATCGGGCTTTTTGCCAATGGCCATATGCTGATCGAGGGAGTGCCTGGCCTGGCAAAGACCCTGCTGATCTCCACCATTGCCAAAGCCCTGAACCTGAGTTTTGGACGCATCCAATTCACTCCCGATCTAATGCCCTCGGATATTACCGGCAGCGATATTCTGGTGACTGGAAGCGTCACCGGAGAGCGCGAATTCAAATACATCAAAGGACCCATCTTTGCAAACATCATCCTGGCTGACGAGATCAACCGCACTCCTCCCAAGACCCAGGCGGCTCTGCTGCAAGCGATGCAAGAGTATCAGGTCAGCAGCGGGAATACCACCCGTCCCCTTGATCTGCCATTCATCGTGATGGCTACCCAGAATCCTATCGAGCAGGAGGGAACCTATCCCCTGCCGGAAGCGCAGCTTGACCGCTTCATGCTGTATATCGGTATAGACTATCCCTCCTATGAGGAGGAACTGGCAATTGTGCAATCAACCACAGGAACCCAATTGGATGAACCCCAGGCTTTACTTTCCGCAGAAACGATCATCCAATTTCAAAACGCCATCCGCAACATGCCGCTTTCTAACCACGTGCTGGAATACGCCGTAAAACTGGCACGCAGTACGCGTCCCGGCGATCCTGGAAGCAAAACTGAACTCAGGAAACTGATCAACTGGGGAGCCGGTCCCCGTGCCAGCCAATATCTGGTATTGGCGGCAAAGGCCAGGGCGGCTTTGGATGGAAGGCTTACCCCGGCTGAAGAGGATGTGCGCGCAGTGGCGGTTCCTGTGCTCAGCCACCGTATCCTGATATCTTTTGCTGCTGAAGCGGAAGGGATCAAAGTGGGCGAGATCATCAAGCAATTATTGGAGTAACCATGAAAATCTACTCCCTCATCATCCTGTTGCTCTGCCTGATAGCCGCTTTGTCGGCCATCGACGACAGATATCTTTATCAACTGGCTCACTTCAAAAACATCCAACCCTATATGGTTGTCTGCAGTGAAGACCAAGTGGTGCTTAGCAGCCAAAATTACTTGTGGGCCTATTCCATCTTCAATCCTTTACAGCCACGTTTGGAAGGAGTGTTCCATTCCTCTTTCCGGATAGAGGATGTGAATGTCCTGGGCAGCAATCAGATCTATATCTGCAGCACAGAGCCCACCAACCAGATCAGCAGCGTTGACACCCTTTCCAGCCCAGGCAGGATCTACTTTACCAATCAGATCATCGGCGACAGGATCACCCGGGAAGGCTCAATCCTTTATGTGGCTGATCGCTTCAAAGGGATCGACATTATCGATATCGGCAAGGGTGGGATGCGCGAGATCAAGTCCACATTTTCTGAAAAATGGGGCATCCGCGATTTTATCGCCCAATACCCATATCTATATGCCTTGAACGACTTTGGCCTGGTGACTGTGGATATCAGCGACCTCCAGTTTCCCATAAGTATGGGTGTCAATTACGAGATAGCGGATGCCACGGTGCTGGCCAAAAATGGCGACATCGCCTGGATCGGCGCCGGCAAGAAGCTGCTGGCCATAAACATGAACGACCTCAAACATCCCAGATTGATCTTTCAAACCCGGCTTTCCAATGATATCCTGGACTTGGAGATCAAGGATAACCGGCTCTTTGTGGCGCTGGGAAAAGGCGGGGTCAAGATTTACAATATCTCCAATCCCTTGAAAGCTGAAGATCTGAACACGATCTATCCCCCCACCACCTCTGTTTACGACGTAGCTTTGGACAAGGATCTGGTTTTCCTCGCTCTGGGCAAGGACGGCTGGATGATCTACCAATACAGATAGAAGCGGAGTTTTACCATGCGCAAAGTGTTGATAGCAAGTTTAGCGATCCTTGTGTTGGCTATAATAGGATGCAAAACCAAACAAGACCAGCCTGAGATTGTGGATTCTTTATCGGTACCGGTCTCCGAAAACCTTCCCGCGGGGGAGGATACGGCTCCCCTGCCAACCACTGTCACAACCCTGGAAGAAGCGGTGGCCTTGTTTGAGAAGGCCAAGATCAAATCCGACATAGACACTGCCGTTGAAAAACTCAGGATGTACAGCTATCGCAACCAGGGGGAAGCGCAGTTCTATCTGGGCAAAGCCTATCTGGAGGGCAAGGGAGTGGATAAAAGCCAGTTGGAAGCCTATTATTGGTTCACCATTGCCGCCAGAAACGAATACACTCCAGCCAAACAAAAGATCAGTACCATCCACCAGCATTTCAGCAAAAGCGATTTATTTGAGATTTCAAACAGGGCTGACGACTGGTTTGAAAAATACAAAGACCGCCACTAATGGCCTTGCAGTGACAAGGACAACAGATTTCAACCGTCTGCTTTGTCGCTTAGCTCGATCCAGCGCTGTAGCTTGATATCGTGATCTTGCTGCAGTTCTTCCAGTTCCCTACTGATTTTTAAGTAGTCAAGATGGCTCAGGGAGGAGTTTTGAGCCGTCAGGCCCGTTTCCAGTTCTTGGATCTTCTCTTCCAGAGCCGCAATCTCCAAGCCCAACCGTTCAAACTCCCTCTGCTCGTTGTAGTTCAATCCTTTCTGGATTCTCTTGGGCCTGGCTGCGGTGGCTGACCGTTCCCTTTCCTCCGTCTCTTCCTTTTGATACTTTTTCACCAACAGATAGTCGGAGTAATTGCCGGGGAATTTGCGTATCGAGGTACCTTCAAAAATAAAGAGATAGTCAACCGTGCGGTCCAGAAAGAAGCGGTCGTGGGATACTACCAGCAGGCAGCCTGAAAACGCGTCCAGATAGTCTTCCAGGATTTCCAGGGTGCGGATATCCAGATCGTTGGTGGGTTCGTCCAGAACAATGAAGTTTGCCCCAAACATCAGAGATTTGAGCAGGTACAGGCGTTTCCGCTCACCTCCGGACAGCGAGCCCAGTTTTTGGGTCTGCATCTTGCCATCGAACAGGAATCGCCTGAGCATTTCCGCAGCGCTCACTTTGCTGCCGTCGCGGGTTTTGATCACCTCCGCGTACTGGGCGATATAGTCATACACACTCAGGGTGGGATCGAAGCTTTCGTCCTCCTGGCGGTAATAGGCAAAGTGGGTGTTTACCCCCACCTTGATCTTTCCCTGGTCGGGTTCGACCTCACCGACAATCATTTTCAGGAGCGTCGTTTTGCCGCAGCCATTTGCTCCGATGATCCCGATGCGCTCCAGAGCCTGAAAGTTGTGGTCGATATCCTTGAACAACACTTTGGATCCATAGCTTTTACCCAGGCGGTGCAGTTCCAGGATGGTCTTGCCCAGGCGGTCGGTCTGAAACGAGATATCCAGATCCTGGTTTGAGATCAGGTAGGATTTGGAGAGCAGTTCCTTCACCCTGTCCACATGGTTCTTTGGTTTGGTGGCGCGGGCTCTGGCTCCCCTGTTCAGCCAGTCCATTTCTTTTTTCAGTTGTGCCAGACGGCGGGTTTCCTTTCTCTGGGAATCGGTTGCCCTGATCATCTTGCCCCGCACATACTCCGTGTAGTTGCCTTCATACAGATAGCAGTAGCCATGATCCAACTCCAGGATCCGGTTGCAGACAGCGTCCAAAAAGTAGCGGTCATGGGTTACGAAGATCACCGTTTTTTTGGTCTCAGCCAGGTAATCCTGTAACCACTCGATCGTGTCCAGATCAAGATGGTTGGTGGGCTCATCCAGTATCAGCACATCGGGTTCTTGCACCAGCACCCTGGCCAGATCGGCCTTGCGCCGTTGGCCGCCAGAGAGGAGGCGCAGGGGTTTTTCATATTCATCGATCCCCAAGGTACTCAGGATCGCTTTGTAGCGGTGTTCCTCGTCGTTCTCTGCAGCGACCGCTTGCGCTGGCATGATGTATTCCAACAGCCGTTGCTCTTCATCCAGGGTGATGTCCTGCATCAGGTATCCGACCTTGATCCTTTTGCGGAGGATTATTTCTCCCGTGCTTGGAGCCGTGAGACCTGTCAGCAGCCTGAGCAGCGTGGTTTTGCCACAGCCGTTCACGCCCACTACCCCGATCTTATCCTGAGCATGGATGCCAAAGTTCAGACCGGAAAAGATCACTTTGCTGCCGATCTGTTTGGAGATGTTGTTTAAGGTGATGACGACTTCGTTTTGCATGTAGGTCCAGATACCCAAGTTTGGCGTCCCTGAGGCGATTCGAACGCCTGACCTTCACCTTCGGAGGGTGCCACTCTATCCAGCTGAGCTACAGGGACGCAGGATCTCTTGAGCAGGATTTTGCGGGCTCTTATTCTGTCAACCACTTTTGGGATGTGAGCATTATAAAAAGAACTTGACTTGAGTTAACAAGGTAAAAATAATGCACACGGTCTGTTTGGCCTTATTAAAATCGTGAGTAGCGAGTAATGTCAGAAAGCGTCAAACGACCGGAGATGCAATGAGTTATATTTTATACACCAACATTTGGGGCTCAACACAAAGCCATCAAGACTGGACTGTAAGCACCATCAACAACCATTTAAAACGGGCTCTTAGAGGAGAGACATCTTGAAACACAAGAATTTGCTATTCGCTATCATTATTTTGGCCTTATGCTGCGGACTATGGTCACAAGACGGCATACCCACCGACAACCTTGAATGCTGGTATCCCTTCAACGGCAATTTCAATGACGAAAGCGGAAACGGCAGGCATGGTACGAATTATGGAGCGACCATCGTGGACGACCGTAATGGCAATCCCAATTCCTGTGCCTATTTCAACGGCAATTACGTGGTTACCAACTGGACGCCGCCTCAGATGGAAGCATTGTCCATCAGCGTCTGGTTCAATATAACTTCTGTTAATTGGGACAATTTCATAGTAAGTTGCGGAAGAGACACTTATGATCCTTGGGGCGGATTTCATATGCATGTTTATTATAACTATATGAATGAAGGTTTTGCCGACAGCCCCGTTCCTTTTGACTACATTGCCGCGGGAAATCCCGACCCAGTCTCACTTAACACTTGGTATCATACAGTCTTCACATATGACGGATTGCAGGCAAAGTACTATGTGAATGGGCAGTTGGTCCAAACTAAAGATTACCCCGACTCACCGCCGATAATTGCTGCTCCTTGTCCCCTGTGTATCGGTAAAATGGGTATCGCCTTCAGCCAAGGCGATGTTTGGTATCCTTGGCACGGCTGGATCGACGACGTCCGCATCTACAGCGACGCCCTTAGCGCCAGCGAGGTCATGGCGTTGTTCCGAGAAGGAGAGGATTACCCATTGCCTGTGGAACTTAGTAGCTTCACCGCCACAGCCTGCTCTGGGACCGGTGTCACCCTACAGTGGATCAGCGAATCAGAGACAAACCTGCAGGGCTACCGGATTTATCGCAATGAAAGCGCGGAACTGCAATCAGCCCTGTTGATAACTCCAGCTATCATCAGCGCCACCAACGGTTCCAGCCAGCATGTTTACATCCACCGTGACAACGAGGTGGAACCTGGTCTAAGCTATTCTTACTGGCTTGAAGCTGTGGAATTGGGCAGTTCGGAATTCTTCGGCCCTGTAAGTGCCACCTTGACTGGAGGTGAAGTTCCCAACTTGCCGGAGAAATACCTGCTGGGGCAGGCTTATCCCAATCCCTTCCGCGCCGGGGAAGGCACCTGCCTGCCTGTATCGGTTAAAGAAGGAGACTCCGGCAGCCTGACCATCTACAATCTGAAAGGGCAGGCAGTTAAAACATGGGAACTCACACCTGGAAGCATAGACCTGATCTGGGACGGAAGCGATGACGCCGGCTCAACCTGCTCCAGCGGCGTATATTTCTACCGGCTGCGGACTGACTCCGGCAGCCAGACCAAACGACTGGTGATTTACAAATAAAGTAAACAAACTATAAGGAGAACAAGATGAAAAACAAGCCTCTTTTCCTGACTCTCTTTTCCATCCTGCTGGCCTGTCTGCCTTTGGGCCTGGCAGCAGTGAATGGGCACATTACCACCAACACCACCTGGGATGTGGACACGATCGTCACCGGCGATCTCTGGGTGGATGAGAACGTTACCCTAACCATCAACCCGGGGGTGACCGTCTGGTTCCCCATGGTGGACCAAAATGCCGACACCATAGGCGACACTGACTTCATAGTTAACGGACGCCTGATTTGCAACGGTACCCCGGAGCAAAAGGTACGCTTCGTATCGCTTGAAACGGAGCCAGGCATCCAGGACTGGGCCGGCATCACCCTGGCGGCGGGCAGCACCCAAAGCCAGTCCAGCCTCAACAACGTGGAAATCTACAACGCCTACCGTGGCATCCTGATCAATGGGGTGGGGCTGCAGGCAACCGGTGTGAAAATCTTCAACGGCAGCGACTACGGGGTGCGGGTGCAAAGCACCACCAGCCTTACCCGCTTCACCAACTGCCAGATCGAGGAGATAAACTCCAACGGCATGACCATCGAATCCGGCAGCGTAACCTTCACCGACGTCTCCATATCCCATAACGGCGGTTATGGATTGAAAGCCCTGAATCCGGTGACCATCTCCGCCACCCGTCTGAACATCGTCCAAAACGGCAGCCACGGCCTCTGGCTGGAAAACACCCAGACCGCCGGCTTCACGGATTGCAGATTCAACAGCAATACTGATAACGGTGTTCGCATTGACCGCATGAGCCCGACCTTCAACAATTGCCAGATCAACAATAACCAGCAATATGGCGTTTATATCTTTGGAAATGCCGGCACCCCGGAATTCAGCAACTGCACCATCTCCTCAAATACTTTTGGCTTGTATTTCAATGCCAGACCGGCAACGGTTTCCTGCAGCAATATAGAATATAATGCGTTAGGTATTGGAGTGAATAGAACCAATCCCACGATAAACAATTGCAATATTACCAATAACGGCTCGGGAGTCAACGATATAACTTACAACTTTACTTCTGAATCTGACTGGCGAACTACAGGTGGGGCGGTAGCTATCCCCCAAAGCATTCTGGTCCCTTTCCCAATTCATGTTACTTCGATGACCTATAAAAAAGATGGGGATAATTATTCTTATAGTTATAATTATACTTATATGAACTATACCCGAGTAATTGCAAATCAACAAAACTATTTAGTCAACGAGTATAGTAGATTTGTATCCGGTGGTGGCTCTCACAATATGCCTGAAATTACTGTAACTGGGTCAATAAACCAGGCAGTTCTCACAAGAGACCAATTAAAACTCGACCTATACAATAGAGATCATTGTTCCAGTCCCCGCGCTTGGGCAACCCAGATCAAGTATCGTGTTAATTATTTCTGTGCTATTGAAAACCTTAGCGGAACCATTGCCAACCTGCAAAACAACTGGTGGGGCCAGATAACCGGTGTGGACAGCCTTGTGGCTCAATCTATCCCAGGCACTGCCAATTATGAGGGCGCAATGGTCAGTCGGATCACCAATGCCGGCTGCAACCTGCCCAACATTGCCCCCAGCATCGCGCTGACCGCCCCGACCAGCCTGGAGATCAACCCCGCTTCCACGCAAATAGCCTGGATTGGCAGGGATTTTGACGACGACGCGGAAATCAGCCTCTATTACAACAGCAGCCAGAGCACCGATGGCGCCCTGATCGCGAGCGGACTGAGCGAAGACAGCGTCAGCAGCTACACCTGGGACTTTGCCAACACGCCCTATGGCAAGTATTACATCTATGCTAAAATCGATGATGGAACCAACCCGCCGGTTTATTCCTTCGCCCCGGGACAGGTGATGGTGGGGCCCCTGACTGTGAAAATCGAGGATTGTTACGCGGCCGCCGGGGACACTATCATAGTGCCTGTCATAGCTTACAACGCCTACGACGACTTCGACCTCAACGCTTTCCAAATCACAATTGGCTACACCCACACCCTGCTCAGCTATCTGGATACCGTTACGCCCGGCACCCTGATCGAGGACTGGACAGTGAACAGCAACGGCGGCGTTACCGGGCAGGTGAGCGTGAACGGATACAGCACCGAATGCCTGAACGGCAGCGGCGACCTCTTCCTGCTGCGCTTTGTGGTTGCTGACGGTGCGACCGACCTGCAAAACACCAACCTGACTATCAGCAATTTCCAGTATAACAACGGAAGCCCGGAACCTGTGATCGAATCCGGCACCTTCCAGGTGCGTAACCGGTACGACATGGACGGTTGGTCCTTGTATTACAGCAACAACAATCCCGTGCCGGGTGTGGAGATAACCGCCGGTGGATTTGCCGCTGGCAGTACCATTTCTGACGCGGATGGTTATTTTAACTTCCCGGACTTCCATTATGGCGAGTACACCTTGGATCCCAGTTTCACAGGCACGCTTCCGGAACTGCTGATCAGCCCCCTGGACGCCTCCATGATTGCCAGATACGCCTTGGGCCTGATCAGCTTCGATGCCAGCCAGGTAACAGCCGGAAACGTTGACGCCGATGGGGATGTTGATATCTACGACGCTGCCCTGATCGCGCGTTATTGCGTGGGCCTGCTGGACGAACTGCCAGCTGGCGTGATGAAATTCACCCCCCAGAGTCATAGCTTCCTGCTTTCGCCTGCCTATACGGCACGCACCTTCACCGGCATCGCGGTGGGCGACGTGAGCGGAAACTGGAGACATACGCGCCCCGATCCTATCACTACCAACGTGACTTTCAATATTTGGGAGGATGAAAGCCAGGCCTACCTGCAAGTTTTCTATCCCCAGCAATTCTACTCCCTGTTCAGCAAGATCGCTTACAACCAGTCCAATCTGGCTTACGCGGGTTATATCTATGACGGCGCCTGTGAAGATTTGGACACCACGGTCAACGACCATGAGGGAATCCTCGCGCTGGCGGCGTTTGGCACCACTCTCTGCCAGGGCAATCCCGGAGTGATCACTTTCATGTTCGACAAGACCGGGACCTTCGGCGAAGGCGACCTGGAAGCCCTGTACCTTGTCTTTGACGAGAGCCTGGGCAGCCCCACCTCCGGCGATGACCTGGTAAATCCTGTCCCAACCTCTCTGTACCAAAACTATCCCAATCCCTTCAACCCGGTTACAAATATCAGCTTTAGCCTGGCCAGCGCCCAGAACGTGAAGCTGGTTATCTACAATCTGAAGGGACAGAAAGTGCATACCCTGGTGGACGGGCCCATGCCCTCAGGAATTCACCGTGTTCCCTGGCAGGCGGAAAAACTTGCCAGCGGGGTGTACTTTGCCCGTTTGGAAACCGCGGAAGGATATAAGAAGACCATGAAGATGATTCTGATGAAATAAGGCATCATCATGAGATATTTAGCAATAAGCTTGATCCTGGCCGGCATCCTGCTATGCCGGCCGGGACCCTTGGCGGGTGTGCAGAACGAGATTCCCGATCCAAGAGAAGATCCTCAAACCCAAGTGGTGCTGGCCCTTCCTCGAACCGCCATTGCCGCGGGCGACAGCATGGACTTATCCCTCTCCGTCAGCGGACTGAGTGGCCAGGAGATCTACTCACTCTACCTGAAAGTGGCGGTGGACACAACCGTGGTGCGAATCCTGGATGTGCAAAAAACCGGTGTAACCCAAGACTGGCAAAATCCCACTTGGAACGTGGTTAACGGAGAGCTGCGCATCTCGCATTTTGGCACCACTCCCTTTACTGGAAATGGGGAGGCCCTGCTCATCCGTATCCTGGCGATCGGGGAGGAAGATGAAAGCACTCTGCTGGACTTCAACCTTGCGGCCCTCAACGAAGGTGATCCCGCCTGCGCCACGATCCACGGCATAGTCTATATCGGGATTCCCAGTCCTTGGTTCGATCAGATTGGAGATCTGCAATACAACGAAAACGAACTCATCTCCCTGGAAGTGCTCGCACATGACCCATTGGAGCTTCATTTGACGCTCTCGGTTCAGGATTTGCCGTCCAATGCCTTGTTTGAAGACCTGGGCGGTGGCGCCGGGTTGCTTAGTTGGGCACCGGACTATTATTCCGCCGGCTTTTACAATCTGCTCTTCCAAGCTACAAATACAGCAGAACTGGCCGGTGAGCTGTCTTTGCAAATCGAGATCGTGAATGTGCCCCAACCACCTGTCATCCACACCCCCATCGAAGACGTTACCTTCAATGAGGATAGCCAGTGCCAAGCCTTCCTGCTGTCTGATCATGTGTCGGACAGCGATCTGGACCAAGGCGACGTTCTGAACGTGACTTTGAGTGGGAACAGCCATGTAACAGCGCACTTGTCAGAAGGATACGTGGTTTTCACCGCCAGCCCGGATTGGTTCGGGGTGGAAAATGTGAACCTGTTAATCACGGACAGCTATGAACTGCAAACCAGCCAGCAGATTACGGTTACAGTGCTCAATGTTAACGATCCACCGGTGCTGGTCTCGGCACTACCCGTGATCACCATCACCGAAGACCATCCTGGTGTGGAACTGGACCTTGGCACATACTTTGCCGATGTGGACAATGAGCTTAATTTCTCTGTAAGCGGAGCGGAAAACCTCGTGTGCAACATTTCCGGCCCGGTCCTCACAGTCATCCCCCACGCGGATTGGTTTGGCAGCGAAACCGTTTTGCTCACGGCCACCGAGGGAAGCCTGATCCAACCAGGCAAATTGGCACTTGTTGACGGATTGCGGGAAAGGTTGGGCGTGAGCGCCGATCTGACTGTGATCGTAACACCGGTGAACGACCCTCCGGTTATTGTGCAACCCTTTCCCCAGATCAATATGTACTACAATGAGACCTATGTGCTCAACGATTTGGATGCTTACATCCTGGACGTAGATTCGCCACTCAGCTTCAACTTCTCGGGAAATGAAAACATCTCGATCGGACAAGCCGGAAACAGCCTTGAAATCACTCCCGATCCGGATTGGATTGGCGTCAGAAGGATTCTGGTCTCGGCTACGGATGATCACATGGAATCTGTTTCCCAGGTCTTGGAGGTGGTCGTAAGGGCATCATACCTGTATGAAGAGGACTTTGACCATGGTGGATCCCTGCCTGCAGGATGGACGAGAACGGGAGGCTACTGGATGCCCTACCCTGAATCCGGCTCGGATTATGCCATGCGGGTGGCCAATCCCCAACTCTCCACCACTCAGAGGTTGGTGACACCATCGATAAACCTGAGCACAATTAAAAACCCGGTAGTTTCTTTCTGGCAGGAACTGGTCTGTCCCGCCGGTGTGACAGCTACCCTGCAGTATTCTCTTAACGGAATCACCTACACCAATTTTGAGAACTTCTCCCAGTCAACTTCTGGTTGGTATTCAGTCGCCTTCCCCCAGATCGAAAACCAAGCCAATGTGCGTATCAGATGGCATTACCTTTCCACCACCGCCGTGACAAACTACTGGCTGATCGACAATTTCAGCATTAGCGGCGTGGTTGGAGATTATGTCGTGCCTCCTCAGGTGCAGGATCTGACTGTAACTGATGCGGGCTTTGACTCTATTACCCTGGCTTGGACAACTGTGAACGACCAGTTTTTTGACTGCTATGAGATTTGCGTGATGTCTGATTCCCTGCTCACTTCTCAGCTCTTCGTGTGGTCGTCTGACGACGATCCGGGATTGAATGACCAAAGCACGGGTAACACAACAATCACCGGCTTGCAGTATCTCACAAAATACTACTTCGCCATCAGGGCAAAGGATCTAAGCGACAATCGGTCTCCTTGGTCCACCATTATCCCGGGATGTGTTAGCCCGCCCCCTTCGATTGAAATCATCACCTCATATGGGGTTTGGTTTGACTCCCATGATTTTGTTATTGAATGCCAGATAACGGACGATGTTTTGGTGAATGCCTCCAGCATTAGCTACCGTATAGATCTAAACAATGATGGTCTATACGGTCCTGACGATGTCTGGAATCCTGTGAACGGATACTCCGATGGCAGCAGCCTGAATGTTCAAATACCTTTGAGTTATCCCCAGGATGGCACCCTTGTCCATTATGAGATCAGGTGCGCTGACACCCAAAATCCGATTCTCATCTACAGCGGTTCCTTATCCCAGGAAGGCATTGAAGATGATCATCATGTCAATATCGATACGGTTTTGCCCGATGCTATACTTGACTTGTCCACGTTGTCAGTCACGGACTGTTCTGTGCAGCTGGGTTGGGAGGCATCTGCCGACGCCTCCTTTTCTCACTATGAGATCTACTATTCCCAGCAACAGGAGGTTGATACCGATGACATCTTATTCTCCACGGATCAGGAGCCGTTATTGGGAGTCATATCAACCACAAGCACCAATATCACAGGCTTGCTTTCCAACACCAGATACTGGTTCCGCATCCTGGCGGTTGATCTGGCGGGAAACAAAGGCGGGCTTTCCAATACTGTAACCAATGTCCTCAATTCGGTAGCCCCATTTATCTTTGACCCTGTTCCGGTACAGGATACAATCCTGAGATTCACGAACTCACTCAATACAACCATTGGATGTAAGATCAATGATGCCTACGGTGTTGACTTGAGTACTGTCCAGTATCGCATTGACTCAAATGGAAACGGTGTGTACGATGCGGAAGAGATATGGAAAAATGCTTTCGGGAATGGTGCCAAGACACCTGCAGGAAAGGATGAAGGCATGCGTGAGCTTAAGGAAACACAGGATGAGGAAATCAGCGTAAACATTAATGTGACCTTCACAATTGAATCCGATACCCTCAGGTTTGAATTCCGGGCAAAAGACATAGACGGATATGGATACTCATACAGTGGATTTGATAATATGGCCGGCATTGATGATGATTGGTATGTGAGCATTGATGCCACTCCCCCTTCAGAAATCGAAGCGATTACTCTCGGGATGGTCACAATATCAAGCGCGGAGATAGCCTGGACCTGCAGCTCTGATCTGCATTTTGTGGGCTATCGACTCTATTACAGCAATGCTCCCGGCGTAACAATGGAAGCGGCTAATTACTCATTTGAGGAATATGATGAATTGGTTGACCCGGGGGAAGTCACAAAGATGTTTACCATGGAAAACCTGCAGCCCAGCACTCAATACTACGTGAGAGTAGCTGCCTTTGACATCGCTGGTAACTATACGTTGTCTGATGAGATCGGTTTTTTTACCTCCAGCGACATAGTTCCAATGCAACCCCAGAATATGATCTTGTCAGTATCCGATCAGGATCTGACCTTGTCGTGGACCCCTGTAACCCAAGATATTAATGGCAACCCCATCACTGTAAACCAATACATGATCTATTTGTCAGACACCCCCTATTTCCCCTTGGATGAAAGTACCTACTTCGATACAGTGGACAGTAGTTCATTCGTGCTTGAAGGCGTAGTTGAGTTTATTGACAGATTGTTCTTTAGAGTGGTGGCTGTATATTGAACCAATGTGTGGGGGAATGAGCCTATGCTTATTCCCCCTCCTTATTTACATTGCGTTCCCTGCCTCGCCAGTGAATGTCTATTTGCCCAGTTTTGTGTTCTCACAGGCAGACACGCTGCTCTTTGTAAACAATGGCAGGATCTATGTGTTCCTTGTTTAGTTCGAGCTTCCCAATTCAGATGAGACCGAAGCCTCTTCTGTGCTTACTCTTTCCGCCTATCCCAATCCTATTACAACGGCAACCTTCTGCATAATCCTTCATAGCTCCGTCCCTTTCTGCGACTGGCTTTAGTGCCATCATCCTTAGGTCATCCCTCACCGGGTTAAGGATGACCCCAGGAAGACAGAGACTTATACAGATTCCATATTGTGGCATCATATATATGAGCAGGCGCATAATTGCCTC
>ERZ795031.950-NODE-950-length-32693-cov-5.040597_pt1 | contig 32693 bp, 30 predicted proteins | sample MGYA00375123_ERZ795031 | MGnify/ENA primary metagenome ERZ795031 (study PRJEB30166, sample SAMN05720159) | activated sludge metagenome | isolation source: anaerobic digester from wastewater treatment plant | place: USA | collected 2015-04-21 ...
ACAGCTTCGCGACCGCGAAGCTGTGTTATACCCCCACATATTTTTCCCACATGTTCGACATGGGGGAAACTATATTCATGGTCGTGAAGTTAGTGCCACCCTCAAAAAACGCTCGCTCTTTTACTTCACGGTCGTAGAGAAAAGATAAAAACATGATAGAAAATTTGCTTTTTTGAGTTATTTGTGCTATAATTGTAAAGTTATCTTATGGAAAATAAGGATAAGAAATCTATCAAAAACTTCAAGGATCTGGTTAAAAATACCAGATATATTTTTCTTTTAAACCAAAAAGAAAAACACCCTAAACAATTTTATGAAAGAGTTTAATTAGTAGTTGCTAATTCGTCTAAAACATAGTATACTTCCCCTATATGACAGCTTTAATAAATGTCCTACCGATAATACAAATTGTGCTATCAGTCGTCTTAATAGCGACTATTTTACTTCAAAATTCTAACGCCGGGTTAGGAGAAGCTTTCGGTGGTAGTTCTGGGGGTTTATATTCAACTCGTCGGGGTTTTGAAAAATTCTTGTTTTACTTAACCATTACCTGTGCTATCCTTTTCACAATCCTGTCTCTCTTGGCTATTCTTATAAAATAAGACAGTCTAATATTCAGTTGTCTTATTTTAATTGTTTATGCATATTATTAAAAAATTCTATACCTACAGAAAAAAAGATTTGAGAGAGGCAGCTATTTCTTTCTCTCAAAAACAATTCATTATTTTTGGATTTGTTTTCGTCGTTTGCCTAACTTCTTTATTTATTATGCTTGGAAACTTAAATAGAATGTTTATGGTTGAAGTCCCTAAAAATGGGGGAACAGTAATTGAAGGAATTGTTGGGACTCCCACTTTAGTTAACCCCGTTATGGCTAACTCTGATGCGGATAAAGATTTGACCGCCTTGGTTTACTCTGGGTTAATGAGAAAAAATAGCTTGGGTGAATTAATACCAGACCTAGCAGAGTCCGGGCCAACAATTTCAGAGGATGGTAAAAAATACACTTTTACAATTAAAGAAGAGGCTAAGTTCCACAATGGAAAAAAGGTAATAGCCGATGATGTTATTTTCACAATTGAAAAAATAAAAGACCCAACAATTAAAAGTCCACAGAAGTCACGTTGGGATGGGGTATCAGTTTCTAAGATAGACGACAAAACTATTGTCTTTACGACAACCGAACCTTATTCTTCTTTTCTAAATAATACAACAATTGGTATCTTACCTTCTTCCCTATGGGAAAATGTTAATCCAAATGATTTTGGTATTTCTTCTTTGAATAATTCTAAAGCCATCGGCTCTGGCCCTTATAAAATAAAAAGGGTGATTAAAGATGATGAGGGCTTTGCTAAAAAATATGAGCTAGAGCGTTTCAATGATTTTATTTTGGGTAAACCTTTAATTAAAAACTTTAATGTCATTTCATTTGATAACGAAAAGGAGGTTATCCGAGCCCTACAATCAAAAACAATTACTCAAGCTGGCTGTATCAGCCCAGAAAATATGAATAATATTAAAAAAGATAATTATTCTATTGAAACCACTACCCTTCCAAGACTCTTTGGCCTATTTTTAAATAGTAAAAATAATAAAATATTTGCCAACACCCAAGTCTTAAAAGCTGTTAATATGTCTATTGATAGACAAAATATTATTGATCAAGTTTTGGGGGGTTATGGACAATCAATTAATAACCCTATTCCAGAAAAGATGTCTCCCGGAGAAGAAGATATTAAATATGGAAACAATACTATTCTAGAAGCTAATAAAATACTAGAGGATAATGGCTGGGTTCTAGGGCCAGATAACATTAGATATAAAGAAACTGAGATCAAGGATGGCAAGAATAAAGAAATTGTAACTGAAAGATTGTCTTTTAAAATTACGACAGGAAACACTCCCGAGCTAAGAAAAACAATAGAATTAATAAAAGATCAACTCTATAAAATCGGGATAGAGGTTGATATTAGTAAGATATATGAAACCGGACAACTTAATCAAATTATTAGAGATAGAGAATATGAAGCTTTGTTCTTCGGTCAAATAATTAATCACCAAACAGACCTTTACTCTTTTTGGCACTCTTCTCAAATATCTGATTCTGGTCTTAATATAGCAATGTATAATAATCGCAAGGTTGATAATATTCTTGAGTCTATGATCAAAGAAAATCTAGCCCGCGATGAACTAGACAAAAAATATGAGGAGCTAAAGAAAGAATTTGCTAATAGCACCCCCGCCATTTTTGTTTATTCTCCTCATTATTTATATCTTGCTTCTAAAAACATTAACATCGTTTCGTTAGAAAATATGGTTAGCCCGGCAGATCGTTTTAGTTCAGTCTACTTATGGTCTGCTAACACTGATCGGGTTTGGAAAATTTTCGCTAAATAAAAAATATGATAGAAAAAAACAAAAAACAAAATCCTAAATCTAGAGGTGCCTCTAAGTTTAGTTATCAAAAATCTGGTAACATTAGGGTTATTCATAAACTAAAGACTCCAGATAATATTAAGTCTGTTAATCAAAAATCAGTGGCTTATTCTAGTACGCAAAAAACAGCCCCCCAGAAAACAACTCGCAGTAGTTACCAATATGGAAATAAAAGAAATAATCATCGCTCAAAAATTACCGATAAGTCAGAGACAAACACAACAAAGTCTATTATCAATAAAAGCAGAAAGAGTAATATTCCTAATGCAGAAAAAGACACTATAAGAATTATTCCGCTTGGTGGAGTTGAAGAAATTGGTAAAAATATGACCGCCATTGAAATTGGAGATGATATTATCGTCATTGATGCTGGTATGCAATTTAAAACAAAAGAGACGCCAGGTATAGACTATATTATCCCAAACACAACTTATCTAGAGGAAAGAAAAGATAAGATTAGAGGTATTTTTATTACCCACGCTCACTTAGATCATATTGGTGGTCTGCCTTTAGTGATGAATAGAATTGGTAATCCCCCTCTTTACTCCAGAAATTTAACTATCTTAATGATAAAGAAAAGGCAAGAGGAGTTCCCTCACTTACCAGCTCTTAAAATTAATGTTGTTGAAAAAAATTCTGTTGTTAAGGCAGGAAATCTAACCGTCCGATTTTTCGGTGTAACTCACACAGTTCCTGATTCTATGGGGGTTATTGTTGAAACTCCTTATGGGATAATTGTTAATCCTGGAGATTACAAACTAGATCAAGTTGATGGACAAGTAGCAGAACAAGAAGAAAAAGAGTACGCCTTTTTTGAAAAAGAGAAAGTCTTATTATTAATGGCTGATTCTACTAATATAGAAAATGAGGGGTTTGCCTTACCTGAAATAAAAGTTCACCAGGGTTTAGAGAAACTGATTAAAGGAATTAGTGGTAGGATAATTATTGCAGCTTTCGCTTCCCACACTACTCGTCTTGTTAAAATTGTTGAGATTGCTGAATCACTCGGTAAAAAAGTTGCTATTGACGGGCGATCTATCAAAACCAATATGGATGTCTGTGAATTAGCTGGCTTATTTAAGCCTAAAAAGGGAACAATTATACCGATTGAAGAAGCCGAAAATTATCCACCCAACAAAGTTATCGTCTTAATGACTGGAGCTCAGGGAGAAGAGTTTTCTGCTCTAGACAGAGCCGCTAATAAAACTCATAAAAAATTTAATATTAGAAAGGGTGATACAATTATTTTATCAGCTTCAATTGTCCCTGGTAATGAGATATCCGTCCAGCACCTAAAAGATAATTTAACTCGTCACGGAGTTAGAATTATCAGCTACAGAACAAGCGAGGAGTATGTCCACGCTACTGGTCATGGTAATCAAGAGGATGTTAAATGGCTACACAAAAAGACTCATCCCAAATTCTTTATTCCTATTCATGGTCACCATTCAATGTTAGTTAAACACAAAGAGTTAGCTATGAGCTGGGGAATGCCCGAAGAAAATATTGTTGTCCCCGACAATGGATCAATCATAGAGGTAACTGATGGGGGACAAAAAATCTCAGTTCGCAAAGAAAAAGCCCCCTCAAACCCAATGATGGTTGATGGTTTTTCAATCGGCGATGAACAAGATGTAGTAATTAGAGACAGGGTTATGCTTGCTCAAGATGGGATGTTTGTCTTAATAGCTACAATTGACGCCTTAACTGGTAAATTAAGAAAATCTCCCGACATTATCTCTCGTGGTTTTATATACCTCAAAGAAAATCAGGATTTACTTCATCAAGTTAGATTAATTATCAAAAAAACGATTGAGGATGAGACTCGCGGAGCCGGAGTTATAAATTTTGATAATATTAAATCAGCTCTAGGAGATAATATCTCAAAGTTCCTTTATCAAAAAACAGCCAAAAGGCCAATTGTCATACCCGTATTATTAAGTATTTAATTTATAGTAAAATGTCATTTAAATTAACTAAACTTAAAAAATTATATATATTTTCTTTTGTATTTTCTCTTCATATTGCCCTTTCGGCATATATTAACTCTACTTTCTTAGCTCAATATATCAATGAAAATTATGTTGGTTTGATATATTCAATCAGCTCATTAATGGTCTTAGTGATGCTACTTAGAAGTTCAAGGATATTAAGGCATTTCGGTAATAAAAAAATGATTATCGTCTTCTTAATCATTAATATGGCCTCTTTGGTGGCAATGGTCCTATCTTCTAACCCCATAATTATCGCTACGGCCTTTGTCTTATTTAACGGAACAAATACTCTAAGCCTATTTTGTATTGATATCTTTATTGAGCACTATGGTGACCCTAAGACAATCGGAAAAACTCGCGGAACCTATTTAACGATAGAGAATATTGCTTGGATGCTAGCCCCCTTAATCGCCGTCTTTTTAATTTCCGAAGAAGGTGGCTATAAGACTATCTATATTATTGCCTTTATGATGGTGGCTATCATGGCCGCCGGATTAATAATATCGGTTAGAACATTCCGTGATAAAACATACGAAATGACTCCCCTTTTTGAAACTTTCAAGTACTTAAGAACAAAAAGAAATATGTTTGCCGTTGTTGCTATTAATTTCTTGCTACAATTTTTCTTCGCTTGGATGGTTGTCTATACACCCATTCATCTACATGAACATATTGGGCTAGACTGGGGAAGTATTGGAATTATATTTACCGTTATGTTAGCTCCTTTTGTCTTTTTAGGATTTCCTATTGGCCACATAATTGATCGTAAAAAAATTAGAAAAAGAAGCCTACTTTATATTGGTTTTGGGGTCACCATCCTCTCTACCGTCTTAATCTCTTTTATCTCAACTCCAAATGTCGTCCTCTGGGCAGTTGTTTTGTTTATTACAAGAATAGGAGCCAGTATTATCCAAACCACTTCTGATATATATTTCTTTTCCCACACACAAGAGGAAGATGCTAATCTATTAGGAATATTTAGAAATATGAACCCAGCGGCTTATATTATCTCCCCTATCCTAGCCACTTTGTTCTTCTTAGTTTTTCCTTTTAAATATTTATTCTTAGCGCTAGGAGTTGTTTTGCTATTTGGCTTTTACTTTATTCCTAGATTAGCTAAGAAGAAAAAAGAAGCCGATAGATTTCAAGCCCCATTTTCTGAGCCACTTTTAACAAATGAAAATAACATACCCAATCAGAATAAATAAATATTTAGCAACCTTAAACTACTCAACTAGAAAAGGAGCTGATGAGCTAATCAAAAAAGGCTTAGTTTTTATTAATGACAAAAAAGCTCTTTTAGGAGATCAAGTTCAAAAAAATGATAAAGTCTTAGTCAAAAAAGATATTAATCAAAAAGAGTTAGTTTATTATGCTTATAATAAGAAAATAGGGATATCAACTAACAAGGACTCAAAAAGCAAAAGTATTTTAGATGTTACCAAGTTCCCGACCAAGGTTTTTCCTATTGGTCGGTTAGACAAAGATTCTCATGGATTAATTATCTTAACCAACGATGGGAGAGTTACCGATAAACTACTATCTCCCCGCTTTAAACACGAAAAAGAATATGTTGTTAAAGTAGAGCCAAATTTTTCAGATAAATTTATGGAGTTAATGTCAAATGGTGTCCATTTTGATGGCTATCTAAGTAAAAAATGTAAAGTCACAAGGAAAAATAAAAACACATTTTTCATTACTCTAACCGAAGGTAAAAAGAGACAAATTAGAAGAATGGCTGAAGCCTTACACCATAAAGTCTTGGACCTAAAAAGAATAAGAATAATGAATATTCTTTTAGGAAACACTAAAGAAGGAGAATATAGGGTTATTGATGGGGCGGAATTAAAAATATTTTTAGAATCTTTAAATATAATAAATAGAAAATAAAAATCCGACAATGTCGGATTTTTATTTTCTATTTAGCTATATATGGGAGCAAGCCCATAAAACGAGATCTTTTTATTGCTAAAGATAGCTTTCTCTGGTTCTTAGACGTTACTCCAGTCCTTCTTCTAGAAAGGATTTTAGCAGAAGGAGAAAGAAATCTTTTCAATAATTCAGTATCTTTATAGTCAATATGTTTAATATTGTTTGATGAAAAATAATCTTGCTTCATTTATCTTGTTAGTTTTTAATTAATAATCTTTCAATTAGAAAGGAATATCCTCAACATTTATCTGCTCATCTGGGTATTCTATTGTTTCTAACTCCTCTTTATCATCCTCGCTAGCGTTAGCTTTCGGAGCAGAACTTGCTTCTGTTCTATTGCTACTATTAGTTCCAAATTGAACTCGGTCAGCAATAACTTCTGTTCTATATTTCTTAGTACCTGTGGCTTGATCATCCCAAGACCTTGTCTGCATCCGACCCTCAACCATAACTTGGCTTCCTTTTTTCATATATTGAGCCACGGTCTCAGCCTGTCGGCCAAAGACAACAATGTTATGAAAATCAGCGGCTTCTTGCTTCTCGCCATTTTTATCTTTCCAAACACGATTAGTTGCCACAGAAAAAGAGCAGACATTTATTCCAGACGGTAGAGCTTTTAGTTCGGGGTCTCTAGTTAGATTCCCTATTAGAAATGCTTTGTTTAAATACATATTTATTTAATGAGCTAAAATAATTAAATCTTGAGCTCTTATTATAGTAATAATTTCTACCATAAATACTATAACAATCTTATGACAATTTAACAAATTATTGAAATTAAGAAACAAGTGCGTCTATTTCTTTATCAATAGTCTCTTCGTCAATTGGCACAGATTCTTCTTTCTCAGTTTTTAGCGTTATTTTCTTTTTAGCTCCATCTTGTCTTGAGTAAGATTTTTTAACAGACATTGTGTTTTCTCTAACTGTTTTAATTAAGATAAAACGAATTAACTTTTCGTCTTTATCTAACATCTCTTTAATGGTTTTAGCTTGACTTGGAGTAGTTTCAAACTTAACCCAGCCAAAATAAGCGCTATTAAACTTTTGTTTCTTGTTGTCAATCAAGCGACTCATTTCATAAGCTAAATCTATAAACTTAGGAAATTCTTCTGAAATAAAAGAAGCCCCATTGCTTGATAAATTATCTTTAAGGGTGGTAACTTCCCCGCCAACATTTTCTTCTGCAATTGTTGGAACAAGCAGATATCCAACCTCGTAGATATCAAGACGAGATTCTACTTCTTCGTTGCTATTATCTTCTATTTTTTTCTTAGCCATTATGTTGTTAATCAAATAATAATAAAATATCTTGCTACGGACCTTTGTATCCTTACTTCAGGGTAAGGATAAACAAGACAAGCATCATATTAACAGAAACTGATTAATAAGTCAAAAAAAGATTACACTAATTTGTAACCTTAGTATAGAAAAATAGAGTCTAACCCTCTTTTTGTTTGGTTCTAAGTTCTATCATTATATCAATTCCGCGACCGCGAATTTGATATAATCCTTCCTTTATTTGCTTGCTTGTATTTTACCATTTAAGAGACGATCGTCTCTTAAATGGTAATCCTTCTTACCACCCCATATAGACAAATATAAATATTAAGTCGCCATAGAAACTAAATATTAAACAACGCCCGAGCGTTATCCACTATTTTTTCGGCCAAATCATTTTCTTCCAGCCCTTTGATTTCAGCTATTTTTCTAACAATTTCTCTAACATAAAGTGGTTCATTCCTCTTGCCACGATAAGGAACGGGTGCCACATAAGGACTATCCGTATCTGCAAATATCTTATCTAGTGGTATTTCTTTGATTATTTTTTCATAATCTATAGTCCTTGGGTTATTTTTCTTGGGGGGATATGTTATAACACCAGCGAATGAGATATAAAAACCAAAATCTAAAAAATCTTTAGCATCTTTTTCTGTCCCTGCAAAAAAATGGATAACACCTTTGACTTTGGAGTATTTCTTAAGAAGATTTAGGGTGTCTTGATAGGCACTACTGTCTAGGTCTTCTTCGCTATCTCTAATGTGAAGCATTAAGGGCAAGTTGAGCTCATTAGCTAATTTTATTTGTTCAATAAAAACTTCAGTTTGTTTTTCTTTGTCTTCTTTCTTTAAGTGAAAATAATCTAGCCCGCATTCTCCGACAGCAACAACCTTACCTTTCTTTGAAAGCTCTCTGTATTTATCTTTATCAAATATTTCCGCTTCGATTTGGGTATCTTTGTTGTAAACACCAAGCTCATCTTGATCTACATAAGATGAAGTAGTGTGAGTAGGGTGAAGTCCGATAGTAGCATAAACCCCCTCTTTGTATAAATTAGAAATTTCTACAGCTCTCTCTGATGTATCAAATTGAGTCCCTATATTGATTAACCAAGTCTTATTTTCCAAAGCTCTATTTATTACTTCTGTCCTATCTTCATCAAAAAGGGCAAAATTAGTATGAGAATGAATATCTATATATTTAGGCATATACTCTTAAAAACAAAGGGTTTTCTGGCTTTTTGTTTTCCTTAATTAACTTTTGTATTTTGATTGATGTCTCGGGCAAGAGAGGTTCTATGGCTTTGGCGTTCTTGTATAAATTAAACAAAAGATAATAAACATCTTTTTGTGCTTCCTTAGGATTAACTTTATATTTTTTAAACGGTTCGGTTTTTCCAATGTATTCATCTAAGCCTCTTAATTCTCCCCAAATCTTATTTATAAATTTATTTATGTCAAAATTTTCTAACTCTAAGACGGGCTCTGTAAAATACTGATAATCTAAATCTTCTGGGGACAATTTAACATCATAATTAATTGCCATAGTCATTATTCTACTGACCAAGTTCCCTAATCCATTAGCTAACCCAGAATTATAAGCCTCTTTAAATCTCTCAATCGTAAATGGACTATCTTCAAAACTACTAATCTCTTTTAAAATAAAAAATCTCAAAGCATCAGTTCCATAGTCTGAAACAATATCTCTAGGGTCAAAAGAATTTCCAAGAGACTTAGACATTCTGACTCCTCCTTCTCCTGTTACAAAACCATTAATAACTATCTGTTTTGAATTAGGTAAACCCGCTGCCATAAGCATAGCTTGCCACATTGCACTCTGAAAACGAAGATTGTCTTTACCACAATACTGAGTTGGGTTTCCTAAAAGCCAATATTTCTTAAATTTTTGAGATGCTTCTAACTTGTCTATTGTATCAATACCATCTTCGGCTAAGGTTGAAATATAATTAACTAAAGCATCAAACCAAACATACATCACCTGGCTGTCATCTCCCGGCACGACTATCCCCCAGGGCATCTTTTCTTTCAGTCGTGAAATTGAAAAATCTTGCAATCCATTTTTAATAAAATTTTTAATCTCATTAAAGCGGAAATCAGGAACAACAAAAGAAGGATTATCATCATAAAAGTCTAGGAGTCTCTCTGAAAAATCTTTATACTTGAAAAAATAATTTTCTTCTTCTATTATCTTTAAATCCATATCTGGATGATCTTTGCAGTGCCCATTTTCTATCTCCGAGTCAGATTTTTCACTCTCACAACCAACACAATATTTGGCTTTATACTTCTTCTTGTAAATATAACCATTGTCACTAACTTTTTGCCAAAAACTTTGAGCAATTTTTAGGTGCTTATCATCGGTTGTTCTTATAAAATTAACTTCATCCATTAAATTAAATATTTTAACCTGCTCTTTGAAAACACTAAAATTTTTATCTAAAAAATTCTGAACCGGAAGACCTTGCTCTTTTGCTTTCTCGTATATTTTTAAACCGTGCTCATCAGTTCCTGTGTTAAAATAAACATCATAGCCTAAAAGTTTCTTGTAACGAGCAATCGCGTCAGCTCTAATAAACTCAAGAGCATGCCCCATATGAAGAGGGGCATTAATATAAGGTAATGTGGTCGTTAAATAAAAGATATTATTCTTTGCTTTTTTCTTACTAAAAAATTTAAGCATAATTTTATTTAAATTTACAAACCTTCTTAATTTCTTTCTCAACTAAATTAGGGCCGACAATGGCTAAGTTCAAATTATCGTTTCTGAAAATCTTTTGGGCTAATTTTTTAATATCTTCTTCAGTTACGCTTTTTATCTCTTTTATTTGCAAGGGTAAAGAAGTGCTTTCGTTTAATAACAATTCATTGGTCCCATAAAAATAAGCAATGTCATCAGATGACTCTAGCCCCATTTTTAAACGACTAATACGGATAGTTTTGGCCTTGTTGAGTTCTCTTGGGCTAATGCCGTCGTTGGCAATTCTCTCACATTCTTTGAGAATTTCTAAGACTACTTCTTTTAGACGACCATTATTTACCCCAGCTCTAATATTAAGATAACCACAATCTTTTTGAGTGCTAGATCCAGCTGAAACATAATAAGCTACCCCCATCTCTTCTCTAAGTTTCAGAAAAAGTCGAGAGCTCATACTTCCCCCTAAGATACTAGCAAGCAAAAGGGCCTTGGATCTGTTCTTTTTATCTCTATATGAAAAAGTCCTAAACCCAAAAGAAATATGAGTTTGGTCTGTTTTTTTATTCTTGGTTTTAATTTGTGTTCCTTTTTGGCTTTCTTTTGTTTTTACTGCTTTTAATCCTTTTGATACTGGGATATTCTTAAAACTTTTTTCTATCTCCTTAAAGACCTCTTTTTTGTCAATCTTACCAGCCACTACAACTAATGTCTTTTCAGCGACATAATTCTTCTTCTTGTAATTAATAATATCATTCCGAGTCATCTTTTTAATGTTTTCTTTTGTTCCAGCGATAGACCTACCGGCAGGTTGATCTCCATACAATAATTTTTCAAGTAACTCCGATACTTGGTATTGGGGTAAATCCTCATACATATTGATTTCTTCAATAACAACACCTTTCTCCTTTTCTATTTCTTTTTCTGGAAAAGTTGAATTTAAATAAATATCTGAAATAACATCAAGCATCTTAGAAAAATTCTTTGAGTCACCCTTAGCATAATAAGTGGTCATCTCATTGCCGGTTGAAGCGTTATTAATACTCCCCATCCTGTCAAATTCTTCACTTATTATTTTAGAGCTTGGTCTCTTTTTTGTTCCTTTAAAATGTAAATGCTCCAAAAAATGAGAAACTCCGTTATTATCTTTGTTTTCGTGGTTACTGCCAGTGGCCGTCATGACCATAACAGAAGCAGTTGGATTATTTAGGACTGGTATAGCGAGTGCCCTAAGTCCATTCTTGTATGTTTTTTTGTAAATTTTAATCATATAGTTAGATATTATCATATTTTAGACTAAAAATAAAAAGCTATAATTTATTATAGCTCTTTATCTTTTGAGAAAATAAAATATTATAATCTTTCTTTTATATAATGAATGAGTTCATCTTTCTTGATTCTTTCTTGATTTCCCGTATCTCTATCTCTTATTGTCACTGTTTCATCTACTAAAGTATCAAAATCAACAACAATACACCATGGTGTTCCAATTTCATCTTGCCTTCTGTATCTTTTACCAATATTACCATTGTCGTCCCACATGACTCGTCCAAATTCATCTTTCAATTGTCTATAGATCAAATGAGCTTGTTCTCTTAATTCAGGCTTATTCTTTAAGAGAGGAGAGACGGCACAAATTACTGGAGCAATTGATGGTTTAAAAGACAGATAAGCTCTACCTTCTTTCCCTTGTTCATCTTCTTTATAATTACTCAATAACAAAGCCAGTATTATTCTTTCTAATCCAAACGAAGGCTCTATAACATGTGGAATTATTTTTTCCTTCGTCTCTTCATCTAAATAAAATAGATTGTGCCTCTTTAAATCAAAATCTGTTCTATAAGCTAACCCAAAAAGTTCTTTCTGCCCAAAAGGAAATTCAAATTCAACATCAACTGTTCTTTTAGAATAATGCGCTAAACTATCTTGGTCTATCTCTACTAGGTGGATCTTGCCATCATTTAGTCCTATTTCATCTATCCACTCCATTGTTTCATCTTTCCAATAATCAAAATACTTTTCCCAGTCTGATGGTTTAATGAAATATTCTATTTCCATCTGCTCAAACTCTCTCACTCGGAATATAAAATCTCGGGGGGTAATCTCGTTTCTAAAAGCCTTACCAATCTGAGCAATACCGAAAGAAAGTTTAGGGTGAAATGAATCAACGATATTTTTAAAATTAACAAATATGCCTTGAGCAGTTTCAGGTCTTAAGTAGGCTGTTGCTGACGAGTCTTCTAACGCCCCAATTTGAGTCTTAAACATCATATTGAAAGACTTTGGTTCTCCCACCTTAGAACCACAAACATCACACAAACCAGGTTCCCTGAGGGCATCAGCTCTAAAACGACGGTGACATTTTGTACACTCAACTAATGGATCTGTAAAAGTATCCACATGCATAGAGGCTTTCCAGACCTGTTGATTCATCAAAATGGCGGCATCTATTCCATACATATCTTCTCTTGACTCAACAAATTTTTTCCACCAAGAACTTTTAATATTGTTTTTTAAGGTTACTCCGAGTGGGCCATAATCCCATGTTCCAGCTAGCCCCCCATATATTTCTGAACCTTGGTATATAAAACCTCTTCTTTTAGAAAGAGATATAATTTTTTCCATTAAAATATCATTTTCCTCTTTTTTCATATATTTTTATCTTATCACCTTACCACTAATTTGTTTATAATTTGGATCATTTCTCAACTCTGTTGTAATTCTACCAAAAGAACTCTCTATTTCAGTTTTTGTGAAAGAATCTACCCCAGTCAGTGTTATCTTTTCCATCAAGGTTGGAATTTCTCCAACTTGTGTTAATGACGGTCTTATTTTTATGACAAAAGAAACTTCTCTATTTTCTTTAATTCCTGTATATGGTTTAACTGCCCCAATATTCCAGATTACTTCTCGGCTAGCTTGGTTATAAGTTATATTTTCAGACGATCCTTCCACGGGTCCAACCCAACTAACATAAAAAGGCAAAACTGAAACTGCTTTAGCCAAAGATAGCGAGTTAGCAGAATTTGATAATGTCCAAGAAACGATATAAGAAGTTTCATCGTTGGCCTTAGGGGGAACTTGTCCGTTGTAATAAAAAGCAGAAGATGCTATTTGAAAATCTGTCTTTAGCCTAACCACTTTTTCTAAGAAGTCATTTAGCATCTTATAATCATAGCCCGAGGAAGATTGGCGTCCGCTAACACTAACTTTTATGTTAACCGTTGGCTCTTTGAATGCATCATCAATTAGTCCTATTAATGAATTAGTCCTAAAACTAAACTTTGAAGAACCACTTTGGCTAGGCTTGATTTGGGCTAATCTTGAATCTGTACTCTTGTTAAAGAAAATCTGGTTTTTTGTTGAATCGTAAAAACCATTTCCAGTTGAAACACTATCAACATCTATAACATTCCCAGATAAGCTAACAATTATTTCTGTATCAGAAATCGGGTCAAAAGAATTATTTTGCCAATCAATAGAAACTTCAACTTCGCTCCCCCCGGAAACAGAATTTTCCTCCTGATCTACCCCATTAATTAATATTTTGGTATTGAGAAATGGCTTACCAATTAAAATACTTTGCATTATAGAAGAATAATTCACATCAATAACAAAAGGGGTTGTTTCTTTGGATGTCCCAGCATAGGCATGAAAGACTTGGTTGTCCCCTTCTGCCCCAACTATTTTTCCTTTAATCTCAACAACTAGTGGCTCTTCTTTGGTTAAAGAAGATAAGCTCCAAACAGAATCCCCAACATCTGATTCTGGCGAAGTTGAATCAATAATAAAATTGTTCGGATAATTAATCTTTAAAATGGGATTCTCTGTCGGCAAAGAAGTATTTAGAGTTGTAGTAAATTTTAATATTATGGGCTGACCTGAAACTGCTGTGTTAGGAGACTCAACTGATAAAGACAAAGGGGCATCGCTAATTGTTACTGGATAATATATCTCTTTAGAAAAAACAGCATTTGATCCCTCTGGGTGATACTCTAAACCCACTCTAACATTAGTAACTGATTTTTCCTCACCAAAAAGCCTGACCTTAACATTACGAACAATTCTTTCCCCAGGATTAATAACTCCAATATTATCTCTTGGTAATCTCTCTATATTAGACCAATCATTTAATGCTCCCTTGGGATATTCTATAGATAAATAAGTAAATTCTAGCTTGGCATTATTATTGTTAACAACAGCTATCTCTAAAAATAATTCTTCTCCAGCTTTGGTAAAAGAATTACCAACTACTTGTATATTTATCTTTTCGTTAGAAACAATTGTTTTATCATTAGCTAAAAAATTATAGCCAGCATAAATAATGGCCCCCACAAAAAAAACTAAGGCAACAATAAAAAATTTTTTGAAAGCAGAAACTGGTGGTCTTCTGAATTTTATTTTTTTGTCTTCTTTTTTCTCTTCTTCCTGCCAATCTTCCTTAACATCATAATTAACTGGATGTAAAATTCCTTCTCTGGCCTTATTTAATTTATGACCCTTGGTGTCATATAAATTCCTTTTTAAATCTTCTATTTTACTTTTTTCTTGGGGAGTCATAGATTTATTATATCACAATTGGCTTTGGCTCAAAGCTTCATTGATGCTAGAGATAATTACTTTTCGGTCTTTTAAAATATCATCCAGTTTATCTATTTCTATTTTACTATCAACATATTTAGATATTGGAGGGGTATTTTCAATGTATCCTAAATCTTTCAATATTCGCAAAACAATAATCGTCTCAATGGCTTTTATATTATTTGGATTAATATTGTCTTTGTCTAGGAAATTGAGCATAAAGATTAAATCTTCAAATATTTCATCATTTTGACTTTCAGCAAAATTAAATCTTTCTAATAATTTAAATATCCGAGAGACCAAAGTAAGACTATCCTTGTTTAGTCTTATTTTAGGATAAATATTTATACTTTTAGCTGAAGTCAGTCGCCAAAAATCTTTACCCCGAACTAAATCAATATGGGCATAAGAAAAAAGTTGTAAAGAAAATCTTAGCTTGGATTTATTCAGTCTGATGCCTTGCGCCATGGCCCTAATCAAACCCATCTCTTTAGTATAAAGAGTTAATATTTTATTGGCCTCACCTAAATCTCTAGAGCCAATAACTAGTCCATGAGTGTGATAAATATGATGCATAAGAATTAACTAACCAATAGTTTAATTAAAAAAGTATATTGGTCTATTTTAATTTCTTGACCTCCGTTTTGCTTAAAAATAATTTCTTTAGCTACTACCATCTTCTCTAGCGCATCTCTAAATTTATCAATCAATTCTTGCCCGTCTTCTGTTGTCTCAATTTCTAGGGTAATTTGATCATTTGGGTTTAAACCTTCCTTCTTTCTGATATCTTGAATAGCTCTAACCAACTCTCTATAGTTACCCTCTTCTTTTAATTCGGGTGTTATTTCTGTATTAAGGATAACATCTAGTTCATTCCCCTCATCAAATTTAACATCTTTAATGTTTAATTCTTCCTTTATAATATCAATGTAATCCTGCTTAAACTTATATTTTTTAACGATAATCTCAGATAGCGGTTGACGAACCGCAATGCTCGCTTTTTGTCTAGCTTGTAACCCTAGGGTCACAACTTCTCTTACTTCAGCCATTTCTTTAATAACATCCTGGTTAAAGAGATTTAATTTAGGCCAAGAGGATAGATGAATACTTTCTTCATCTACCCCTTCAATCTTTAGTTTTTGCCAAATATCCTCTGAGGCAAATGGAGCAAATGGGGCCATTAATTTAACTAGATTTTTTAATATAAAATACAGGGTCTTTTTAGCTTCTTGGTTTCCCTCCTTAATCCTATCTCTGGAGCGTCTTAGGTACCAAGTTGAAAGATCATCAATAAATGTTCTCATTAATCTAACGGGTTCCATCAATTTATAATTCTCCACACTAGCTGTAACCATCTCGGTCAATTCAGACAACCGAGAAAGAATCCAATTATCTAGTGGATTAGTGCTTTTCGGTAATTGATTATTTTCATCTTCCTTATTTCTATAAAGCTCATAAAAAGCCAGAACATTGTATAGTAAATTGAAAAACTTATTATTAATTTCTGAAACATACTTCTCGTCAAAGTTCTTTGGTTCACCCGGTTGATTAACTGAATACATCCAAAGCCTTAAACTATCTACTCCATATTTATTCATCATAATCCACGGGTCAACTACATTACCCAGAGACTTAGACATTTTTTTACCATTAGCATCTAGCAACAAGCCAAGACAAATAACATTTTTGAAGGCTTTTCCTTTACTCATTATATTTCCTACGGCGTGCAGGGTATAAAACCAACCCCGTGTTTGGTCTATCGCCTCGCTAATAAAATCAGCTGGGTAAGCAATGTCTTTTTTACTAAATGGATAATGCTCTTGGGCAAAAGGCATTCCTCCTGAATCAAGCCAAACATCCATAACCTCTTTTGTCCTTTCTAACCTTTCTCCACACTGACAATACAACGGATACTCATCTATGTATGGTCGGTGTAAATCAAGCTCATAATTACTATTATGAGGCAGTGGCTTAAAATCAAATTCTTTTACTTCTGCATTTTGTAAGAAACCTAAAGTATCATCTTGGCTAGATGTTTCTTCAAAAGACAGCCCTTGAGCTATAAAGTTTAGAGCCTTAGTGGCACAGTGGTGACCTACAATTAAAATATTTTTATTTTGATAATTAGAATCTGTGTCATAGATAAAATCTCCAACTCTTTTAACTAAGTCAGAAAAACTTTCTCCATCTCCATTACTATCAAATGGCCGATCTATGAAATCATAATCATAAAATTGTTTAAAATCTGTTTTATCTTGTCCCTCAAATTGCGAACTTATTCTTGCTTCACCAATTCTTTTATCGTAAATTATTTTATCTAGAGGATAATTAATCTGTCGACAAACAATTTCGGCTGTTTCTTTTGCTCGAAGATAAGGGGAAGAAATAATTATATCTATTTTTTCTAACGGTCTTTTCTCTAAACTTTCTTTTATTTGCTTACGGCCAACATCTGTTAGTGGTTGGTTCTGGTCATCTCCTAAAACCTTATCGCTAATATTATTTTCCGCTTGTCCGTGCCTCATAATAAAATAGCGATTATCTGATTTCTTAGTTCTCTCTTTCAGTTCAGCCAAACTACCAACCACCGCTTTTTTGCCACACGAAGGGCAACTCCAAACAGGTAGAGGTGTTCCCCAATATCGCTCTCTTGAAATAGCCCAATCTTTAATTTCCTTTAGCCACTCTCCAAATCGTCCTTCTTTAATATAACTTGGTTCCCAGTTTATATCATTATTTTCAGCCAACATCCTGTCTTTTAATTCTGACATCTTGATATACCAAGACTCTCTAGCGTAGTAAATTAAGGCTGTTTTGCAACGCCAACAGTGGGGATAGGAATGTTCTTGTTTTTCTTTCTTGTAAAGTAAATCTCTACCAGCTAATTCTTTAATTATATCAACAGCTAAATCTTCGTCACGAGCAAATCTACCAGCCAGAAGGTCTGTTCCTTCAATAAAACGGCCGTCTAGTCCAACTAGGTGATATTTTGGTAATCCAACCTTATTACCTAAATCAAAGTCGTCTTGTCCATACATTGGAGCAATATGAACAACTCCCGTCCCGTCTTCTGTTGTCACAAACGAGGCCTCATATATCTTATAAGCATTTTCTATTTTTGTTTCTTCTTCTTTGCTAATTAATTTTTTGGTATATGGATAAAGGGGTTCATATTTTAAACCAACTAGGTCTTGACCCTTCATTTCTTCTACTAATTCATATTCTCCATCTAAAACTGACAGCCGGCTTTTAGCTAATATTAAGAAATTATCATTTTGCTTTATTTTTACATAATCTATTTCTTTACCAACAGCCAAAGCAACATTAGAAGGCAATGTCCAAGGGGTTGTTGTCCAAACTAAAATAGAAGTTTTGTCATCTATTTTAAATTTAACATAAACAGTAATATCTTTAACATCTTGATAACCCAAAGCTAACTCATGCGAGGAAAGACCTGTCCCACAACGAGGACACCATGGAACAATTTTGTAATCCTTATAAAGTAAATCCTGTTTTTCGGCTTGTTTAATAATATTCCAAACCGATTCTATGTATTTGTTATGATAAGTAACATAAGGATTTTTTTGATCTACCCAAAAACCAATTCGGTCTGTAAACTTATGCCACAAGTCAATATAACCCCAAACGCTTTTTTTGCATTCTTCGTTAAAGTGGTCTATCCCATAACTTTCTATTTCTTTTTTAGATTTAAGACCAAGCTTTTTCTCGGCCTCAATTTCAACTGGTAAGCCGTGAGTGTCCCAACCCCCTTTTCTAGCTACATGATAACCCTTCATTGTTTTGTAACGCAAAACAGCGTCCTTAAAAGCTCGAGCTTCTAGGTGATGCAATCCAGGCTTGCCGTTAGCTGTTGGAGGGCCTTCATAAAAAATATATTCTCCCTCTTTTGATTCTTTCTCTAAACTTTTTTCGAAAATTTTATTTTCCTGCCAAAAAGAAAGAATTTCCTCTTCTCTTAGAGCACTAGCTGATTTATTTTTTTCTTCTTCTTGATTCATTTTCATTGATTGTTACTTTTAATTAATTAAACTTTTAAATAAAAACCCGTCCTTATATAATAATTTCTTATTATATAAGGACGGGTTTCTCCGTGGTACCACCTTATTTCCCCGATATGGGCTTATTTAACAGCTTTTTCGGGCTTACCCGCTAGGTTCTACTCTCTTTACAGATTTCTTCCTAGAGCCTTCTTGATAAAACAAGAGAAGAAGTGATGGCTTCTTGTGACCAAGTTAAATTATAGCACAAATACTCTTTTGTTCAAAGCTAAAATAAGCCCATAGAAAAATATCCGCGTTTTTTGAAACAATAATCTTTGTAGTGAGGCTACATAGCTAATAGCCACGCAAAGAATAGTTCCACAAAAGAGGCTAGCTCGAGCGACGGCGAAGAGTCTTTGAGCAAAATTTTTAGCAAAAAATTTTGCGTACTCTTTTGTGGAAGCTATTCTTGGAGTGGCTGATATCACATATTGAAAAGGTCGGACCTTTTTGACGATAACCCTGAAGCGAGGCGAGATAAATTAGCAAGGACTGTCCTTGCTAGTTGGTTTTTGCTAGTTATTATTATTACATTTTGTCTGGGATTTTAATCCCGAGTAGATATAGCCCGTTTTTCATTGTTTGATAAAAAGATTTAACTATTTTTAAATCATATTCCATACAATCATTTTCTTCTGCTAAAATTTTAGTTTGTCCATAAAAAACATTAAATGAACCGGCTAGCTCAGTTAAATATTTAACTATATGATGAGGCTCTAAGTTAATATATGATTTTTCTACAATTTCGGGGAATTGGTATAATGTCTTTTCTAAAAAACTAACTTCTCTTCTAGTGTTTTTTCTTTTTGCTAAATCAAAAGTTTTTGATTTTTCTAAAATTGAATTTGCTCTAACGGCTGTATATTGTAAATATGGACCCGAGTCCCCATCAAAAGAAATTGATTTATCAAAATCATATATTATGTCTGCCCCCAAATGAGACTTCAAAATAGAATAACGCAGGGCCGAAAGACCGACTTTTTCTGAAATATCTTTTCTGTCGTCTTCTTTAAAGTCTCTATCTTTTATTTTTTCTAAGACGACCGAAACAGAATCATTAATTAATGCTTCTCCTGTTATAATATTCCCTTTTCTAGATGACATTTTACCAGAAACAAGCTTCATCATTCCGTGAGTTATGTGTTTCATCTTTTTTTCAATCTCGGGGTAAATTAAAGAGATAGCCTTTTGCACAACCTTCATATATTCAGCTTGCTCAATAGCCGTTGTTACTATAGATAAATCTAAATTTTCTTTTTCAAATTTAGTTAAAGTTAGACCTAACTCCTTAGCTTCATATGTAGGTATCCCTTGGGAATTAATAAAAACCCTAGTGTGTAATTTTGAATCGTATTTCTGCCCGTCAAAAATAATGGCTCCATTAGACTCTTCAAATATTTTTTCCATATTATCTTTAACAATCTCTGTCCCAATAGAGACCATTTCGCTTTCAAAAAAATAATAATCAAAGTTTGTATCTAAAAATTTATATATGGCTTGAAAAGCTTCAAGCGTTATCTTTCTACCCCAATCATAAATATCTTTGATTTCTTTGTCTTGTTCATAAATTTTTTTGTTTAAGAGGTCTATCTCATTCTTAACTCTCGGATCGTCATCATAAAGATTGCTTGCTTTAGAATAACACTGGCCTATATAAATAGCCTTGTCCGAAACAGATTTAGACTCTTCGGGTAGACCGTACTCTTTAAGACCATAAATTGCTTTAGCTACATGTAGACCAAGATCTCCTTGATAATTAGCCCTTATTGTATCTGCCCCAGAATACTCAATAATCCTAGATATTGATTCGCCAACAGCGTTAGCCATTAAATGCCCTATGTGAAAAGGTTTAAATGGGTTTGGGTCAGTGTATTCAATCATAACTTTTTTACCTTCCAAAATCTTATTCTTGCCCCAATTATTTCCCTCTTCTAGAATTTGATTTATCTTTTGCGTAAAAAATTCCTTCGTTAAATAAAAATTAATAAACCCAGCTCCCGCAATTTCTATTTTAGCTATATTGAGGAATTTTTCTTTTTCAATTTCATCTTTTATTTGCTGTCCTAAATCTCTAGGATTCTTACCTACTTCCTTGGAGTAAATTAGGGCAACATTAGAAGAATAATCTCCATGCTTAATATCTTCTGGGTGTTCAACAGTAAAAACCACATCTTGGCTTAGGCCGAGATTAGTTAATGCACTCTTAATTATTTCTTCTATTTCTTTTTTCATATTATCTTTTATCTCCGCTACCTCTTATCATCCCTCGGTCTTTCCTAGATTTTAATTTTTCTAAATTATTATTGGCTATTTCTTCTAGAGGTATTTTCAAATCGCTTGACAAGACAGCTAAATACCAAAGAACATCTCCCATTTCATCTGCTATCGCTAATTTTCTCTCTTTGGTTAAAGCCTCTTTTCCATCATCTCCCCTTAGCCACTTTTTTATCTTACCTAAAACCTCTCCAGCTTCATCTCCCAAACCAAGAGCTGGGTAAATAATCTTGTGTTTTCTTGGGTAAATCGCCGTAGAAACTGCTTTTTGTTGGTATTCTTTAAAATTCATATTAAATATTATTTTTTACTTTATTAAATATAATTTCTGCTATTTCTTCTCTTGCTAACAGCTTTCCCAAAAGAGAGCAATCTATCTTTATAAAATTTTTCTTTTCTTTTAATAATTTCATAGCGCTTTTTCTAGAGTTAATTAAAAAATCTATACTTTCTTCGTGAACATCTTTTTTCTTTTTTAAATAATTTCTTTTTTCATCCAAATCTCTCTTCTTCAACATTTCTAGAACTAAATTAATTGGCAAACTAAGATAAAAGATAACATCTGGTCTAGGGATTCCAAGAATTTGATGCTCCATCTTATCAAGCCAATTCATAAAGTCTGCTCTATCTTTTTGATTTTTTATTTTACTTCCTTGATGAATCTGATTAGATGAGACATAGCGATTAGCGATAACAATAAAACCGTCTTCAAGCCACTTATTAATTTCTTTAGTTGATTCAAATCGGTCACAAGCGTAAATAGTTGAAGCTATTTTAGGATGAACATTTAACCAATTATATGACTTGTCTCTTAAGCACTGACCAATAAATTCTCCAAAAAAATTATCATAGTATCTCGGAAAATCTATTTTCTTAACCTTATATCCTTCTTTTTTTAGTCGCTTAAAAAGAAGATCTACTTGAGTGGACTTACCGCTTCCGTCTATTCCATCTATTACAATAAGCTTCCCTTTGGTCTTTTTTGCCGTCATAATAATACACTCATTATATATTATCCACCTCCATCCTCCAAGCATGCCCACTCAAACCCATACAACCCTAGCCGTGGCTAAGGGTGTAAGATAGTTTTTGCTTGCTCTCCGAACTAATTTTATTATTTTGTCTAATACAAACTTACTCTTTTATTTTCTTAAAATTTTATCAATCTTTTTGGCCAAATTAATCATATCTTTCTCCTTTTTACCCCTAGATGTTTCTGTATATGTCCCCAGTCTAATTCCAGACGGATCCATTGGGTTTCTAGCCTCTCCTGGTATTGTATTCATATTCACAATTATTCCCTCTTTTTCTAGTCTTTCAGAAGCTTCTTTACCAGAAAGACCTATTCCCCCCATCCAAGTATCAAGTAAAATCAAATGCGTATCTGTTCCGCCCGAGACAACACGCCAGCCTAGACTTTTTAATTCACCAGCAAGAGCTTTCGCGTTCTTAACAACTTGTTTTGCATATCTTTTAAATTCTGGATTACTATCTTCCCACAAAGAAACCGCAACTGCTGCAATTGTATTCTCGTGAGGACCACCATATAACCCCGGGATAATTGCTTTGTCTATTTTTTTATCAAAACCCCTCTCATCTTTTTTAACAAACAAAATAGCGTGCCTTGGTCCCCTTAAGCTCTTATGTGTTGTCGTCATTACAGAATCGGCATATAAAAAGGGTGAAGGATATACTCCCCCTGCGACTAAGCCAGCAAAGTGGGACATATCTACATGAAGTAGAGCCCCACAAGAATCTGCTATTTGTCTAAATTTTTTAAAATCTACAATTCTTGGATAGGCCGTAAAACCACAAACTATTAAATCTGGTTTTTCTTTAATAGCTATTTTTTTTAAATCTTCATAATCTATAACTTCAGTCACAGGATTAACTTCATATTGAATACTTTTCCAAATCTTTCCTGTCATAGATAATTTATAGCCGTGAGTTAAGTGTCCTCCGGAAGATAATTTCATTCCCATTATTTTGCCCCCGAGGGGAACAAGCGCACAATAGAGTGCGAAATTAGCCGGACTGCCAGAAAGAGCTTGAACATTAACATGCCAATCGTTCTCTTTTAATTTAAAAAGTCTTAGAGCTCTCTTAATCGCCAAATTTTCTATTTTATCTATTATATTATTGCCCCCATAATATCTTCTTCCTGGGTAACCCTCAGCATATTTATTAGTTAATTTTGAACCTAATGCTTTTAAAACATCACAGGAGACTTCATTTTCCGAAGCAATTAAATTAATAACCTGCTTTTGTCTTTTTTCTTCTTCTTTAATTAGTTTTTCTATTTGTTTATCTTGCATGTTCTTGATTTTAACACATTTTAAATTAAGTGGTATTTTTAGTTTGTTAATATTTAGTGTTATACTTAAAATTATGCGGGCTTACTTAAACATTGTAGATAAAATAATTAAGGAAGGGATTTTGGCTGAAAACAGAACAGGTATTTCGGCTTATACTATTGCTGGAGCTATTTTTGAACACGATATGAAATATGGGTTCCCTCTTTTAACCACCAAAAAAGTTCCCTTTAAAATGGTAGCTTCAGAGCTTGAGTTTTTCATCAAAGGGCTAACCGATAAAAAGTGGCTTCAAGATAAAAATAATCATATTTGGGATGAATGGGCTAACCCCAAAATTACCCCCTATGGACACGACCAAGAATCTAAAGAGAAAATGCTCAAAGAAAGAGATTTGGGACCAATTTATGGTTTTGAGTGGAGACACTTTAATGCTCCATATAAAGGTTATGATTGTGATTATGAAGATAAGGGAATTGATCAGTTAAAGAAAGTAATAGAAACTATTAAAAATAATCCACGCGACAGAAGAATGATTGTTTCAGCCTGGAACCCAGAACAATTAGGAGAGATGGCCTTACCACCGTGCCATTATGGATTTCAGGTTACCGTCCTTGGTGGAAAATTAAATCTTTTGTGGAATCAAAGATCTGTTGATACAATGCTAGGTCTTCCTTTTAATATTGCTAGTTATGCTTTATTGCTTCATCTTCTTGCTAAAGAGACCGGCTTAAAAGAAGGCAAGCTAGTTGGTTTTCTTGCTGATGTTCATATATATGAAAATCATTTAGACAAAGCTAAGGAGCAATTGAAAAGAGACCCTAATAAATATCCCCTTCCTAAGATTGAGACAAATAACTGGAGCGGAATATTTAATTGGTCATCTGAAAATTCAAAAATAATAGATTATCAAAGCTATGAAAAAATACCATTTGAAATAGCTATATAAAAAATCCCAAAAAAAGATTCTATAATATAATCAAAAGATGAAAATATCTATAATTGGAGCCATCGGAAAAAATAATGAAATCGGTAAAGACAATAAGCTTCTTTGGCATTTACCGGCTGACTTAAAACATTTTAAAGAAATTACAACAGGGCACATTGTTGTTATGGGGCAAAAAACTTTTCAGTCTATTGGTAAACCATTGCCCAATCGTAGAAATATAATTTTGACTTTAGATAATAATTTTGAAGCTAAAGGAGCTGAAATCTTCCACTCCAAAGAAGAATTAGAAGATAATCTAAAAGATGAAGATAGTGAAATTTTTATAATCGGTGGTGGAACAATTTATAATCTTTTTATAGATAAAGCGGATAAATTATATATTACCCATATTGATGCCTCGTTCAAAGAGGCTGATACCTTTTTTCCAGAAATAGATAAAAATAAATGGCAAAAAACAAAAGAGGAGAAATTCTCCCCCTCTCTGCAAAATGAATTGGGCTATTCTTTTATAGAATATTTAAAGATTTAATTTTTCTTTAATCTGAAAAATTATTTTATCTAATTCTTTTTCTAAATCTTCCTTAGACCCTTCATTAACAATTGTCCAATCAGCTCGAGCTATTGGTCCCGCATTGTGGAGGTTTTCTATTTGTGAATAATCTCTAGAGATTAGTTCTTCTTCTCTAAGCGGTCTAACTGGTCTATTCTTTAAACGATTTATTCTGGTTTCTGGTGAAGCATAGATTGCTAAAACCTTAAAATAATTCCCAAAAATATTTTTAATCTCTAAATATTCTTCCCAACTATACAAACTTTCTATAAAAAGAGGACCCTGTTCAAATAATTTTTCTATTTTAGGAATATTTAAAATAGCATAAGCCCCCATACCAAATTCTTTTCTTATATCCTCCCTTGTCTTTCTTTCGTTTGCCTCATTTATCTCAAGGCCCGCTTCTTTCATTCTATCAAAAGTCACATCACCAAAATATATTTTAGGCCAACCTAATTTTTCTTTCAAATACTCTATGGCTTCGGTTTTGCCCGAACCAGGTAACCCAACTATAGCTAATATAATCTTATTTTCCATTTTCCTTAGGAGAATATTGTCTTAATTTAATCTTGGCTAGTTTAAGCAACTTTTTACTTGTCTTAAACTTTGAATCTTTGGCATATTTATCACTATCATAAATTACTTCCTTTATCCCATTTTGGATAATAGTTTTGGCACATTCATTACATGGAAATAAGGTGCAATATAATTTACAATCTTTAGTACTGCCATTAGCGTTATATACAGCATTTTCTTCGGCGTGACAAATATAAGGATATTTAGTGTCTTCAAAATCACCTTCTCTTTCCCAGGGAACATCTTCAAAAGCCACCCCTCTTGGCATACCATTGTAACCCACTCCCACCACCACATTATTTTGATTAGCTATTATGGCTCCAGCTTGAGTTGAAGGATCTGGTGATCTTTCGGCTATTAAATGAGCCATTCTCATAAAGCATTCATCCCAGCTAATACGATTTGATCTGGGCTCAACTTTTTTCATTTTTTTATTCATATGTTTTAATTTAAGATTAATACAAACATTATAGCGAAACATTTAACTTGTGGTCAAATTAAACTATTCGTATCGTAGGGCATCTATCGGATTTAATTTAGCAGCTCGTCTGGCTGGATAATATCCAAAGACAATACCAATAAGAGCAGAGACTCCAAACGATAAAACAATAGAACCAATTGTTACTTCAGCGGTTACTACTCCCGTTAAGTTTAAAATGAGTGAAGCTAATGACCCTAAAATTACTCCGGTTATTCCTCCACTTAGTGTTAGAACAATAGCCTCAACCAAAAATTGATTGTTTATATCTTTTCTTTTAGCTCCAATTGATTTTCTTAAACCTATTTCTCTCGTCCTCTCTGTGACTGTAGTTAACATCATATTCATTATTCCTATACCACCAACAAGTAAAGAAATAGCTGCTACGGCTGCCAAAAAGGCCGTTAAGGTGCCTAAAACATCAGAAACAATATCTATGACATCTGCTTGGTTGGCTGTTGAGAAATCAGCTTTATCTGGGTCAGTAATTTTGTGTCTTCTTAAAAGAAGAGCGTCAATTTCATTTTGAACATAAGCTGATAAATCTGAAGTTTCTGCTGAAATAAAAATGTTTGATAAATACTTATCACCCGTCAAATATCTTTGGGCCGTAGTGTAAGGAATATAAACTACATCATCCATACTCATCATGCCACTTCCTCCTTTAGCTTTAGCTACCCCAACAATTGTATATTCTGTTCCAGCAATTCTAATTCGCTCTCCAACAACATTATTCATTCCAATTCCAAACAAATCATCTCGAGTAGTAGAACCTAAAACAGCAACCTTGGCTGTTCTTGAAACATTTTGATCTGAAATAAATACTCCATCTTCTAATTCTACGCTTCGGACAGTAGCATAAGCTGACTCAGTCCCCATAATACTAGTGTTTGTATTTTCTCCACGAGCAACTATCTGTTGTTGCGAGCTAACAACCTTAACGACATCAGTAACATATCTAACTTCTTCTTCAATAGCTAGAGCATCTTCTATAGTTAAAGACTTGGCTCCACCTCGTGACATTTGTGGGCCACTAAAAGACCTCATGGCTCCAGGAGAAACAATGACTAAATTAGCCCCGATTGATTCTATGCTATCCGTTACACTTTTCTTGGCTCCATTACCAATAGCAGTCATGGTGATAACTGAGGCTATACCAATAATGATACCGAGCATTGTTAATCCGGTTCTAGCTTTATTTGATTTGAGAGAAACAAAAGTCTCTTGGATTAAATCTTTGGTTTTCATAATTAGATATTTATTATTCTCTTGGTGTGTTTAATGGGGTCCTCGGACAAAAGCCCATCTCTAATATATAAAATTCTGTCTGCATGCTCAGCAACATCTTGCTCGTGAGTAATTAAGATTATTGTTCGCCCATAATCTTTGTTTAGTTTTTGAAAAGTTCCTAGAACAATGTCCCCCGTCTTAGTATCTAAATTGCCAGTTGGCTCATCGGCTAATATTATTGAAGGATTATTAACCAAAGCTCTAGCAATTGCTACTCTTTGAATTTGTCCGCCTGAAAGTTGGTTTGATAAATGAGAAAAATGGGTTTCATCAAGGCCAGCTTGTTCTAGTGATAGCCTGGCCCTTCTATCCCTTTCTGCTTTTGGTATTCCTTCGTAAACTAAAGGTAAAGTTACATTTTTTAAAACAGTAGTTCTTGGTAATAAATTAAAAGATTGAAAGACAAAACCAATTTTATCTTGCCTAATATCAGCCAATTCATCATCGCTTAGAGTTGAAACATCTTGTCCGTCTAATATGTAAGTTCCGCTTGTTGGAGTATCAAGTGCCCCTAAAATATGCATTAGGGTTGATTTACCAGAACCAGATGGACCCATAATGGCTACGAATTCTCCATCTTTTATCGTAAAACTAACTCCCTTTAGAGCTTCTAAAGAATTAGCCCCAGAATTATAAACTTTAGTGATATTTCTAACTTCAATCATAATTACCTAGTCATTCCACCTGAAGAAAAACCTCCTCCTCCAGGGTGACCAGCCGACATCATACTTCTATAGTCAGGCATCTTGGAGTCAAACGAAGCATCTGTTATTATTTTTGAAATTATCTCTTGTCCTTCCTCTAACCCAGAAATAATTTCTATTTTAGTATCATTAGATATTCCAGTTACAACTTCTTTTTCTATTATTTTTGAATTGGTCTTAATCTCTTCATCTAGATTATCGTCTTTTACTTCTTGTTCTAAAATCTGAACAAAAGATTTACCGTTTTTTAGATTAACTGAAGCTACTGGAATTATTAAGATATTTTCTTTATCTTCGGTTATAATTTCAACATTAACACTCATCCCAGCCTTAACCCGATTGTCTTCTTCTTCAAAAGTTATCTCAACTTGATAGGAGACGACGCCAGAACTAACTTCTCCCATTAAATTAACTTTTGAAACAACCCCTTTCAACTCGAGATCGGGTATTGCATCAAATGTTAAATTAGCATTTTGTCCTTCTTTAATTGAAATGATATCAACTTCGTTAAAGAATACTTTAGTTATTTTTTGCTCTGTCATTAATGTTCCGTAAGAAGTTAGGGACTGTCCTGGCTTAGCTGTTAAGTTAGTTATTACTCCATCAAATGGAGCTCGGGTAAAACATTTATTATAACTTAGCTGTTTACTTTCAACAGACAATTCTGCTGATTTAACATCAAGTTCATCTGCCCCACCTGCTTTTGTTTCAGATAAAGATTGTTCTGCTTCTTTTATTGATTTAATGTCTGTACCCAACGAATTAGCATAATTATTAACATCTAACAACCAACCAGAAACAATATTCCTTATTTCTGTCTCGCTAGTATTTCCAAGAGCTCCATCTTTATAATTAATAATTAAAATAGACGCAGTTTCTGTTTTTTTAATAGCAAGAGAAAGAGTATCTGCGGTATCTCTAGTTTCTTCAAGCAAGCTAAAAATATCTTCTCTGTTACTTAATTTGGTTAAAGATTTATATTCTTCTAATAAAACATCAAATTTCTTATCTGCTTCCTTAAAACTCTGCCTGGCCAAACTAACTTCCTCTCGTCCTGTGGCCTTAACCGTAGAGATGTTGTTATAACCCAAAAATCCGTCTGAAGCATAGAAATCTTCCATTTCTATTAGAATATTATTTATATCTGAGACGAAAGAAGTGATATCATTCCAACTGTTTTCGTAAATATTCTCTAGGTCATTTTCTTCTCTCATAACAGATAAAGTATCAGCTGTGGTAAGTTTAGCTAAAGACAACTTAGCATTTTCTAGGGCTATTTTCTGGTCCCGACAATCAATACTAGCAATCAACCCCCCCTCCTTACAAATTGTCCATCAGAAACAGCCACATAGTTTATAATTCCCGAAGCCTCTGGTTTTATCTCAATACTGTTTAGCGATTCAACTTGTCCCGTGGCTGTGACTGTCGTCTTTAAGTCTGATCTAACTACTTTTTCTAAAATATATCTTGGGTTATCATTGTCGCCCTTCCGTAAAACCAGAAAAAGTATCAGGCCAATTAAAATAATGGCCACTAATAAACTTAAAACTTTATTTCTCTTTATAAAATTTTTTATCTTTGTTAACATAAATGATTGTTATACCCCAAAATTTATAAATGGAGCGTAAAATAATCTAATAAAATAAGCTTCTCCTTAACGGCATGTATTGTGGGGCTTAGTTTAATTATTCCCCTATTTTCTATCGATTAACTTCTAATTCTACTATTTTCTGTCATTTAGTCAATCGCTAAAATTTTATTTGCCATAGCTTGGAATATTTTCCTTTTTATTAAAATACAAATTAGCAAAACGAGACATCGTGTAAAGAAGGCTAGATAGTCTGTTTAGGTAAGAAATACTATTTTTATTAATCTGCCTTAGCCCTTCATCCCGAACTGCTACTACCCTCCTCTCTGTCTTACGAGCTAGTGTCCTTGTATAATCTAGCTTGGCACTTGCTAAGCAACCTCCCGTTATAATAAAACTTTTTATTGGTGGAATAATCAAAGCCATCTCGTCAATAATTTTTTCAATTTTGTTTATTTCTGTTTTTTTTATTGAAATATTAAAACCCCCAACCTCGGCTTGAATAACGAAAAGATTTTGTTGAATATTTTCCAGTATTTGATCAAATTTTAACTTTTTAAAATTTATATCTTTAATTTCTGCCTCTAGTTTAATTAGACCAATAAAAGCATTGAGCTCATCAAGTGAGCCAAGTGATTCTATCACAATTGAGCTTTTAGAAATACGCCCTTGGTCACAATGAAACAGAGAAGTGTCTCCTTTGTCTCCTTTTTGAGTGTAGAAAATATTTTCTTTTTTAGCTTTATCTTTCATTAGGTTAATTATACCATCCAAAATTACATTACCCTAAGCTATTGACTTTATTGGGAAATAATTTATAATACAGCGAAACCAATAAAATTTAATAGATATGCTAAATTTACCGATTATTGTAATCACTGGAGATTTAAGAAAAAAGAAAGAAAGAAAATTTGAAGAAAAAATCTCCAAAAAATTTCCTGGTCAACAAATTGTGTTTCTCCATTTGAGAGATTCAAACATGACCAAAGAAGACTTGATTTGTTTCTTTAAAAAACACAAATTCTATTGTGTGATTCTTAAAGATTGCCACGATACCTTTATGGTAAAGTTATCAAACCTCTTTGAGGTTACAATTAAGGACGGAACCCCCTTAATTCCAGTAAAGGGGGAGGAGTGCGAGAATTGTTTAGCAAATATTATAGACATTATAAAAGGGGCCGCTTAGGCCCCTTCTTTTATTTTTTATTCTGTCGTTACTCCGTCAAATTCTGGTTCATCCCTTTCTGCTTCTTCTTTTGTCTTTCTAATCGTTCCCTCTTTATGATGAGCAGGGGCATATATCGTGTAAAGTTTTAATCCCTTTTCCCCAGCAATCACATTATGCCTTGCTCCACTTGGAACAATGACAGCATCTCCATCAGCCACTTTATATTCAGTTTCGTTGATAATGACTTTCCCTTCCCCGTCTTCAAAGCGGAAAAATTGGTCATTTTCTTCGTGAACCTCTAAGCCTATCTCTTCATTGGGTAGCAAACTCATCAAAACTAGTTGTAAATGTCCTCCAGTATATAATACTTCTCTAAAATTATCATTTTCTAATGTTAATTTTTCTATATTTCCATTGTATCCTTTTTTCATATTTTTATTTATTTTATTTTCTAATAATCTCTGACCTTTTTACATTATAACATAAATCTAAAATTAATTAGGGTAATTTTTCACCTCTAAAATAATTGACATCAACCGTCCCGTCTATTCCCGAAACACGGCAAGTGTCACATGCTTGCCAAAAACTCCAATCTTTTTGGATTATTTTTCTAATTTCAGTTTCATTTTCAAGGCCAAATATATTTTCATAATTATCACTATCTATATGACGATCAGTTACTCTAGCCCAAAGTAAATAGTCTTCCTTTTTTAATCTTTCAAAAAATAAATTTTTAAATTCGTGGTAAGTATCTATTGATGTGTAAATTATCGGCTTGGTCTGATAATGATTTTTTATTAAATTAAAAAACTCCAATAATTCTTGTGTTTCCCATTCTATCCCTTCTTTGCTTCGACAATTCCTATATGTCTCTAAATCTAAAACAGGTGGCAAGCTTATTTTATTTTTATCTACATTTTTAATAAAATGTTGAGCCTGTTTAGCTCCATTTTCACAAAGTCTATAAAAATGGTAAGCTCCTATTTTTAAATCCTGATTGTTTCCTTTGTCTAAGTTGTCAGAGAATTTTTTATCTACTAAGTTTAAACCCTCAGTGGCTTTAGCGAAGACAAAAGAAATATTATCTTCTTTGACTTTTTTGAAATCTATGTCTCCTTGATATCGAGAAATATCTATTCCTTTGATTTTGTATTCTGGGAGCTCTTTTTTTACTTCAACTTCTTTATTTTCAACCGAAGATTTTTGTTGATCTTTTAAAAATAAAAAAATCGTGGCAACCAGTATTACCAAAACCACTAGTGGTATAAAAATATATTTATGTTTTTTTATGAATTTCATTTTTAAAAAATTTCGCTTGCTGCCGGTCAGGGACTCGAACCCCGATAACATCCTCCAGAGGGATGTGTCCTACCATTAGACGAACCGGCAAACTTTAACTTATAAAAGTAATCAAACCAATAATTTTATTTTTATAATATAAACTTTACCAATAATTTTATTTTTTGTCAGGGACTCGGTCACACATAATTTTCTGCTGAAAATTTGCGCGACCCCACCTCGGACCGTCGTCCTCCGGTCTTGCGCTTGGGTCCCTTCCCCAAGCTCACCCCGATAACATCCTCCAGAGGGATGTGTCCTACCATTAGACGAACCGGCAAAATATATTATTAAAAAACTAAAGACAACACATTGATTAAACACCACTCCAACATGGCCTCGCGGAAAAGATTGTTGTTTCAAAAAACATTGCGGAGGACGACGGTCCGAGCATAGGAATTTGAGAGTATTGAAATATCCGTGTTTTTTGGGACAATAATCTTTGAAGCGAGGCGGTATTATATCAGCCACT